>Ga0326728_10016883_pt1 | contig 14774 bp, 10 predicted proteins | sample MB3enrmetagenome_FD_207602 | JGI IMG/M metagenome (GOLD analysis project Ga0326728, IMG submission 207602) | Lab enriched peat soil microbial communities from McLean, Ithaca, NY, United States - MB31MN | ecosystem: Environmental > Terrestrial > Soil > Wetlands > Peat | place: USA: New York...
GTTGACCTGTCCGCAGACAAAGCCCGATTGGCCTTGGCTGGCTTCGTATTCCGGCATCAGTTTCTCGGCCGTCCTGGTCACCGCAATCTGCATCAGCGCTTCGGCTTTCTGCTCCGGCGGCAGGTTGCGTGCCAGCACCGCATCGATGGCCGGGGCCCACAGTTGGCGGTCTTTCACCAAAGCCAGGTTCGCCAGATAGGGATTTGTGGTGACGCCGATGGCCCCGCGTTCCAGGCCAAGCGCCAATTCGGCCGCCTCGGCCGAGTCGTGCCACCACTGTGTGCCGGTATTGCGAATCATCCAATCCAGATAGGTTTGATGCGTCATGATTCTCCTCGTATCGTCAATCGCTATCGGACCTGATACCGCGGTGATTTCCGAGGCGCCGGCCGTTCCAGGAGGGTAGCCTCTTGATCCGCTATACTATAACGCCGTCGGCTAGTGCCGCATCCGAAATGTCACTCCTTGGAGAAAAATGTTGAACTCCTGATGTTGAGTTTCTGATTGACGGGCAGGATGAGGCGTGAAAAACTCAGCCAGGTAAGCCTTGACCGGGATAATGACTTAGCTCTAAGGGGGAGCAGCAAATGCTGAATAAACTGGAAACGGCCCAGGCCACCCGGCGAGAGTTCCTGGGTGCCGCCGCCTTGACGGCCGCACAGTACAAACGGGTTCTCGGCGCGAATGACCGTATCGGCATCGGGTTCATCGGGTTCGGATTGATCGGCAAACAGCACGTGAGCGATTTCAAAAAGTTCGGCGATGTCGATCTGGTAGGTCTCTCGGATGTCTACAAGCCGCGCCTGGAGGAAGGTCTCCAGTACATCGGAAATCCCCGTGCGAAAGGATATAGCGATTTCCGCAGGATGTATGAGAACAAAGATATCCAAGGGGTCGTTGTGGCCACGCCGGACCATTGGCACGCGCTGCTCACCATCATGGCCTGCGCGGCGGGCAAGGACGTGTATGTCGAAAAGCCGATGACCCTGTTCATCGACGAAGGCAGGTGGATGACCCAGGCAGCGCGCCAATACAACCGCATCGTGGTTGTGGGTACGCAGCGGCGCCATGGCAAAGGTGTTGCGGAGGCCAAGAAAGTCATCGAAAGCGGCCAGCTTGGGAAGATCCACTCCATTCGGATCGCCTCCTACCGCAATATTTATCCCGGATTCGGCAAGACTCCCGTCGAAGATCCGCCGCCCGAGATCGACTATGATATGTGGCTCGGTCCTGCCCCCAAGAAGCCGTACCAGAGGCACCGTGCCCTGTACCATTTCCGCTGGTTCTGGGACTATTCCGGCGGCCAAATGACCAACCTGGGGGCTCATCTGCTAGACCAGGTGCTGTGGTGCATGAACGTGAAGGGTCCGACGCTGGTGATGTCCACCGGCGGCCGGTTCGCGTTAGTAGACGACGGCGAGACGCCGGACACCCAGGATGCCCTATGGCAGTTTCCGGGCGGTTTCACCGTGAATGTTGCCATCCGCGAAGCCAACGCCTTGCGCGGCGATCCCGCCACCCGCGGGCAGGTCTACCTGGGGACCAAGGGCAGCCTGGTGCTTGCCGGCGGCTACGAGGTCATCCCGGAGAACAAGATCGATCCGGTCAACGACATCCCGCCTTTTATGGGACAACCCATCGGCGGTCCGGTCTATAGCGATGTGAAGCCGACACCGTGGATTCAGGGTTCCAAGGGAGGAGTGGAGTCCGACGCCCGCTACGGTACTGGTGGGGAAGACACCATGGCCATGAACGAGCGCGACTGGCTGAGCAGTATGCGGACTCGCCGGCGCCCCCTCTGCGAAGTGGAAGATGGCCACAAGGTGGCAGTGGTATGCAACTTGGCTAACATGTCCCTGCGGCTCGGGCGCGCCATCCAATGGGATCCGGATAAGGAGCAGGTGATCGGCGATAAAGAGGCCGCCGCGATGTGCTACAGACCTTATCGAACCCCCTGGGACGGCGTTCTCAAGAGCCTGGTGGAAGTCTAGTGCCGCGTTACGTAGATTGGTGAAACACGCCCTGCGTAAGCTGTCATGCTGAGCGAAGCGAAGCATCCCCGCAGTTTGACGGAGAAAACAACTGCAGAGACCCTTCGCTGCGCTCAGGGTGACACACCATCGGCTGTTTCACCTTTTTCGGGGGATTTTTCCGAGTTGAGGGGGATTATGACACGGAGAGACATCTTGGCGCTCGCCAGCTCAGCACCCGCTTGGCTCCGCTCCATTTCAACTGCCGCGCTCGCGCCGGACAATCCCCCGCGCATGGGCGGAACGCCAAGCGCTTTCTCGCTGCGCATCCGGGCGAGCCGCGCCGGCGGGCAGCCGTTCGATATGATCGAGCACTGCCATAACCTCGGTCTGGCGGGCGTGCAGACGAACCCTCCGTCCACGGAGCCGGAGGCGATCAAGATGTTCCGAGCGCGGCTCGAGGGGTACAACATGTTCCTCGTCTGCGATCCGCGATTGCCACATCAGAAGAGCGATCTGGATGTGTTCGAGACTGAGGTGAAAGCCTACAAGGAAGCGGGAGCGGTCGCGTTCCACGCCGCGCTGACCGGACGCCGGTACGAAGACTTCGACAGCTTCGGACCCTGGAAGAGGATGTTCGATAGCAATAAGGCTTCGGTCGAACTGGCGGAGCCGGTCCTGGCGAAGTACCAGATGCGCCTGGGGATCGAGAATCACAAAGGATACCGGGCCGCCGAGCAGGCCGCCTGGCTGAAGCGCCTGGGTAGCGAGTACGTTGGGGTGTGCTTTGATTTCGGCAACAACATCTCGCTCTGCGAAGACCCCATGGACACCCTGCGGACGCTTCTGCCCTATGCCTTCTTCACCCACATCAAGGACATGGCGGTGGAAGAGTATGAGGACGGCTTTCTGCTCTCGGAGGTCCCGATGGGCGATGGAATACTCGACCTCAAGGAGATGGTGCGGCTCCTACGTCAAAAGGACCCGAACATGATCTTCGAGCTGGAGATGATCACGCGCGACCCGCTGAAAATCCCAGTGTTTACGACCAAGTACTGGGCCACCTTTGACGATTCCTACAGCCCGCTGCCTGGACGAGATCTGGCTAAGACGCTGGCGCTCGTGCGCAAGGACAAACCGAAGGCGCCTCTGCCGCGCATCGCCGGCCTACGCCCCGAAGCGCAGATCGAACTCGAAGATGAGTGCAACCTGAAGTGCCTCGCCTGGGCGCGTACGAATCTCGCTTTCTAAACGTGCCGTTGCAAAAGGAGATTCTGCAGGCTTACGCCATGCGGACCCAGCGGAGCATGGTCCGAAAATCGGGCGGTTTGCCGTGGAGTAGAAGGCCGATGCGGAAAATCTTGGCAGAGCCCCAAACCGCAGCATAAGCCCCACCCAAGCCGAGAACAATGGAGATCCAGACTTGCCAGAGCGGGGGCGGTGTATTGGAAGCCATCCGGATCAGCATAACGAAGGAATTCACCGGCGGGATCATGCTCAGCGCCAGGGCCATTGTGGAACCCGGGTCGCGGCTGACAGGCACCCAGAGAAACATAGGCACCATAAGCGTAAGCATGACGGGCATGATCAGGCTTTGCGCCTCGCGGATTTCGTTGACGCAAGCCCCCACCGCCGCCATCAGCGCCGCATAGGTGAAGAAAGACGCCAGGTAGAAAATGAATAGATAGAAGATGAGCCACCCGTCGATGAGCCCCAGCATCGCGAAGCTCATCAGAGCCATGAGGCCCAACCCGAGATAGACGAGCAGCACCAGGAGCCCCACCACGAATTGTCCGAGGATCTTGCCGGCCATCAATTCCATGGGCGACACGGCTGAAAGCAGCACCTCCGCAATTCGCGAGGACTTTTCCTCGATGGTGGTGGTCATCAGGTATTGGCTGGAGGTCATCACGGAGATGAAAATCAGAAACATGAAGGCGAACGGAATGAGGGCGACAACCGCCTCATTCTGGGTCTTCTGCTCCCCCTGTTGGGTCACGCGCGTCGATTGAACCCAGGGGACGTCGGTGAGATACTCCATCTGCTTCGGATCCATTCCAGAAGCTTTGGCGCGGGCGGCAACAATGGATTCACGAACCGCCGTCTTAATATCTCCCTCCACCTGACTGTCGAGTTTCTCGCGGACGTAGAGATCGTAAGCGCCGAATTCCAGCTTGCCAGCAGCATGCCGCACCGCATCCGGATGGATGACCACCAGCGCGAGCCGGCGCGAGGGACCTTCCTGTTTGGCCAGCAGCGCCTGCTTTTCCTCTTTCAGATCGGCTGTTTCCGCCAGTTTCCGAATATGAAGCTCCGGGACTTCGCCTAACAGTTTCTTGGCCGCATCGGGCAGCGTCTGGGCTCCACTCTGCAAAGCCAGGGTTCGAACGGATGGAGGGAGGTTCTTCTCCACCAATTCCATGTCCTGAGCTCGGCGCAGGGCAAAAGCCGCGGGGGACAGGAACTTCGCGGCGCCCTCCACGACCTCTGAAGTGGGATCCAGAATCGCCACCTCCCCCACGACACGGGGCGTGGCTTCCAGATGAGCTTTCGAGAAAATCAGCACCGATGCGATGATGATGACTGGCGTGATCAGCACCCCAATGATAAACCCCTTGGTCGTGATGGTAGCCAGAATTTCGCGCGAAGCTACTTGCAGTGTCTTCTTCATGATCGCCCCCCCTTGGCGCTGGCCGCTTGGCTGCGGATTTCCGACCCGTCCGCACCCTCTCGAGAGCCGGCAGTCACGATTTGAACGAAGATGTCCTCGAGCGAAGGGCGCTCGACCTGGAGCATGGCCGGGGCGACCGTGGCGGCGATGTCTCGCATCGCTGCCGCCAAGTCGGCTCCCTCGTGCAACCTCAGTTCGTAGGCATCGTTATGGCGCTCGACCCGGCTGATGCTAGGCAGGGCTTGGAACCGCGCCATATCGGCAGATGGGTCCAAGGGCTCAAACAGCACCGAGCGCGGGTCATACTGGGCTCGGATGCCGGCGATGGATTGATCGAGCACTTTGCGGCCCTGGTGGATCATCACCACGCGGTCGCAGAGCAACTCCGCTTCCGCCATCATGTGAGTCGAGAAGAGGATTGTGGTTCCCCGCTGCTGCTCCTCCACGAGCAGCGCGCGCAACGAACGGGTGCTGACCGGATCGAGGCCGGTAAAGGGTTCGTCCAGAATCAGGAGTTCCGGTTCACTTAAAAGGGTGGCGATCAACTGGACTTTCTGCTGCATGCCTTTGGAGAGATCGTCGCATCTCTTACCCTCCACTCCTTCCAGATCCAACCGGGCAAGCCAGTTCGGAATCCGGGATTTCAGGCGGGCGGAGGCGACTCCCTTGAGACGGCCAAGGTAGCGCAGGAAGGCGCCGACTTTCATTTTCCGATATAGCCCCCGCTCTTCCGGTAAGTATCCAATGCGATCTTTGGCTTCTAAAGCGGAGGCATGATCCAGCACGGTTATCTCACCTTGGTCCGGGAAGAGAATCGACATGATCATTCGAATCGTTGTCGTTTTCCCCGCTCCGTTGGGTCCGATGAACCCACAAAGAGAACCTTGGGGAATCTCCAAGTCGAGACCCGCAACGGCGTGCTTGTCTCCGAACGTCTTGGTGACCCCTTTGAGCACAACAGAATTCCGCATGAGCTTCCTGCCGTCCTTTCGACTGTGGGTTTGCAACTTCCATCAGCATACCTGAACTCCTCGATTGAGACCTTAATATTCGGCGACCCGCGCCGGAGTGCAGGACGCATCGAGAGATCAAATTCGGACGCAAGCCGAAACTGTTCCCGGAGCAGATCGAGCACGTCCGCGGAGCAGCAATCGCCGAATTCGCCGACCGAAACGCGCGTGCTGTGGGAGAACACTTCGGCGTCTCGCAAGTCCTGAGCGTGACCTTCCGCACGCCGCGCATCCCTCTGCGGCTCCCCGCGAACCTGAGAAGCAGGCCCGCGCTACCCTTCTGTGGTGCGGGCGTCTCGCCCGCGGTGGAGTGGGCACTCCTTCGCTCCGCTCAGGACAGTTTGTGCCCGCGCGTGGTGGCACGGCCATCTTGGCCGTGAATCGGCACGGGCAGGATGCCCGTGCCACAGCGGGCGGGACCCCGACAGGTCGGGGCAGGCTGCCCGTGCCAGGCCTCATGCGCGCACCCCCTCTGCGGCCGGTCCTTTGTTTTCTATGACATTCTCGCTTTGTTCCGGCGATTTTGAGGTTTCGGCGGCGTTCTCCTCTGCCGGACTTTCTGTCCCAGCGTCCAGCCCCACGACCTTACTCAGTTCCTCGGCCGCGTGGTCGTCCCGCTCATTGCCGGGAGGGCTGGCCTCCTGGGTAGGGGCACGCCATGGCGTGCCCGTACGGGCGGTTCGCGAACCGCCCCGACACTCGCGGGCGTGTTCTTGGCGCAGGGTCAGGATAATCTTGACCTTGCGGTCAATCGAGCGGTCGAGCGCCATCTCCTGCCGCAGCAGCATCTCCCACGCCTCCCCCGCCGGAGCCAGGCAGGCGTCCCGCTCGATCTCGTCCTTCTCCTCCTGCGCCGCCATCTCCTCCTCGAACGCCGCCCTCACGGCCGCGATCTCCTCCTCCAGCAGGCGCAGCAGTTCCCGCCACAGCACCTCCACGTTGGCCTCGCCGCCCATCCAGTTCACGAGGTCGTTTAAACGTTGCTTGTCGTTATTTGCCAGGTAGCAGGCCCGATCGCTGAACGTCGACATCAGCTCGACAATCCGCGCCGGCCGCCAGCCCGGGACTGTCCCCAGAGAATTCTGGATCGAGAGCTGCTGCCTCGACGTGACAACCTCCTGCCTGAGCTGCTCGTGGATCGCCGTCAACCGTGAGAGTTGCTGGCGCAGGCGCGCGCACGGCTCGGTGGGCACGGCCAGTTTGGGGTCGGTGGCGAGAGAGCTCGAGGCATCGAAGGTGGCGGCGGCGATCTGGTCGCGGCGGGCGCGTTGCCGCTCTTCTTCTGCCTGGAGGGCGCGCCGCATCAGGCCCGTCTCCATGCGCTCGATGCGGTTGCGCCGCCAGTAGAGTTTGGTCAAGTAGGCGACTTGGTGATCCCAGAAGGCGTCGCCGGGGCCGTAAGTGGTGGCGAGTTCCCGTTGCAAGGCTGCATACCGTTCGGGGTCTTCGCCCAGCGCCCACATGACGGCGGCTTCGTTTTCGGGCGCGGCATCACAGCCGTGCTTCAGAGCGTTCATTTTCATTCGCTCTTTTCCGGCCTCGCTGCGAGGCCCGGTGGAGCGCTGCGAATTGTGCCGAGCGGCGTCGAGCCGCTGGGGAGTGAGACACGTAGATTTGCGTATGGACATAGTAACTCCATGAATTGGAAAGCTGGGAGCAGGGGCGGCAGGCGAGCCGTCCCCGCAGAAGGTGAGTGAGACGTTCAAAGCAATTGAGCCTACCACAAGGGAGCGACTGTTGTCAATAGCTAACTAGTTAACACACTGCCAGCCCATCTGAACAGACTGCCCTCTCCCTTGGGGAGAGGGCTGTTGACGCGGGTTTGGCTGGCCGCGGAAACGTGGATCGCGACGACATTGCTCTATGTCGCGGCTGCCGCAGGGCGAAGCCCTGCGTTGCGTGGAGCCGGAATGAACAGAGACCGCAGAACTGCGCTCTGCGCTAGCCGCGTTGACACTCCAAGAAAAACTCCTTGCCGCGAGCCTCTCATTCGCTTTAATCTCTCTAAGGAGATCCTCAGAATAGACCGATATAATAGCTGGTGTTGAAGCGAGCTTATGATAAGGCCGACTCTGCCAACTCAAAGGAGTTTCCCGGGGCTTACGGGCGGAGATGAAAGCCCCTGGTTCACACGCGCAATTCCCCGGTCGGCGACGGCAGCCGGCAAACCAAGCGGGCTAACGACGCTGGAGTTATGTGCCGGCGCTGGGGGGCAAGCCCTCGGATTTGAGCAGGCCGGAATCGATCACGTAGTCTTGGTCGAGATCAACAACCACGCGTGCGCCACTCTCAGGTTGAATCGCCCAAAATGGAACGTAATTGAAGGAGACCTTAACGATTTCGATGGTGCGCCGTATGCTGGCGTCGATATCATTTCCGGCGGTCTGCCTTGCCCCCCCTTTTCCGTAGCTGGAAAACAGTTGGGAACCAAGGACGAACGAAATCTATTTCCCGCAATGATGCGCTTGGTGGATCAGGTTCGTCCAAGGGCAATCATGATCGAAAATGTGCGGGGCATTCTAGATGCAGTTTTTCACGATTACCGACAATTCATCTCTGGCCAACTAAAGAAGCTCGGTTATCAAAGCGGCTGGAAGCTTATGAATGCGTCCGACTTTGGAGTCCCCCAACTCAGGCCCAGGGTTGTGTGCGTCGCGCTACGGCGAGATTGTGCAGACCAGTTTTCTTGGCCCGAGGAATCTCGGCGGCCCCTGAGGACTGTCGGCGAAGTTTTGTACGATCTCATGGCCGCCGACGGATGGAAAGCTGCGAAGGCGTGGCGGGAGCAAGCGAACGAGATCGCTCCAACCATTGTTGGTGGCTCTCTCAAGCATGGCGGTCCCGACCTGGGGCCGACGAGGGCAAGACGTGCTTGGGCGACCCTCGGCGTTGATGGATTGGGTATTGCGGATGCCCCCCCGCGCCGCGACTTCGTGGGAATGCCGCGACTCACAGTGCGTATGGTCGCTCGCCTTCAGGGTTTTCCGGACGACTGGCAGTTCGCCGGTTCAAAAACGCAGGCCTACCGTCAAGTGGGCAATGCGTTTCCTCCCCCGTTCGCGCGTGCGGTCGCGGAGAATCTAAGCACGTGCTTAGCTCTCTCCCGCAGGTCTGTTCAAGTTTCTGTGTAATGGTTGGTTGTCTGCCGTGGTTGACACCATCTCCGCAAGGCGGCGCAGCGAAAACATGCGCCGGATCAAAAGCAAAGGGATGAAGCCGGAGGTTGCTGTCCGCCGGGTAGTCCACTGCATGGGATTTCGCTTCCGACTCCATTCACCAGCGCTGCCTGGTAAGCCAGACCTTGTGTTCTCACGGCTCAAGAAAATTATCGAGGTCCGCGGCTGCTTCTGGCATAGGCACAAAGGCTGCCTGGACTCTCATATTCCGAAATCCAGGCGTGAGTATTGGCTACCAAAGCTAAGGCGCAATCAGAAACGAGATCGGAAAAACATTAGAAAACTCCGGGCGATGGGCTGGCGCATCCTCGTTGTGTGGGAGTGCGAGGTTGCGAAAAACACCCACTTGTCGGGGAGGATCGGAAGGTTCTTGCGCGACTAGGCGTCTTCTCCCTTGTTTCGCCTCTCCCGCTCTTGTTCAAATTGCCTAATCCTTCCGGAAGGATCGACTGGCCAAGGCTTGTAGCTCCTCAATACATAGTCCGCATGCTTCCTTCCAGACGGAGCTTTGTAAAGCACCGTTTCAATGTCCCACCCGATCACGGGGTATCGGAGTTCCCTTAGGCGCTTTTGCCAGTCATCCTGATCAGCGACAACCTCCAGAAGCGAAGACGGCGTCCGATTTCCCACCCCCACAGCTTTCAACAGTTCCCCGATGCGTACGTGAACGCTCTCATGTGACATCGCGGCCCGCATCGTGGCGGCATCCGCGTTGAGCGAGGAGAAGAACGCCTTCTTCCCCCCATTGCACTCCTCGCAGATCGCCCACAGGTTTTGCCGGTCATTGGTCCCGCCCCAGTCCCGTGGTTTCTTGTGATCGACGACGAGGGTAATGCCGTGGTGCTCAATCGTTTTGCCGCACATCTGGCAACGGCCGTGAGCTGCATGAATTACTTCAGCACGAAGTTTCTGGCTGACTCCCCCCTCATCCGTAACAAACTTCTTCTTCCCCTTGTATCTATATAAGGTCACATTACGCTTCTTACTGTCGATGGTTACGGTCGATTTAGTCTTTTCGATAACAAACCATTTCTTCAGGTCTCTCTTCCGCCGGTCAAGGTGGGTTTGGTCCTCGGGCCGGAGCCCCTCTTTTTCCAGCTCCTGTCTGATCTGACCTCCCGAAACCCCCTCTGGGAATCGTTTCATGACTTCAATGATCTGCTCGTGGATTCGTCCCGGACCGCTAGTCGCTCTAGCCATGGTCCTCCTCCGCCCACCCGGGCTGATATGGCTTTGTTTTGGAGTGTTCACTATGCGCAGCCGACCTGCGCCAGTGAACTGATATCACTCTGGATTGAAGAAAGCAAGGCGGGAGAAGGGGGGAGGGGGAGAGGGGTAGTGCGCCGGGATAAACCGGCATGCAGTCGAGGATGAAAGAGCCTTACAGGAAAGGAGTAGCGAACGGCCTGGCCTCGAGTCTTGCGGACGCAGTCGTGAGGCTGCCGTCGAAGCGTAGACAGAGGCATCAGTGGGCAGGGTATAGAGCTGCGAAAATCCTAAATCGGGATGCCGACCCTGTTACCTGAAGGGGAAGGCCACACACGCGCCGACGGTAACGCGAGCCGGCGGGTGGCGCATCATACGTCGCGACGTTCTTTGTCGGGATGTATGCGCCCATCGCGCGGCTAAGGGCCCCGTCGCCTTCTCGCGGCACTCTGTCCATCGCCAGCAGTGCAGCGCCCCTCAGGCAATAAAACCTTCAACTGGGAGGCGGAATGAACAGCGACCGCAGAGTTGCGCCAGCCCGCGCGTCCCTGCGGGACGTCGCAGACACCCAACCCCAGGTGTCTGCGCCAAGCGGCGCGGTCCCGTTGTAAGGGCGAGGCGGCGCCTCGCCCCTACCGCGGAGGGCGCCCACCAGGGGCGCCCCTGCGACCGCCTCGGAGGGGGTGAGGCGGATTAATAGGGCCAGAACCCGTTCGGGGCGTTGGTGACACCGGTCACGGTTTGGCCGCCCAGGCAATTAACTCCTTTTCAGAACCAGCAGATCTACTATTTCGATTGGTCGCCGGCGGGCGACCTGGTGCTCTCGCGCGGCACCATTGCCAGCGACTCGGTGTTGATCAAGAACTTCCAGTAAGGCAGCGCGCCGGATGTCTGCGCTCTCGACGTGGACTGCCCGTAGCCGAGACCCCGCGCTCCGATCCCTGCTTGCAAGCCCTCCTGCGCCGCATGAACTACCCGCCGTAGCAGCCCAGACCATGACTCTAGCCGGATTGTGCCTGAAAAGCGCCCTTCCCTCCCGGAATCCAGCCGGCCGAAACCGGTGACCAGTTGACGGGCATGCAACGAGCACACCAGCACATACCGGGCGGACTGATCCCAGTTTACCGCATTTGGGCACAAGTCCAAAAAGTTAAAATCTGCCACGTTGGGCTGTAGCTGCATGTTGCTGATTTAGCGGGGACAAGAAATCTCAAGAAAATGGCGGAAGCGGAATTCCGGGTGGCCGCCAGACTACAGTCGATAAACCAGCGGGGTACCCTTCAAGTAGCCGGTGGGCCTTGGCCGGGGACCTGAAGGAGTTCGATATCTCACCTTCGCGGGCTACTTTGTCAATCAGGCCATAGCTCTCATCACAAATCAATTTCTACCCGCACGTTGCCGGGTTCGCGGAGGGTTTACTGTCGACGCTTGGCAGCCGGTTCTAATTGCATTTTGCGCTACCGCGTGCTACACCTGAACGCGTGAAGGCCTCGGTACAAAGAATCGCCGCAGTCAGCATGCTTCTTTTAGGGGCAACGCTGACGGCGATAGCGCAGAGCGCGGCACCGCCTCAGAATCCTTCCACGGTTTCGCAGACTGACCCCACCTCAGCGCTGGAGTTCCTGGGCTCCTACACGGCCCCCAGCGCGGTCCTGACCACGGAGACCAGCCACGCCAGCGCGCGTCCCCCTTCCACTCCGGCGGACACTCGTCTGCGACGGATCGAGGGCGCTTTCGCGATGCTTCCGCCCTGGCCCGTGGATTTCGCTTGGAGTCTTGAATCGGCAGAGCGGGCCTGCGTGCAGCATGCTGAGGCGGATGCGCCACCCCGAGTTTCAGATTTCCAAGCCCAGTGGGCGGCTGCCGAGCGAGCGCTCGGTCAGGAGCGATTCGAGCAGGCGTCCGAGATCTACGAGCAGGTCGCCCAAACTCAAGGGCAGTGCCAGCCAGCCCTCTGGAACCATGCGCTGGCGCTGGCGTACTCGCATCCGGGCGGCTCGGCCGGCGGGATTGCAGACGCACTTCCGGCCGCGCCATCAGGCGCCGCGGGGCGCCTGCTGCTCGCGGCCGCGCGGATTCTGAATGGGGACTCGAGGGGTGCGGAAGCTGATCTCGAGGCGGCGGATGCTGACCTGAAGGTCAGCGTTGCGGCTACGAAGCCGCGCGATGTCCTCTGGGCCCGGGCCATGGTGTCCTGGGGCGCAGGTGAATCGCATCCAGCGCGCATATCGCTGGCCCGCCTCGCTGAACTGCAGCCTGAGTCGGCAGCCGTCTGGTTCGAGTTGGGCGGCGTCGCCTTGGATGAAGCCCGTGCCTGCTCCCGCCGCTTGTCGGATGTCGCTCCCGAGAGCGTTTGGAACCGGCGCCTACAAGCGGAAGCCGTCCAGACACGCTATCCGGCGCTGGCGCAAACCCTTCGCGAAGGCAGGCCGGGCGCCTCAGAGGAGAGTGCGGAACGCCAACGGCGTGACGATTCCCTCAACGGCGCAAACGAGTCTCCGCAGGAGCTTTACCTCCAAACGCGCGAAGCCTTACGCGTCAGCGAGTCGGCCTACCGCCGGGCATCGACCTCACCGCGTTTTCAAGCTTACCTCCATGCGATGAAGGCGCTTGCTGCCGAGCAGGAAGACGATGAGCCCGCCGCGATGCGGGAATACGGCCTTGGACTGGTCCAGGACTCCAAGTGCCCCCTCTTACATGCCGGCCTTGGCCACGTCTATCGCCGGCGAATGGACCTGCCGGCGGCAGAGCGCGAATTGGAGCAAGCCTGGCGACTGGATCCTACCGACCCTCTGGTCGCCTTCGAATTGGGCGACACGGAACAGCGATTGGGGAAAACGCAGCCGGCGCTCGAGCTGTTGAATCAGGCCCTCGAGCTCGACGCCGGTCTTCTAGTGGCTCGCTGGAGCCGCGCCAAAGCTTATCTCACTTTGGGCGACAACGAGCGCGCGCTCGCAGACTTGGAAGCGTCGGCCCCCGCCGATTCATCCGGGGAACTGCAGTGGCAACTCGCTCGACTCTATCGGAAACTTGGCCGCGGGGATTTGGCGGCGCAGGCCGAGAAGCGTTCGGAACAACAGAGGGCAGAGGCGGCTCGCAAACTGGAGACGACCGGCAAGGAGAACTGACCTCGGAGAAAACTGAGCGAAAAACTTGACTCACAAACGCACCAAAACCCCAAGGAAGTTTGAGTGGACAGAGTTCTTTTCCGCCCTAAGCGTCTCTGCGCTCGAGCGGTGAGCGGTCTTCGAGGTCAAAATCCTAAAGCCGACCACTAACATCCAGAACCTCTCGCGCCGCCGCTTTCTGCGTTCGGGCGCCGGACTCGTCGCGGCTTCGTGGGCCGCGGGTGGGCGCGGGCTGTGGAGTGCGGGGGGCGCCTCGGCTCCGCCTACCTTTCTCATCGCTGCTTCCGATCCTGCCGAGCAGACCCGCCAAACCCGCAAAGCTTGGACTCCTGTTAATCAGGCGCTGGCTCGGTTTTCGGCCCACCGCTTTGCTTGCGAGCAAAACTTCCAAGCCATTTCGAATTCCCTCGAGGCGTTGCGCTCCGCCCTGCTCGCCGGTGGCGCCGGGATGGAGAATTGTCTGTCTCCCCGCTACCGTAGCATCTCCCTGGCTCCCGAGCGAGAAACCGTCCTGCGCAACGACGTCTGTTTTATCGTGCGCCGCGCCGAATGGACCGATCGCGATCCAAGGGCGCCCAGCCTAGACCGCGACGAATTCGCCGCTGATGCTCGGCGCTGGCTGCAAGGGCACGCCCCAATCACTCTCGCCCAACTGGACTGCACGGAAGTCCGCTCGAAGGGTGAACTGGCCTCGGAGGGTAAGGCAAACCCGGCCCATAGAACCAACCTCGTGGCGCGCTTTCGATTTCAATTGAGCGGCGCCTCAGGCAGTGCCGGGACGCGTTCAACCTCCCCGTTGCCCCGTTGGCAAATGTCGGGAGAGTGGGAAATCGAGTGGGAGCCGCAGGGCAAGAGCGGCAGCCAGGCTGAACAGGAATGGAGAATCGTCGGCTGGCGTCCTCTCCAGGCCGTGAGTGTTTTTGCCCCTGAACTCATCTTCGCCGACGTCACGAGCGCGGCCTTCGGCCAGGATCCCAGTTACGCGACACACCTCCTCCGCGACACGAATTACTGGCGCGCGGTGCTGGACGAGGCAAGCGGCGTCGATATCTTTGGCAATTACGGCATCAGCGTTGGAGATGCGGACGGGGACGGGCACGATGAGATCTACGTGTGCCAGCCTCAAGGTTTGCCGAACCGGCTGTACCGGCAATCGAAGCCGGGCGTTTTTGAAGACATCGCTCCGCAAGCAGGCGTCGACTTGCTCGACGCGACGGCCATGGTGCTTTTCGCCGATCTGCTCAACCGGGGGCGCCAGGACCTCATCCTCATCACCCAGTCCGCGCCCTTGCTCTTCCTCAACGACGGGCACGGGAAATTCACCCTGGCGCACAATGGATTCCCGCCCTCCGCGGAGCAAGCCTCGCTGACGGCCGCGGCGCTTGGCGATTACGACCGCGATGGTTTCCTCGATCTCTATGTCTGCTCGTACGGCTACTTCCAGGGCCAGGGAGCGGTGCCCATACCCACTCCTTATTACGACGCACAGAACGGCCCTCCCAATCACCTCTACCGAAACCGCGGCGACGGCACCTTTGTGGACGTAACCACCGCCAGCGGGCTCGACCACGGCAACAACCGTTACAGTTTCTCCTGCGTCTGGGCCGACATCG
>Ga0326728_10016884_pt1 | contig 14773 bp, 14 predicted proteins | sample MB3enrmetagenome_FD_207602 | JGI IMG/M metagenome (GOLD analysis project Ga0326728, IMG submission 207602) | Lab enriched peat soil microbial communities from McLean, Ithaca, NY, United States - MB31MN | ecosystem: Environmental > Terrestrial > Soil > Wetlands > Peat | place: USA: New York...
AATCTCCAATAGCGACGCCGACATGCGACAACCTCCGATTCGGGTTGTCGCCTATAGATTCACACATTCTCGCCGCCGGGAATCCCCAACCGCCCTTCAATGTCCGCAGAACTGAACAGCCCTGGGACCCCTCGCCGTTTCACCGTATGACCTATCAGCGAGTCTCGATCGAGCTAAGGAACCGGTTCCGGTAAGTGTCCAGAACAACAGCAAGCACGATCACCGTCCCGATAACAATCGGCTTGAAGTTGTCTCCGATGCCGAACAATTGCAGTCCGGTGCTGAGGACCTGAAGGATACAGGCCCCAATGAGGCTGCCTATAATGGAGCCCTTGCCTCCGAACAGGCTGGTGCCGCCAATAATGACCGCCGCAATCGCATTCAGCTCGTAACCTACTCCTGCGATCGGACTGCCGATGTTCAGCCGCAACAGGTAGACTATGGCCGCCGTGCCGGCGGTCAGTCCGCTGATGGTGAACGCCGCGATCTTGTATTTTCGTGGCGAATGCCCCGAGAGCCGCACCGCTTCCTCATTCGTGCCGATGGCGAATATAAGGCGGCCGAAAACGGTGAAGCGGAGGACAAACCAGCCGATCAAGATCACCCCCACTGCGATCAGAAATATAGACGGCAATACGCCTCCTACGATCATATTTCCGAAGTCGACAAAGGGTTGCGGCAAGCCGGCTATGGTGGAGTTATTGCTCGTCACGCGCGCCGCGCCGCTCGCGACGTTCAACATACCCAAAGTGACAATGAAGGAAGGAAGTTTCCACTGCTCGCAAACCCAGCCGTTTATCGCGCCGCATGCGGCGCCGGTCCCCATGCAGCCGACCAGGGCCAGCGGAACTGAAATTCCCGTCGGGAGGTTCTTATTTGTCATGATCAGCGCGCCAACGACGGTGCAAAGCGCGAGGACCGAGCCGACAGAAAGGTCGATGCCGGCGGTAAGTATCACAAACGTCATACCAGAAGCCAGCACGGTATTAATGGCTATTTGTACAAATATCTTTAAGAAGTTCTCGGTGGTGGCGAAATATGGCGCGGTAAGGCAAAAGAATACTATAATCAGGACTAGCGCCAAGGCCACGCCCGCGTCCCGCACCAAGAAACGCAGAAGGTTGTTCCACCTAGCGCTAGCGATCTCGCTGTGCGCAAAATCAGTCGGCTGGCTCAAGGTCGTATTCCTCGTAAGCAAGAGAGAGAATTCGATGTTGATTAAAGGCGGATCGCGGCAGTACCCCGACAATCTTGCCCTTTGCAAACACAATGATCCGATGACAGATCGCAATGAGTTCTGGCAATTCCGAAGACACAAAAATAATGCCTCTGCCCGTGGCGGCAAGTTGCCAAAGCAAATCGTAAATCTCGCGCTTTGCGCCGACATCGATGCCGCGCGTCGGTTCGTCGCAAATGACTATCTTCGAGCCGCGAAACAGCCATTTTGCTATAACGACCTTCTGCTGGTTGCCGCCCGAAAAATTGGCAACCAGTTGGTACACAGAGGGGGTCTTGATATGCAGTTCTTCTACAAGCTCGCTGGCGCTGCGTCGCTCTACATCACGCTGCAGCAACCCCATGCGCGAGACCTTGGCGAGGTCAGTGATCGTGATGTTCTCGGCGCACGGCAAAGTGAGAAGAAGGCCCTGGCCCTTACGATCTTCGGTCAGCAGGCTCAATCCATGCTGGACGGCGTCCCGTGGCGAACTGATTTCGACTGCCGTCCCCTCGACAAAGATGTCGCCCGCGATCTTTGGGTCGGCCCCAAAAACAGCCCGCATGGTCTCGGTGCGGCCGCTGCCCACAAGCCCGGCCACGCCGACAATTTCCCCGCGTCCCGCCGTGAAAGACACCTCGGGACTGTGGGCGCTGCGTTTCAGACCTTCGACGCGCAAGAGTTCACCGCCGACCTTCACGTCCTCGCGAAATAGGCGCAGCTCTTCAATGTTCCGGCCGACCATCATGCGCACGATTTCCCCTATTGCAAGACCAGCAAGCGGCCGTGTGGCGACGACCTGACCATCACGGAGCACCGTCACGTTGTCGCCTATGTCGTAGATCTCGTGCAAACGATGCGAAATATAGAGGATCGTCACGCCTTTCGATTTTAGCTTCTTGAGAATTTCAAAAAGGCGCTCAACCTCTTTCGATGTAAGGGTCGCCGTCGGCTCGTCCAGGATGAGCAACTTGCTATCGTAACAGAGCGCCTTGGCGATCTCGACAAGCTGCATCTGTGCAACTCCCAGCCTGCCGACGGGAATGTTGGGCGCAACATCCAATCCAACTTCTTTCAATAGCTCCGCCGCACGCCGGTTCATCTCCCAATAGTTCACCAGTCCGTGGCGCTGAGGAAGATTCTCGAACAGCAAGTTTTCTGCAACAGTCAATTGGGAAAGCATACTCAATTCTTGGTGCACCACCCGGATGCCGACGCGATAGGCGTCCAACGGCGTGCGCGGATGATACGGCTTATTGTCAAAAACGATTTCACCTTCGTCGGCCAAATAGATGCCCGCGAGCAGGTTTATCAGCGTCGACTTGCCCGCTCCGTTCTCGCCGAGCAAGACATGCGCCTTGCCCCGTTGGATTTCGAGCGAAACGCCGCGAAGCGCCATGACGCCAGGAAAGCGTTTGCTGACGGCCTTCAACTCGAGGATCGCGTTGTCCATAGCGTTCACCGCAGCGGCTATGGCCGCCAAATCTCAAAAAAGGGCGCGAGTCGCCCCGCGCCCTTCCGGCTTCGTGCGGATTGCAAGAAGCTTACTGAAGATCGGCAGCAGTAATCAACTTGACGTCAGTCTTGACCCAGCCGGTGAATTTCTCACCCGCTAACTCACGAAGACCATAGCCAATTCCCAGCACCGCCATTTGTGCCCCGTACTGCTCTATAGTCGCCAACATCTTACCGCCCTTGATCAGCGGCTGCACCGCCGGGATGTTGTCAAATCCGACGACCTTGATCTGTCCGCTCTTGCCAGCGGCGTCAAGCGCCTTGACCACGCCCAGCGCCATCGAGTCATTCGCCGCCATGACGCCTTGGATATCGTGATACTGCGTCAGGAAGTTCGTCATCAGGGTATTGGCTTCCTCCGTTTCCCAATGCGCAGTCTTGCTGTCGAGGAGCTGGAGTTTGCCTTCGCTCACCGAGTCGTCAAAGCCCTTCTTGCGCTGCTGGGCGTTGTCGGCCTCCGGATTTCCCTCGAGAATGACGACCTTGCCGCCTGGGCCAAGCGCCTTCGCCAAGGCGTCGCCAGCCAATTTGGCGCCGGCCCGATTATCGGGACCGAAAAACGCGAGGTCGATCCCCGCCGCCTTCTTGGCGTCTTTGTCCAGTTCAACGTCAATATTGATCACGGTGACCCCGGCCTTCACCGCTTTGGCCAGCGGCGTGACCATCGCCTTCGAGTCCGCCGGCGCCACCACGATGATATCGTATTTTTGCGTGACGAAGTTCTCGACGGCGTCCACTTGCGCGGCGAAGTCACGTTCGTCTTTCATGCCGACCGCTTTGAAGTCAAACTTGGCGGCGTTCTTCGCGGCGTATTCTTCGGCGCCGGCCTCCATCTGTTTGAAGAACTCGTTGGCCAGCGACTTCATCACCAAGCCAATTTTCGGCTTCCCCGCCGAGAATGCTGGAGAAACGCCCCCAGCCAAAAGCGCAACCGAACCGACCGCGCTCGTCAAGACGAACTGCCGGCGCGTCGCGCGCCCGCCCGTCAACATCTGTCCAAGCTTAGACATTTTCATTTCCTCACTCTAGTTTGTTTTTCTTTCGATGACCCGTACCAACTAAACGTCCCGTTTTTTCCTCCTATGAGTTAGAGTGCAATAAAGCTTTCTTAACTTGCCTAACTGCAGCAGATCCAACTGCGATCGGAGACGCACAAGACTCTCGTATCTGCAGTGAGGTCGCCAACAGGCGTCGGCGAGGACGCGGAGCGGCGGCGCCAGAGAGCAGGTCAAGCAAAAGCTGCATAGCGAGAACGCCGATTTCCTTAACCGGCTGGCCCACCGTCGTTAGGCGCGGCGTAATAAGTTTGGCGAGCGGAATGTCATCGAAGCCGACAACAGAGAGATCACGAGGCACGGCGAGGCCAAGATCGGCGGCGGCGCGCATCACGCCAATCGCCTGCTGGTCGGAGCTCGCGAAGATCGCCGTCGGCCGGGGGGTCAGGTCCAAGAGGCGCCGGCCCGCCGCATAGCCCGCGTCGTAGCTGAAGTCTCCGAAAACAACGTAATTAGAGGGATCGACGCCCGTCGATCGAAGCAAGAATTCTGCAATTTCCTGATAACCATTGCGCCGCTCCCGCGCGGCCGGTAAGTCTCTTGGGCCAGCGACGCAGGCAATCAGACGGTGGCTCAGCGCCCTGAGATACTCGATAGCGCTCTTGGCTCCGCCGATGTTGTCGCTGGCGACGAACGGGCGACCGCCGACCTCTCGATCCACACCTACAACCGGCACCGCGAATTCAAAGGAAGGGCGCATCTCGTTCGCCGGCGCAAGGATGACGCCATCCACCCGACGGACGGCGAACGCGCGAAGATAGTGCCGTTGCTGGTCAACCGAATTGTCTGAATTGCCAAGGATAACATTGTAGCCGGCAACCGCGGCGGATCGCTCAACATGCAATGCAAGCTCGCCGAAAAACGGATTCGTCACGTCCGGAATTATCAGACCGACCGTTTTACTTCGACGGCTGCGCAGGCTGCCGGCGATAGCGTTTGGGACGTACCCAAGTTCACGAACGGCAAGCTCGACTCGCTCACGGGTCGCCGGGGTCACCGTCGGGTGTTCGTTGATCACTCTCGATACGCTGCCCACTGACACTCCGGCGCGTCTGGCTACGTCAACAAGCTTGATCATGTCTGTTTTCAATGAACCGATACAATGAAACGATACAATCACGGTCGGAGCGTGTCAACCTTCCTCTGCCGCCGACAGCCGTGGAAATCGACGTTCGGCCCGCTCTTGGCGACCCGCGAAACGACCGAATGGAAGCGCTCGCGATTGCGGCGGGCGACGATCGTCGCGCCAAGCGGCCTCTTGGGCGCAGTGAGCCGCCGCTTCCGTTGTCGGCCGCCGAGCCTGGTCAAATCGTGTTCTGGGCCGAGCCTTCGCCGATGCGCGCGTTCGAACGCCACCGCCTAATGGAAAGCCGGCGCAGAGCCTCGTCCGCAGCCTCGCGCACGGGAGGCGTCGGAAAACTGCCGTGCTGACCGGCGCTGACGGTGAGCATATCCGTTTCGTCAGAACGCGTCGCGGCCTTGCCTGCTTCGCAGATGCTGTCGGACTCTGATGAACGTCCGCTTCGGTGAAGGGTTTCAGACGCTGGCCTGTGGCGCAAGGCGCGCCGTCGCGCCCCGGCGCCTTTCCTTCCGCCTCGCGCTGCGCAACTCTGCGGCGGTGATCCGCCGCCTCGCCTGCCTCGCGATTCTGCTCGCGCTCGCCGCCTGTTCGACCCTGGTCGAGACCGACCAGGCGCGACTGTGCCGCATGGCGCTGCCGGCGCTGGCGCCGAGCGGCGCGGTCGTCGCGATCCTCAAGCAGCGCGAATTCAACGACGGGCGCGGCCTGCGCGTCGATTATCGCCTGAGCGGCCTCGGCGCGCCGGCCTCGCCGCGCTTCGCCGAATGCCGTTTCAAGGCGCCGGGACGTCCGGAGCGCTCGGAGGACCTGGTCTCTCTGACCACCAACGACGGGCCGCTGTCGGATGTGCGGCTTTATATGCTGATCCGCTTCTGGCTGGCGACGCCCGAGGGGCGCGCCGCCGACCCGGCGCCGCTCGGCGACGTCGGCGCGCTGCCGACGCTGCCGCCCGCGGCTGCCTACGCGCTGCAGCAGACGATCAACGGCCTGCCGCTGGCGGCGGTCTACGCCCTGCTGGCGGCCGCCTATTCGCTGGTCTACGGCCTCATCGGGCGCATCAACCTCGCCTTCGGCGAGATCGCGGCGGCGGGCGGCTACGCGGCGGCGCTCGGCGCGATCCTCGCCGCCGCCGAGCCGCCCGCGACGATCCTCGCCGTGGCGATGACCTTCGGCGCCGCGGCCGCGGCGTTCTGGGGCGTCGCCTCCAGCCGCTGGGTGTTTCAGCCGCTGCATCGCGCCAGCGGCCAACAAGCGCTGATCGCGTCGATCGGCCTGGCGCTGTTCCTGCAGGAATTCCTCCGCCTGGCGCAAGGCGATCGGCCGAATTGGGTCGGCCCGATTCTCAATGCGCCGTTCGGCGTCGCGCGCTCCGGCGATTTTTTCGTCACCGCGACGCCCAACGCGCTCATCGCGGGGGCTTTCGCGCTGTCGGCGGGCCTCGCTCTGGTCTTCGTCATGCACAAGAGCCGCTTCGGGCGCCGCTGGCGCGCCTACGCCGACGATTCCCTCGCGGCGAGACTGTTCGGCGTCAGCCCGCGCGCGATCTTCGCCGAGACCTTCGCGCTGGCGAGCGCGTTCGCCGGCCTCGCCGGCTTCGTCATGACGATGTATTACGGGTCGGTCGGCTACGGCGCGGCGACGATGCTCGGGCTTAAGGCGCTGATCGCCGCCATTCTCGGCGGCGTCGGCTCGATCCCCGGCGCTTTTCTCGGCGGCTTTCTCGTCGGCGCCTTCGAGGCGCTGTGGTCGACCTATTTCGCCGTCGATTATCGCGACGTCGCGGTCTACAGCCTGCTGGCGATCGTCCTCCTGCTGCGGCCGGGAGGGCTGATGGGAGCGAGCGAGGCGTCAGGGAAGAGGTGAGGGGCGAGACTTCGCCTGGCGAGCTTCCTCGTCGGCATGGAAATCCGCATCATTCGATGCTATATTCACGCCTCAAGAAGGAAGGCGGCCGTCCATGCGCACCACCCTCGCCCTCGACGACGAACTTGTCGCGCGCGCGCAAGAGCTTACCGGCATCAGGGAAAAGTCGAGATTGGTTCTCGAAGCGCTCAACGCCTTGATCGCTCGGGAGAGCGCGCGCCGATTGGCGCGTTTAGGCGGCAGCGAACCGCAAATCGGCCCGGCGCCGCGCCGGCGGCGTTAGCCGCGCATGGTTCTCGTCGATACGTCGATATGGATCGATCATTTGCGCGGCGGCGACGCCAAGCTGGCGCGCATGCTCGACGAGGCCAAGGTTCTCACGCATCCCTTTGTCATAGGGGAGATCGCGTTCGGCAATTTGCGCGCCCGCGGCCGCATCCTCGCGGCGATCGACAGACTGCCTAAGATCGATGTCGCCTCCGATGCGGAAATTCTGCATTTCATCGCCGCGCATTCGCTCTGGGGACTGGGGATCGGACTCGTCGACGCACACCTTCTGGCTTCGGTCCTCTTGACGCGCGGCTCGGCGCTTTGGACGCGGGACAAGAAACTGCTCGCCGTGGCCAGCCGGCTGGGCGCAGCGGCGCCGATATAGCCGATCGCCGCCTTCTCGCCCGCGTCGACTCGATCCCCCGCCTGCGCCCTTGACTCGGCCTGCGCGCGCCCCACATCGTGCGCATCGAGCCTGCAAAGAAAGCCTCGAGGAGCCCGCCATGACCAACATCGTGAGCGCCCCCGCGCTGCGCGCCGACGCGTTTGCCGGCGTGCGCACGCGCCGCATCCTCGCGCTCGTCCTCGATCTCGTCCTGGTGAGCTTCTTGGCCGCGGCGATCTGGCTCGCGCTGTTGATCCTGACGCTGGGCCTGTCGCTGATTCTGCTGCCCCCGCTCTATCCGCTGGTCGCCTTTTTCTACAACGGCCTGACGGTCTCCAGCGCGAAAATGGCGACGCCGGGCATGCGGGCGATGGACCTGGAAATGCGCATGGTCGACACCGGCGCGCGCGTTCCCTTCGTCAACGCCGCCGCGCAGGCGTTGTTTTTCTATTTGAGCTGGTTTTTCCCGCCGATTTTCCTCGTTTCGCTGGTCGATCCGGAGAAGCGCTGCCTGCACGACATGCTCGCCGGCGTGGTGCTGGTGCGCCGGCTGTAAAATTCCGCAAGATTTTTTGCGCCCGGCCATTCCCGTCGGGCGCGATCCGAATTAGCCTTGCGCATTCTTGCGACGTCTTGAGGAGTGCGAGAGCGTGACGCGCGAAGTGCGGGACGCCCCACAGTTCTATCTGACCGCCCCATCGCCGTGCCCGTATCTGCCGGGCATGCTGGAGCGCAAGGTGTTCACGCATCTGGTCGGCAAGCGCGCGATCGCGCTCAACGACACGCTGACCCAGACCGGTTTCCGCCGCTCGCAGACGATCGCCTACCGGCCGGCCTGCGAGAATTGCCGCGCCTGCGTCTCCGTGCGGGTCCTCGTCGACGAGTTCCAGCCGAGCGCGAGCCAGCGCCGCGTGTCGCGCGCCAACGCCGACCTCATGGGCGAGGCGGCCCCGGCCAAACCGACCGGCGAGCAATATGCGCTGTTTCGCGCCTATCTCGACTCCCGCCATCCCGACGGCGGCATGGCCGACATGTCGATGCTCGACTATTCGATGATGGTCGAGGACAGTCACATCGACACCGTGTTCACCGAATATCGCCGACGCCGCGTCGATCCGTTCCTCGCCGCGCGCGGCGAGGGCGCGCTGATCGCCGCGTGCCTCACCGACCGGCTCGGCGACGGGCTTTCACTGGTCTATTCGTTTTTCGCCCCCGAGGAGTCGCGCCGATCGCTCGGCTCCTTCATGATCCTCGACCACATCGACAAGGCGCGCCGCCTCGGCCTGCCGCATGTCTATCTCGGCTATTGGGTCGAGGGGTCGCGCAAAATGGCCTACAAGGCCGCCTACCTGCCGCAGGAGCGGCTCGGGGTGAACGGGTGGGTCAGGGTGGAGCGGGAGTGATGGGGCCCGCCCTCAGCACTCGACGAAATTCACCGCCAGGCCGCCGAGCGAAGTCTCCTTGTATTTCGACTGCATGTCGGCGCCGGTCTGGCGCATCGCAGCGATCACGTTGTCGAGCGAGACCTTGTGGCGCCCGTCGCCGTGCAGCGCCAGCGAGGCGGCGGCGATCGCCTTGATCGCGCCGAAGGCGTTGCGCTCGATGCAGGGAATCTGCACCAGGCCGCCGACGGGATCGCAGGTCATGCCGAGGTGATGCTCCATGGCGATTTCGGCGGCGTTCTCGATTTGCGCGTTGGAGCCGCCGAGCGCCGCGCTTAGGCCCGCCGCCGCCATCGACGAGGCGACGCCGACTTCGCCCTGGCAGCCGACCTCGGCGCCGGAAATCGAGGCGTTCATCTTGAACAGCGCCCCGATCGCCGCCGCGGTCAGAAGAAACGTCCTTAAGCCCTCGGGCGTCGCGCCGGCGCAATGGTCGCGGTAATAGCGCAGCACGGCGGGGATGACGCCCGCCGCGCCGTTGGTCGGCGCGGTGACGACGCGCCCGCCGGCGGCGTTCTCTTCGTTGACCGCCATCGCGTAGACGCCAACGTAGTCCATGATTTCATGGGCGGCGCGCGCGTTGCGCCCGGCGTCGGCGATCAGACGGTCGTAAATCGCCTTGGCGCGCCGTGTCACTTTCAGCGCGCCCGGCAGCGGCCCCTCGCGCGCCAGGCCGCGATCGATCGAAGAAAACATCGCGCCGATCACCGCGTCGAGATCGGCGTCGAGATCGCAACGCGGGCGCGCCGCCGCCTCGTTGGCGCGAACCAGTTCGCCGATCGCCAGGCCGCCCTCGCGCGCAAGGGCGAGCAACTCGACGGCATTGCGGAACGGATAGGGCGAAGCCGCGCCCGCCGCGCCCGCCGCCGGCTCTTCGTTCTCGCGCGCGACGAATCCGCCGCCGACCGAAAGCCAGGTCTCCTCGCTTACGATCCGTCCGGCCGCGTCGCGCGCGCAAAATCCGAGCGTGTTGGGATGGCGCCTGGGCGCCGTCAAGAAATCGAAGCGGATGTCGCTCGCGGGATCGAAGCGAACGGCGCGCCGCCCGCCAAGATCAATCGACTTGCGCGCGTTCGCCTCGGCGACCAGCGCCTCGGCGCGATCGGGATCGATCGTTTCCGGCCTTTGGCCGCTGAGGCCGAGGATCACGGCCTTGTCGGTCGCGTGGCCCTTGCCGGTGAAGGCGAGCGAGCCGTAAAGCGTGACGAGGACGCCCTCGACGCGCTCGATCGCGCCGCTCAGCGCCAGGCCGTCGGCGAACGCCGCCGCCGCCTTCATCGGCCCGACGGTATGCGAGGAAGAAGGCCCGACGCCGACCTCGAAAAGTTCGAAGACCCCGATCATTCGGGGGTGGCCAGAGAATCACGCGGGAGCATGATCGGGATATTTCTTGACGTTTATCGCGCCCGCGCGAAGCTTGGCGCGCCACAAATCGTAGGATAGCTGCGTCCGTAGCCAGGTTTCGGCGGCGCCCCAACCTGCTTTTTCGAGCCGGATCGCCATTTCTGGCGAAATCCCATTGCGACCGTTCAGCAGCTCGGACAGGGATTGACGCGAAACCCCGAGCCATTTCGCCGCCGCCGTCACCGACAGGCCGAGGGGCGTCAGGCAATCCTCACGGATCAACTCGCCGGGGTGCGGAGGATCGTACATCTGCATGGCGTCTCCTTTCATAACTCAGTGATCGTCGTCGAGATCGACATCGGACGCGTCTTCGCCATCGAAAGCGAATATCAATCGCCAATTGCCCGACACCCAGACCGCCCATTGGCCCTTGCGGTCGCCCTTGAGCGGATGAAGCCGATAGTTCGGCAGGTTCATTCCGCCGGGTTCGGCGCTCTCGTTCAACAGCGCCAACATGCGGCGGAGTTTGGCGACAAATTGTGGATTGACCCCGCTCGCGTCGCCTTTGGTGAATAGCCGCTCCAAGCCCTTGTGTCGGAACCGTTTGATCATCGAGACAATTGTAAACCGTCGCCTATTGGTTGTCACCTGGAATCGGCCGAGACGCAGGAGGGGAGTAGGCAGTAGGAGATGTCGCATTGCCTACTGCCTACTGCCTCGGCTAGCTCCCCTCCTGATCCCCTGCCGACTGCGCCAGCACCGCCGCGACGTAAGGGCCGAACGAGCGTCCGGTCTCGACGCGGAAGCGCTCCGCCTCGCGGCGCCACAGCACGATCTCGGCCTTGAGCAGCAGCGTGCGCGTCGCCATCCCCACGGGAAAAGCCGCGAGGTCGAGATCGAGCGGCGCGCCGGCGTTGAGCAGCCGCGCCGCGCCGGCGCCGCTGACCTCGATTGCGCATTGCCGATGCGAGACGTCGACGAGCGCGTGCGGAACACCCGTCAGCGCCGCCTCCAGCTTCGCGCCGAGTTCGGCCGGCTGGTCCTCGGCGATCAGCAGCCACTCGTCCGGACCCAGCCACAGCGCGGCGCGCGCTCCTTCGTTCATCGCGCGCAGCGGCTGCAACGGCGGCGCGACGCCGAAGGCCGCGCCGACGGTCTCGGCGACGTCAGCGCCGCCGCGTAAGATAAATCGCGTCGCGAAGGGCGAGGCGACCGCCTCGACCCTGCCGTTGGCGGGCAAGGCGCGGCCTTGGAGAACCGAGCGGCGCTCGGCGAGCGGGGTCATCGCGTCAGACGGCAAGGCGCTGGCCTTCCTTATCGTAGAAGATCGGTTCGACGAGCGTGACCGGCGCCGTCCCCTCGCGCGTCGTCGCGAAAAGCGTCGCGCCGAGCCGCGCGCGGCCGCCGGCGACCAGCGCCAGCGCGAAGCTCCGCCCCAACGTCGCGCTCATGTAAGACGACGAGACCCAGCCGAGCGCCGGCGTTCCGATCGGCGGCGTCGCTTCGCCGACGATCTGCGCGCCCTCCTCGATCCTTAAATTCGGGTCGACCGGCAGCAGGCCGACGAGCTGCTTGCGGCCCTCGCGCTTCAGGTCGGGCAGCGTCAGCGAGCGCTTGCCGAGAAAATCCGGCTTGGAGAGGGCGACCATCCTGCCCATGCCGACGTCGTCGGGCGTCACCGTGCCGTCGGTGTCCTGGCCGACGACGATGAAGCCTTTTTCGGCGCGCAGGACATGCAGCGTCTCTAGGCCGTAGAGGACGGCGCCGAGTTTTTGCCCCTCCGCCCAGACCGCTTCGACGACGCTCTCGCCGAAGTCGGCGGGAATGTTGACCTCGAAGCCCAGTTCGCCGGTGTAGCTGACCCGCGCCAGCCGCGTCGGCGCGCCGCAAATCTGGCCTTCGCGCACGCTCATGTGCGGGAACGCGGCGGCGGCAAGATCGATTCCCTCGACCAGCGGCTCGAGAATCTTGCGCGCGTCGGGGCCGTTGATCGCTATGGTTGCGAACTGCTCGGTGATCGACGTGAACCAGACTTTTAGGTCGCTCCACTCCGTCTGCTTGTACTCCTCCATCACCGCGAACACGCGCGCGGCGCCCGAACTGGTGGCGGTGACGTGGAAGCGATCGGCGGCCATGCGCATGACGACGCCGTCGTCGGCGATAGTGCCGTCCTCGCTCAGCATCAGGGCGTAGCGGCAGCGCCCGACCGCCAGCTTGGCGAACGAATTGACGTAGAGGCGCTCGAGGAATTCGACCGCGTCGGGGCCGACGACTTCGATCTTGCCGAGCGTCGACGCGTCCATGATTCCGGCGCTGGCGCGCGTGGCGAGACATTCGCGCCGCACCGCCTCTTCGGGGCTCTCGCCGCTCCGGGCGAAATAGGAGGCGCGCTTCCACAAGCCCGTCTCTTCGAATTTGGCGCCCTGGCGCGCCGACCACGCGTGCAGCGGCGTCTCCCGGATAGGATCGAACAGGTCGCGGCGCGCCAGGCCGGCGAAAGTCGCGAAGGTCACCGGCGCATAGGGCGGGCGAAACGTCGTCAGGCCGACTTCGGCGATTCCGCGTCCCAGCGCCTCGGCGGCGATCGCCAGCGCGTTCATGTTGGAGTTCTTGCCCTGATCGGTCGCCATGCCGACGGTGGTGTAGCGCTTGATCTGCTCGATCGATCGCATGCCTTCGCGCGCCGCCAATTGGATGTCGCGCGCGGCGACGTCGTTCTGGAAATCGACGAAAGCCCTGGCGCGCTCCTTCTCGCTCGCGCCGGCGATCAGCCCGAGCGCGCCGCCCTTGGCCGCCAACGCGCCCTCGACGCGCGGCGGCTCCGGCGGCGGCGCGCCCGCCGCCGCGGCACCCGCACTGGCGCCGTCGGCGAGAACGGCTTCGAGATCGAAAACCCCCCGGCAGGCGCCCGCCGAGCGCTGATCCTCGACCGCTCCGCCGGGGAGAAAATTCTGCGTCGCCTGGTCGAAGACGAGGCCCCCACGCGCTTGCGAATGAAGGCTGACGTTCGGCGTCCAGCCGCCGCTCATCGCGAGAAGATCGCAAGCGATCGGCTCGCCCCTGCCCGGCGTCCCGTCGGCCCAGCGCTTGGCGATGAGCGCGTGGGTGACGCGCCGGCCGCCGTAAGAGCCGAGGATCGCGGCGTTCGCCTCGACGCGCAGGCCGGCGCGGCGCGCGGCGTCGGGCAGCGGACCCTCGGCCTCGGCGCGCAGATCGACGATCGCCGCGATCTCGCAGCCGGCTTCGGCGAGGTCCAGCGCGGCGCGATAGGCCGAATCGTGCGCGGTCGCGACGACGATCCGCGTCCCCGGCCTGACGCCGTAGCGCGTCGCCAGCGCCCGCGCGGCCTCGGCGAGCATGATCCCCGGACGATCGTTGTCGGGAAAGACCAGCGGCCGCTCGTGCGCGCCGGTCGCCAGCGCCACCTGCCTGGCGCGGACCTGCCACAGCCGCTCGCGCGGCAGCTTGGGGTCAGGATCGGCGAGATGATCGGTCAGGCGCTGCTGAGCGCCGAGGAAATTCTGCGCGTAGCAGCCGAAGACTTGCGTCCGCGCCAGCATTTTGACGCGAGGGGAGGCGGCGAGTTCGCCAAGCGTTGCGGCGAGCCAATCGGCGGCGCGCACGCCGTCGATCGAAGCGCGCGTCTCGGCGAGCAGTGAGCCGCCGAATTCGGCTTGTTCGTCGAACAGCATGACGCGCGCGCCGGCCCGGCTCGCCGCCAGCGCGGCCGCGAGGCCGGCGGGACCCGCGCCGACGACGGCCACTTCGCAATGGGCGTATTCGCCGGCGTAATGATCGGGATCGAGTTCGCGCGGCGTTTTGCCCATGCCCGCCGCGCGGCGGATCACCGGCTCGTAGAGGCTCGCCCACGCGTCCTTCGGCTGCATGAAGGTCTTGTAGTAGAATCCGGAGGGAATGAACGCGGAGAAGAGGCCGTTGACGGAGAGGGCGTCCCATTCGAGCGAGGGCCAGGCGTTCTGGCTGAATGCCCGCAGCCCCTCGTAGAGCTCGATCTGCGTCGCGCGGAAATTGGGCGTGAAGCGGCCCTTGCCGGCGTCGAGCGCGACCAGCGCGTTGGGTTCGTCCGCGCCGAGCGACAGCAGGCCGCGCGGGCGGTGATATTTGAACGACCGGGCGAGAAGATGGACGCCGTTGGCGATCAGCGCGGAAGCGAGCGTGTCGCCCGCGCAGCCGACATAAGTCTTGCCGTCGAAGGCGAAATGGATGGGCTTAGAGCGATCGACGCGCCCGCCCCGGCTCGCTCGGAACGCGCCGCTCATCGACGTTTGGCCGGCGCTCGGAGCGCCCGTTGGATCGACCATGATGATCCCTTGCTTCGAGGCTCACTCTAACGGCAACGCGCGCGAAGGGGAACCCGGCTTTCCGCCGCACGGCGTGAGAAAACGAGACGGCCGGCGCCCTTCTCCCGCGAAGCGGGAGAAGGTGGCGAGCGCAGCGAGCCGGATGAGGGCTGTCGAAGACCCTCACCCTGCCCTCCCCCGCTTGGGGCTATGGCATTCACGGAAGTGATTCCCTTTGGTTGAGCGACGTGATTCAAGGCCCCTGGAGCGATTGGATATGGGGGGCTTTGGATGTCGTTTG
>Ga0326728_10016885_pt1 | contig 14772 bp, 11 predicted proteins | sample MB3enrmetagenome_FD_207602 | JGI IMG/M metagenome (GOLD analysis project Ga0326728, IMG submission 207602) | Lab enriched peat soil microbial communities from McLean, Ithaca, NY, United States - MB31MN | ecosystem: Environmental > Terrestrial > Soil > Wetlands > Peat | place: USA: New York...
ACGTTGCCATGCGCGGGGATGATGCCCTTCGCCCGCGCGCTGAGGACAACGTCGCTGCCCACCGGCACGGTCATCTGCCGCGTGATGGACACGACGACGGTCTTGGTCGGAAGCGGGACATTCATCAGGCAGATGCGTTCCAGCAGCGCCAGGCTCGAAGGCCACGCGGCCCAGGTGAGCATCAAAAAGACCAGCAAGCCCCCGCCGCCATACATCGCCCAGCGTCGAAGCGGTTGCGTGGACACCACCTCGTTGAAATCCAGCCCGGCCGTCCGCGCCCGCGCCTGCTGCATGACGACCTCAGCGAGCTGCGGCGAATCCCCGGTGGCCAGGGGATTTCCCTCCGCCATCTCCACGGCGGTAATGACGGATTGCCCCAATTGAGGCCACTTCTTTTCAACCAGCAACGCGGTTTCCGACAGGCCCAGTTTCGTTTGCAGGGGAAGATGCAAATGGCGCCGGCAAATCAAACCGAGCAAGACCAGGTCTGCCGCCACAAAAACCGCCCGCGCAATCCACGGCAACTCGAACCACCAGTCCGCCAATCCCTGCGCCAGAAAGAGTCCGCAAATCGCGCCCAGAAGCATGAACATTCCCGCCGCCGCGAAGACCAGACGATACCGGCGGCGAAGATTCACCAGCCGGTTCGTGAGTTCCGGCAACGGGAATTTGAGCGGGGGCGACGCCGGCTTGACTGGCGCGCCCGAAGACGACGGTCCGGCCGGCCCCCCTGGGGGTTGGGCCTGGTCGCCGGGCGTGAAAAGCGGGCCGAGGATTTTCATGGTTTATTTCAACTCCCGTCTTCTTCGCCAAAGCCATTCGGCGCACGCCGCCAATATCATCAAAACCAGAATATAAGGGGTGAAAGCGAGCTGGATTTCTTTGAAGGTCTCGCTGCTTTTCGACTGCGATTTCAGCAGGGTGGGAAAATCGTTCAAATCTTCCTCCCGCAAAAATTGTCCGCCCGTGGCGGCCGCCATCGCCCGCAGTTGTTTTTCGTTCATGGCAATGTCGGAAAGTTCCTCCCGGGGCTCGGTCACTTCAAATTTCAACACGGCCGCCGGATCGCGCTGGGTCGCAAAGCCATAGCTGCCGGCCATGGAGGCCGTCGTCTCGCCATGGTATTCGCCAGGACGCCCCGGAATCATTTGCAGTCGCAGTTCGGCGGTAACCGGCGCCGGCGCGGTCTGGCCGGGAATGACAGCGGGCTGGATGGTGATTGTCCCGGAAACTTCGGGGTCGGTCAGCGGCTCGAAATCCGGCTTGAAGATTTGTCCTGAAATCCGGACCCGGTCGCCCACGAGATAACCCGTCTTGTCGGTTTTCAATCGCGTCAACGCCGAAGCGCCTCCCCGTCCGGTCAACTGTTGAATGATTTGTCCCCAAATGCGCGTGTAATATTTTTCACCGAAGTGTGACCGCCACCGATACGTCTGGTCAAAGCCCATGAAGAACGTCTGTCCCAGTCCATACGACTCCAGGGCCATGACCGGCATCGGCCCGTTTGCGATGGCCCGGCCGGGGGTTGGATCTGTCAGGAACACTTGGGCGCCGGGCTTGGCGTTGTCAACCCAGGCGGTCCAACTCACCGGCGGAAAACCGTTCCAAATCGCCGCGTTTTCCCGCGGATCCTGGGCGAGCAGCAGCATCGGCGAGGCCTCGCCGGCAGGGGTCAAACGCAATTGAACCGGTGTGGTATAGTCCGCGGCGGTTCGGCCCTTGGTTTCAACCGGCAGAAGCGCCTCCAATGGCGTGCCCGGATAGGTCATCGGGTCGAATTGGGGTCCGGCCAGAAACAGGATGCTCCCTCCCAGTCTGCTCACCCAGTCGGTCAGGCCCTTCATCCGGGCCAGTCCCAGTTCAGCCGGATCAACATCCCCGATGATGACCAGGTCATTTGTTTCCAGGCTTCCCTTGCCTTCGGGCAGCTTGGTCGAATAAGACGGGTCCGGATGCGACGAATCTACCGGATCTCCCTTCAGCAAAACGGTCTGGAGCTGGAAACGCCGGTCGCGTTTCAGCATCTCGTGAAGAAACATATAATCCCATCGCGGCTCCCCCTCAATCAACAGCACCTTGATTTTGTCGTCAGTAACCTGGACCTGCGCACTGGCGAGGTTGTTGGCCTTGACCGTTTCTTCCGGCAAAGGCGGTACGAAGGCCTCGAGATTGACCAGGCCGGCTTTTTCGGGCGTATAACTCAAAGTCAGTTCCTGTTCGCCGTTGGCGCGAAACTCGACGGGCTGTTGATCCACAATCTTTCCATCGGCCTTGAGCTGCACCACGGCTTTTTGGCCCACCACGCCTTGCGCGCGAATTCGCACCGGCACCTCCATGCGTTCCTTCACATTGGCCGTTTGAGGGGCGTCCAGTTCCGACACCGCAATGTCCAGCGGATTGGTCACACCCACGCCATATATGTAGAGCGGCACGCCCGCCTGCCGGGCAAGGTCGGCCGCTTCCACCGGCGGGGACCCCGCGTTGTTGGCGCCGTCCGAGATGACCAGCACGCCGGAAATCTCCTGGCCGCGCTGCTGGTTGAGCAAATCGCCCAAGCTGTCGCCCAATGCCGTCGAATTTTCATCGGCTTGAAGCTGGTGGAAAAAACTCCGGGCGTCGTCCGTGGTCGGGCTGCCGCCGAAAAAATGCGGGGCGAAGTCGCCCAGTGCCGCGAGCCTGCGGCCAAAACCATAGAATTTAAGGCCCGTGCCGGCATAAAGCCGCGGCCACAGATTCAGCCGTGAATTGCCGGCAAGGTCCTCAAGCAATTCCTGGCGCGAAACATCCTGAAGCGAGCCGGGCGGCAACCCGGACACCGTCTGGTTCACGCCGCCCGCCGGATTGACCAGTCCCTTCGCCAGAGCCAGCCGGACCACATCGTCCGGTTCGACGCGATGATCAACGATGCCCATGCTCTTGGTCATGTCCAGCAGCACGAGCAGCGGACGGCGGAGGTTTTCCTCGACGGTAATCAACAAAACGGGACGAATGAGCAGCAGCAGCAACAGGCCGAGCAAGACGCTCCGCAGCGCGACGAGCGCCATGCGCGTCTTTCGGGACAGGTTCGGCCCATATACAAAGTAACTCCACGCCACGGCGGCAACCATCAGGACCAGGGCAAAAAACGCCCAGCCCCAGCTCAAACCTTCATGACTCAGGGAATACTGGGTCGCTCCCGGAGGCAGGTTCACTCCCGGAATCAGAATATGAAGGAGCAGGTGAATCATGGTTGGGTTCGTCTATTTCGACTGGCTGAACCGGTGGGCCAGCGCCGTTTCGATCAGGGCCAGCAGCAGCGCGAGCAAAACCAGCGGATACCAGATTTCCCGGCCGGGCGCGCGTGAATTTGCCGCCGGTTTCCCCGCGCCGGCGGCGGTTTGCGTTGCGGCGTCGGAAGCCGCAAGCAGCGGAGCGAGGTCGCTTGCCGGTTCCTGGGCCAGATTCGATTCCTCCGGGTCCGGCTGCACCGCAAAAACGACCCTGGGTTGCGTCTCGTTGCCGATGAAAAGCTGGTAGGGGCCGCCCTGATCCGTCTCGGTGTAACGCAAAATCGCCGATTGTCCGTCCGCCTCGATGGATCCGCCGATGCGCCGTTTTTTCTCGCCGGGGCCGGCTACGGACCACTCCTTGCCCCCATATCCCAAACCCGCGTCAAAGGCAAACGGCTGTCCGGGAGCCAGATTGAGTTTGCCGGCCGGTCCGTTTAGCGCGTAGGCGGTTATTCTCATCAGCAGGGGAACAAAAGCCGTATCAATCGGCAGATTGCCCCATTCGGTCGTGGCCGTGCTGCTGAAGAGAAACACCCTTCCTTTTCGAACCTTGTGCTCGACCACGGCCGGCTCCCCGTTGGCATAATTCACGACCACTTGCGCCGGGAGGGCGTCGCCGGTTTTCAACGTCAGCGGAAAATACTTTGAAACCCGGACCGTCCCGAGCGTTCCCGATTCCGGGTCATTCCAAAGCGCGGTCACCGGATGCTCATAGTTCCTGCTCTGCCACGCGAGAAATTTATTTTGCGCCGGAGGATTCCGCGCCGGCTCCAGCCGGGCCGGCAGCAGGTCGCTTAAATTGAGATCGGTGTTGTAAAAATGGGGATCCGTCGCCGGACCGGGAAAGACGATGAGCGCCCCGCCGTCCCGGACATATTGCTGCAAATTTTGCGCCGCCGTCCGGTCAAGACGGCCCGCATTGCTGAGAAAAACCAGATCATACTGGTTGAGCGACGGGCCGTCCAACCGGTCGGCCTGTTCCACGTCCGCCTTCAGAAAATATTGATCCGCCTGGTCCGGCGGGACCGGCACCAGCGCCTGACTCAAAAAGAAACCGTCCCGCGAGGCGGGGTCGGGGCTGGCGCTTCCCTCGACAATCAGGGCGCGCACTTGTTTCAGCACCAGCAGGGCCAGCGAGCGTTGATTGTCCGCCGGCAGCCGGTCGCCGGGAATGCCGGCCGTAATGCTGTGATAACCCGGCTCGGGAAACCGGACATAAAGATTCACGGTTTTGGACGCGCCCGGCTCAATCCGGTCAATGATCCCCTGGTCCTGCGGCGCTTCCCCGTCCACCATCAGTTTGACGGGAAGGTTTTGCACCGGAGATTTGCTCCAATTGCTGACCCGGATCGCGCAGCGCAACGGCATGTTGACCACGGCCACCGCGCCGATCACCTGCAAGTCAGTCACGGCCAGATTATCCTCGCCTTTCTCGCCGAGGACGATGAAATGCATCGTGATGTCCTTCCGGTTTTCGTCCTGCAATTGCCGGATTTTGGCCATTTCGCGCCAGGCCGTCATCTGGCTGTCGGTCAGGACAAATATCTCCCGCCGTCCGCCCGTGGTGGTTTTTAACAGGTCCACCGCCTGTTTCAAACCGGGATACAGATCGGTGCCGTGGGCCGTCGGCGCGGCTTGGTCCAGCGCCCCCCGCAAAACCGGGAAATCACGCGTGGGCTTCGGAACCACCGGCTTTACCCGGTCTGAAAACAGAAACAACGCGCTGGCCGAACCCGGGGCCAGTTTGGACAGAATGCCATCAATCATCGTCCGGGCCTGGTCGAACCGGGTTTGGGTGCCGTCGCTTTGCCCCATGCTCTCCGAATCATCCAGCAGGATGACCGCGGTGGAAATTCCGCGGCCAATCAAAGGGCCGGATTCACCGCTCCAAAAGGCGGGCCGCGCGAAGATCAAAACCAGAAGCGCCACCAGCAAACAACGGAGAAGCAGCAGCAGAATATCCTCGGCCTGGATGCGGCGCCGGTTCTTCTGCACGCTCTTCATCAGAAAGCGGGTGGCCGCCCAGCGGACCTGGCGCAACTGCGGCCGGCTCAACAGATGGATCGCCACCGGCAGGCCAATCGCCAGCAGACCGAACAGCATGCCTGGATTTATAAAGGTCATCGGGCGCAAACATGATGGCGAAACGCGAGATAGCCGCCCAGGGTTTCCGCCAGTGAATGCGCCGTGTTGACAAATACATAATGGCATCCGGCCCGCTCGCACGCCCCGCGCATCCGGCGGCGCATCGCATTCATTTCCTCAAGATAGCTCTTGCGGATGTCGGCCGGGCTGGTTTCCAGCTTTCCCGCCTCCTCCAGGCCCACAAACTCGACCCGCCCCTTGAAGGGAAACTCGATTTCATCCGGATCCAGGATGTGAAAAACAATGACTTCATGGCCGCCAAACCGGAGCCGTTGCAGGCCGCTTTCAAAGCCCTCCTCGTCGTCGTAAAGATCGCTCAGGACAATGACGATTCCTTTGGCCTTGGCCTTGTGCGCGAGATCGGCCATGGCCGAACCCAGTTTAGTTTGTTGCGTGGCTTCAAAGGCCGCGAGCCGCTCCATGATGCCGTGGATTTTCCTCATGTTGTCCGTGCGCGGCACCTGCAAACGCGTCTGGGTGTCAAAGATGCCCAGGGTCACCGCGTCGCGCTGGAGAAGAACCAAGTAGGCCAGGCACGCCGCCAGGGCCTTGGCATAGTGCAGTTTGGTCACTTCGCCGGACCCATACGTCATGGATTCGCTGCCGTCCACCAGCAGATGCGCCACGAAATTGGTGTCCTGCTCGTATTGCTTGATGTAGTAGCGGTCGGTGCGGCCCAGCACCTTCCAATCAAGATGGCGCGAGTCATCGCCCACGGCGTACTCCCGATGTTGCGCGAATTCGATGGCAAAGCCCTTGAACGGCGAACGGTGTTCCCCCACGCGATACCCCTCCACCACGGTGCGCGCCAGCAGGCCCAGAGTTTCTCCCCGCGAAATCGCCACCGGATCCAGATACGCCTTGGAATTAAACTTCTCAGCCATCACATCAATTCGTAAAGGGCGGCCTAACCCAGCGGCTCGTTCTGCGGAACCTGTTCCAGGATCATCCGGACCACGTCGTCGGGCGTGATTCCGTCGCTTTGGGCGGTGAAGTTGACGGCCAGGCGATGCCGCAGGACGGCGGGGGCAATGGCCGTCACGTTTGCGCAGCTCACATGGGCCTCGCCCTGAATCAGCGCGTGCGCCTTCGCGGCCATGATCAAACTCATGCTCGCGCGCGGCCCGGCCCCGAAGCTGAGATAGTTTTTGCAGCAATCCAGCGCGTCCGGCTGGTTGGGACGCGTGCAGCCGACAATCCGTTGCGCGTAACGGTAAACATGTTCGCTGACTGGAATCAGCTTTACGGTTTCCTGAATGGAAAGGATTTGGTCGGCGTTCAGCACCGGCTGCGGCTGTTCCCCGGGACGGCCCGTCCCCATCCGCATGATCTGCAATTCTTCCTCCACGCTCGGGTATCCGACATGGATCAAAAACATAAACCGGTCCAGTTGCGCCTCCGGCAACGGGTAGGTGCCCTCTTGTTCAATCGGATTTTGCGTCGCCAGAACAAAGAAAGGCTTGGGTAGCGAATGAGTCACGCCACCCGCCGTGACGCGCCGTTCCTGCATCGCCTCCAGCATGGCGGCCTGCGTCTTGGGCGGCGTCCGGTTGATTTCATCCGCCAGCACGATGTGCGCAAAAATCGGCCCGGGCAAAAACTTGAACTGCTTTTCCCCCGTTGTTTGATCGGTGTAAATCACCTCCGTCCCGGTAATGTCGCTGGGCATCAGGTCCGGCGTGAATTGGATGCGCTTGAAGGACATCTGAAGGGTTTGCGCCAGCGTCGAGATCATCAGCGTCTTGGCCAGTCCCGGCACGCCGACCAGAATGGCGTGGGAGCGGGTGAAAATGGCGATCAGGATTTCCTGAATGACGTCCGATTGGCCGACCACGACCTTGGCCACCTCCTGTTGCACGCTGGCGTAAGCGCCGCGACAAAACTCCACGGCTTTTAAATGATCGGCCTCGTCGGCCGGTTGATGTGAATTCATTGCGATTGGGGACGGTTGTTGCGCATAAAAGGTTACAGCGATCCATGCCTGGGGCCTGGAACGCATTGCCGGTGGCTGGATTCATTCGTTCGGAATGTCATCCGAATGTGGAGCGCGCCGTGCATTACGAGCGGTCCTGACTTGGGTTTCATTTCAGCAGGCTCTCATAGTTTCTCCATTCTGCAAAGCCATCCAATTGTAGGGATTTGCAGTTGAGGACAATGTATGATCCGCGGGTTTTGTTTGCCCGTGACTCGCGTGGGACTTTGCTCCACTGGAGAATGGCAAAACATTCTTCACTCAACTTCCAAGTTCCTCGACGTTTGTACGGAAGCGAAGTTGTCGCAGAGCGACAGTGGAAATTAGCCGGGCACAAGGTGCCCGGAAACATGCCTCCAACAATTCCCCGCGTCCTGCAAGGACGCTGGAAATCCCTGTTTTCAATGTCTCCACCGTCCTTCCAGGACGGATTTTCGTTTGACGTCTTACCAGACACTGGCGTGTCTGGCTAATGTCCGCTGTCGCTCCGCGACCACCAGGAGTGCGTGTTGAACACTCCATTACCATTCGAAGCGGAAATTAGCCGGAGGTTTTCACACAGCTTGGAGACTTGTTAGGTATCATAGCTTTTCTCGATGTGGCTGATGGTCGCGATTCCAGCATGCCAATGCCCCATCGCTAATATCTTCAAATAAAAAATGCAGCGTTGGGGATTCGACGTGACCATCGCAAAAAACCACATTCACTTTGTTATTGTGGCGGAAAGAAAGATGGTAGAAATCATAGCCCACACTACGCATGAACGCGAACGCATCGCTCTCGCCAATCGCCATCATTTCAGAGGGGGCAGCCACTTCTGTATCACCAATCGGCATGAGTGTCTTCAGGTCCTGGCTGCGCTGACCGCCAATGCCGAAGTTGGTGACGAGATTACCTGCCGGGAGCACACCAAAAACATTGAGTCCGTAGAATGGACAGTTCCCCATTTGGCCTGTTCTTTCCGAAGCGGACGGACATTGCCACACGCCTTTTTGATAAAATTTCTTATCTGGATTGGAAATGCCAAAACCTCCGTGTTCAAGTTGCATAAGCCAGAAGCGTCCAGGCAAATCGGAGTTGGAGGAGGTTATCCATGTGGGGTAGCAGTTGTATTCGGCCATGAACGTGTGCATGGCCGCTCCCTGTTGATGCAAATTGCCAACGCACTGAATCTGCTGTGCTTTCCGCTTGGATTGAGACAAGGCCGGCAGCAACAGAGCCACCAGGATCCCGATAATGGCGATGACAACCAGCAACTCAACCAGAGTAAACGCGAAATAATCTTTACTCCTTAAGTTAGCCTTGGCTTTCATGTTTTCGGTACGGGCTTCAATTTCCTGCTCGTCAACATGGAAAAAACCATGGATGAATGTTTTCGCCATCCTCAATCCTCCCTCCTTCGCCGCTGCGGCTACGGAGGGCGGGCCATTCTCAGTTTTTATCTGTGTCCATCTGTGCCCATCTGTGGCTCAAAACGTCTTGTTTGCCCTATCTGAGTTCATCCGCCGTTTGCAGCCCCAGCTTTACGCCGCAGTTGGGACAATAGTTCGACTGCGGCGGATTTTTTTTGCCGCAGCCGGCGCAGAGAATCATCGCCGCCTTGTTGCGCCGGTGGATGATGAGGTTGCGGGTGTACGGTATCCAGGTGAAGGCGTAGGCGAAGATCACCACGGAGTCGTTGAGGTAAAAGAGGCCGTAACTGAGCAGGGTGACGGACCCCACGAGGCTCAACCACCAGAACGCCTGGGGCACCACCACCTGTTTGCGTTTCTCGGTGTAGTACCATTGCACGAGGAAGCGCGAGGAAAAAATGCCGTTGCCCAGCCAGCCAATGACCTTCCACGCGCTCCAGGCGATGCCGAGGAACTTTCCGCCCGGACAGATTAGATCGGAGATTGAGTGCATTCCGCAATTAAACCCCGCCTTCTATGCCGTGACAAACCTTTTCGGGGAGCACACGCCTCTGGCGTGTTGCCGTCGGCGTCGCGCCGACGGTTTTCCTACCACCGCTTTTCCCGCACGATTATTGAATGGATTGGATCGGAAAGAAGCCATTTGCGGCGCGACGCTGCAAAGTACACGCCAGAGGCGTATGCTCCCTCCCACGAAATGGAGCCAAAACAGAGATTTGCGGCCGGCGCACAAAGCCGGTAGGATGCGCGAACGGTGTTGAACAGCCCTCTTTCTAATTGGCCATCGTAACCCGGCGATCCAGATGCTTCCGTGCGTGATTTTTGAGGATGACCATTTGCTGGCCGTGAACAAGCCGGCGGGGTGGAACACTCATGCGCCCTCGCCTTACGCGGGCGAGGGCATCTATGACTGGCTGCGGAACCGCGAGCCGCGCTGGGCCGCGCTGGCCATCATTCACCGCCTGGACAAGGAAACCAGCGGCGTCCTGGTCTTCGGCAAAAGTCCCCTGGCCAACCGCTCCCTGACCGAACAATTCACCCGGCGCGAGGTGCGCAAGTCTTACCTGCTCCTGACCGACCGCAGCGTGCCGCGCAAGACGATGACAATCAAATCCTCCCTGGCGCGTGTGGGGGACAAATATGCCAGCCGCTCCAGCGGCGAACCGGCGGAAACGCGTTTTCTTCCCGCAGGTCCGTTGGCGGCACAAATCCCTTTGCCTTCAAGTGCTTCCCCGTTCTTTGCCTGGGAGGTCGAGCCTCTCACCGGTCGCACCCATCAGATTCGCGTTCAAGCGGCGGAAAGCGGCTTTCCCATTCTGGGCGACACGCTTTACGGAGGCACGCCGGCGGCGCGCGTATTTTTGCACGCGAGAGACATCCGCTTTAAGCACCCGGCCACCGGCGGTCCCGTCCACCTGTCCGCGCCTGCGGATTTCGCCGCCGATGCGCGGCTCACGTTGCGTGCGGCGATCATCGAGCCGGGGGAGACGGATGCTTATCGGCTGATTCATGGCGCCAGCGACGGCTGGCCCGGCTGGTTTGTGGACCGGCTCGGCCGTTTTCTGCTGTCGCAGTCGGATGCGCCGTTGACACGCCCGCAGCTCGATGAATTGGAGCGGCTGCGGGACGCGTTCCCGGCCGAGGGCGCGTATCACAAAATTTTGTCGCGCCAGGTCCGTCGCTCAACCACGGCGCAGGCTTCGCCGCAACTGGCGCTGGGCAGTCCGGCATCCGGGCCGTTCACAGTGATTGAAAATGGCGCGCGCTATGAGATGAGCTTTAGCGAAGGATATTCGACCGGACTGTTTTTGGACCAGCGGGACAACCGGCGACGCTTGATGGCCCTTTGTCAAAAGTCGCCCGCATCACCGGGAGCGGTTCAAACGGCGGGCGGCTCCATCGAGGTCCTGAATGTCTTTGCCTACACCTGCGGTTTCTCGGTCTGTGCCGCCAAAGCCGGGGCGCGCGCCACGAGCCTGGATTTGTCGAAAAAATATCTGGAATGGGGCCGGAGAAATTTTGCGCTCAACGGCCTTGATCCCGGCCAGCACGATTTCATCTACGGCGACGCCTTTGACTGGCTGAGGCGGCTGGCGAAGAAAGGCCGCGCCTTTGACCTCGTCGTCCTGGACCCGCCGACTTTTTCCCAGTCGAAGGAATCCGGCGTCTTCCGTGTGGAGGCAGACTATGGCGACCTTGTGGTTTCCGCCGCGCAAGTGCTCAAGCCGCGGGGACGGCTGTTTGTGTCCGCAAACACGACCGGGTGGCCCCCCGAAGAGTTTGTGACTTCGGTGCGCGCGGCATTGCGCAAATCCAGGCGGGATGTAGCCGAAGAGCAATACTATCCGCAGCCCCCGGATTTCCCGATCAGCCGGGCCGAACCGGCCTACCTGAAAACAATGTGGCTAAGGGCGGAAACGGGAAGGTGAACCGGATTCACTGTCTCATCTATGGACACTGTCATGCTCAGGATTGGACAGGGTCGGAGGCAGGGGCCATATAGTGATTCTAAACCACAATAGGTCTGCCCTAATACCACCATTACTGGGATTACGTCTATAAGTGACTGGGACGTTGAGGATGAAACCGCATTGGCATCCGGGTTGCTTAGCCTGTCATTGTCGTGGTTGTGGCAGGCAATTAAGCGAACAGAAACTGTAATTATAAATAAACCCGCCAGCCGCATTTTGTTCCACCGCGATACAAAAACAAACAAAATAAAATGAAACAGACCAAAATCGCCCGTAAGGCCGGCTTCACGCTGGTGGAAATCATGATCGTTGTGGCCATCATCGGCCTCCTCGCAGCCATCGCGATTCCGAACTTCGTGAAGGCCCGCGCCTCCTCCCAGGCCAATGCCTGCATCAACAACCTCCGCCAGATTGACGCGGCGGCCAATGAGTTCGCCCTCGAACAGCACAAGACCTCCGGCGCCACGATCACCTTTCCGAGTGATCTGACGCCCTACATCAAGCTGAATGCTTCCGGCAGCCTTCCGGCCTGCCCCGCTGGAGGTACCTACAGTGACGCCACGGTCGGCTCCACTCCGGCGTGCAGCCTGGCCAACACGGTGACCCCCGGTCACTATCTCCCGTAATTTAAGCTGGTTTATCAGACCCCCGGCGCTTCGGTGCCGGGGGTTTTGGCTTTTAGGACGCTTGAATTTGGCATCTAAGCTGCTTTACGCAAGGAGCGGTGCCAGCAGGCAATCTGTGAACGCGTCTGTTATTATATATAAAATCCGCCTGCTGGTGGTTCACGCCGCGTGAAATAACATGAAAACGACCCGGACTCGATTCGGTTTGGGCGGGTTCACGCTGGTTGAAATAATGATCGTGATTGCGATCATCGGGTTGCTGTGCGCAATTGCAATTCCGAACTATGTCCGCTCGCGTGCCAACTCACAGGCCAATGCCTGCATCAACAACATGCGGCAGATTGACGGTGCCGTGCAGCAGTTTGCCATTGAGGCCGGCAAGACCGTTGGCGCTACCGTCAACTATCCGACCGACCTGACGCCCTACATCAAGCTGAACGCAAGCGGTTCAATCCCGACGTGTCCGGCGAGCGGCGTTTACACCGTCTCGCCGGTGGGTGCCAGCCCGTCGGTGACCTGTTCGCTGGGCACCACGGTCAGTCCACCGCATATATATTGAATACCTGCAAACTCACTCACGGCGCAAGGCCAGACGGCCTTGCGCTTTTTTTTGAAACCCTTGTTCCGTTGTTGTTCAAACGCGGCTTTTAGGGTTACATACCCGCGCATGTCGCGCCCGCGCTTGATTGGATGGCTGCTGGTCTTGATGACCTTGCTGGCCTATTTGCCCGCGGTGCGCAATGGCTTCGTCAATCTGGACGACAAGGACTACGTCACGGAGAATCCCATGGTGACCCGGGGCGTCACCTGGTCCGGAATTCAATGGGCGTTCACCACCCTGCACGCCAGCAACTGGCATCCGCTGACCTGGCTCTCGCACATGCTCGACTGCGCGCTGTTTCGGCTCAATCCGTCCGGGCATCACCTGGTGAACGTGCTCTTGCATGGCGCCAACGCCGGGCTGCTCTTTGCGCTTTGGTGGCGCATGACCGGCGCTCTTTGGCGAAGCGCCATGGTGGCGGCCCTGTTTGCGTGGCATCCGTTGCATGTCGAGTCCGTGGCCTGGGTGGCCGAACGCAAGGATGTCTTGAGCACCTTCTTTGCGCTGCTCGCTCTGTTAAGCTATGTCCGAAGCACGCGCCCGCCAGCCGCCGCGCCCGACGAGCCGCCGGCGCGCAAGTCAGCGTATTGGCTGGCGCTGCTTTTCTTCGGCCTGGGACTCATGGCCAAGCCCATGCTGGTCACCCTGCCCTTCGTCATGGTGCTGCTGGATTTCTGGCCCTTGAAACGAAACGTCCCCCTTCCAAAACTCCTGGTCGGGAAGTGGCCGTTCTTCGTGTTGACCCTGGCCTCCTGCGCGGTGACGGTTCTCGCCCAGCGCGCCGAAGCCATCGCGCCGCTGGCCAAGTTTTCCTTGGGGCTGCGGCTTGAAAATGTCCTCACCGCCTATGCCGGATATCTTTGGATGACGATTTGGCCGGCGCGCCTGGCCGCGTTTTATCCCCTGGTGCAACCGGACGCGCTGACCGTGGGCCTGTCGCTCGCCGTGTTGCTGGCGATTTCCGTGCTGGCGTGCCGGCGCGCGAAGCGGCAGCCGTACTTGCTGGCGGGCTGGCTGTGGTATTTGGGCACACTCGTCCCGGTGATTGGCCTGCTGCAAGTGGGCGATCAGGCCTTGGCGGACCGGTACACTTACTTTCCGCTCATCGGAATTTTCTTCGCCGTGGTATGGGCTGCCGCTAACGGGGCGCGCGACCTCAAATTGCCCGCAGCCTGGCCGGCTGCCGCGGGGGCACTGACCCTGGGCGGCTGTCTGCTGGTCACCGAGAATCAAATCCGCACCTGGCAGGACAGTGAAACGCTGTTCACCCACGCCCTCGCCGTCACGCGCGACAATGCTCCCGCCCGCCTGAACCTGGGCGAGGCGTTTCAGGAGCAAAACCGGCCCGACGATGCGCTTGTGGAATACAAAAAAGCGCTGGCATTGAATCCGTCCCGGCCTGAAATCTATAACAACATTGCCCGCCTCCTGAACGATCAAGGCAAACCCGCCGCCGCCCTCGAATACTGCCAGACTGCCGTATCGCTCAACCCGCAGTCCGCACCCTCACGCGTGGGACTGGGCATGGTCTTTTCTGAATTAGGCCGCTACGACGACGCGATGAAGGAATTTTCCGAGGCCGCCCGGCTGAATCCATTGAGCGCCGCCCCCCATTTTCAATCCGGCCGCACACTCCTCAAGCTGGGCCGCGATGCCGACGCTGTCGCGGCGTTTCGCGAGGCCCTGCGCCGTGAGCCGGACAATGTCGGCATCCTGATATTCGTCGCGCGCGTGCTGGCTTCCGACGAGAATGCACCGGGGCGCGACGGCGCGGAGGCCTGCGCGCTGGCCGGGCGCGCCGCCCAACTGGCGGGCCAGCAGCAACCCGTGGTGCTGGACACGCTTGCCATGGCCTGCGCGGAAACCGGCGATTTCAACGCGGCGACCAATTTTGTGCAGCACGCGATTGACGCCGCCCTGGCCGGCGGAGACCGCGAAGACGCAACCGCCATGCAACAACGCCTCGAGCTCTATCGCCGCCGCCAGCCCGCCCGGATTCCTTATCGTTCAGAGGATGGCAAAAACATTCAACACTGAACATTCAACTTCCAACATCGAAGTTCCGGCAACGCGAAAAAACCAAGTCGAACAGGGCACGCCCATTCAATTTCGTATCTGCGTTCATCGGTGGTGGTCCGGGCGACTTACAAATCGCGACCTTCGGCATTGAATGTTGAATGTTGAACCTGAAACATGCATGGATGAAGGGTAAAAACTGCGAAACTCCTTGTGAACATTGAGTGCGCCTCGGCATCTTTTTGACAAAAACGCAAAAA
>Ga0326728_10016886_pt1 | contig 14772 bp, 12 predicted proteins | sample MB3enrmetagenome_FD_207602 | JGI IMG/M metagenome (GOLD analysis project Ga0326728, IMG submission 207602) | Lab enriched peat soil microbial communities from McLean, Ithaca, NY, United States - MB31MN | ecosystem: Environmental > Terrestrial > Soil > Wetlands > Peat | place: USA: New York...
TTGATGCAGCAGGAGCATCTGCTCCGGTTCCGGCTGGGTGTAGCGCGGCATGATCAGCCAGCGTCCATCGGTGGTGGGCAGGCAGACATCGAGCATTTGCATGGTCGCCAGTTTTTCCAGCACGGCGCGCGGCGTCAGACCCGGGGCGCAGGGGGCCAGGCGCTGTCGCAGGGTGACCGACAGGGCGTAAGCGAGGAAAGCCACGAAGATGTGGGCCTCCACGCGCTTCTCCACTTGATGATAAATCGGTCGCAGCCCCAGATCGCTCTTCAAGGTTTTGAAGGCCGCTTCGATCTGGGTGAGGAGGATGTAGAGCTCCCAGAGCACTTTCGGCTTTTCTCCCAGCAGGTTCGAGCGCAGCAGATAGTGGCCATCGCGCAGTTCCGCCTTCTGCAACTTTTCTTTGTCCAAGTGAAAGGTGAACGTCTCGCGGGTGACTTCCTCTCCCTCGCAGGGCAAGTGCAGGGGGACGAAGCCGAAGGCGCGGCCGGCTTCTTTCTTGGCCGCGCCGATCCGCAGCAACAGTTGATCGCGCGCCGGAGCGCTACGGCGCAGCTTGCGCAAGGTCTGCAGCAAGCGGACTAACTTGCGCCGCCGCATGGCGCATTCCTTGGCTCGCCGCCCTTCGCTCTTGGCCAGCACATAGAGTTCGCCGTCCTCGGCGAACAACTTCACTTCCACCGACTCGCGCACCTTCTGCCAGGGCAATTCCAGCCAGCGCTTTTCGTACTGCTGAATCTTGCCGCGCGGCGTCCCCACCAGGTAGAAAACTTCCCGTCCCCCGGTGCGCATTTCTGCCAGCACCTCTTCCGTCGGAATCCCCCGGTCCATCACCCACACCCGCCGCGCCCGCCCGTACTGCGCTTCGATCTTGTCCAGAAAACCTCGCAGCGTAGTGCGGTCCGAGGTGTTGCCTGCCAGCACTTCGTAAGCCAGCGGAAAGCCTTCTGGCGTCACCACTAGCGCGATCACCACTTGCCGGCAGTCGCCGCGATGATCCCGGCTGTAGCCGTGCTTCGCCTTGGGAATCTCCTCCCCTTCGCCTTCGATGTAGGTGCTGGTCAGGTCATACAACAATACGTCGAAGCGCGCCTGGAACAGTTCTTGCCAACTTTGCCGCAGGGGCTCGAACCAGGCGGTCTTATGCTCGACGAGGCGGTCCAGACAGCGGTACAAGCGATCTTTTTCCGCCACCGCGAAGCCCGTGCCCAACAGATCGCCCATCGCACTCTGATCAAACCCCTGCCGGTGCAAACGGAACTCGCTGCCCGGCGCCACTAACCGGCTCACCACCAGCAACTCCAGCACCTTCGCCCACGGCACTTCCTCCCGTCCCTTGCCCAGGCGCTCTTCCCAAAATTCGCTCAACCCCAACTGCCGCCACAGTTCGCATCCCAACCAGTAGTTGCCAAACGCCCGCGGGCGCCGCAACTCCATCTCCGGTAACTTCACCTGCACGGCATTCAGCGCGTCCGCAGGCAGCGCCCGATCCTCCGGAAATAAACTCAGGCTCGCCGCCCGTTGTTCGGCTTCATCAAACACCTCCAGCGTCTTGCGCCACGCCACTTGCTGGCTATCATTGATCTCGCCCAAATACAGAACCCGCCGCTGCACCACTCGCCCTGAACGCAGCCGCCGGCTCTCCTCGACGCTCCAGTACCGATGCTCTTTGCCGTCTTTGATTCGCTTGTTCGCACGCAGGTACATGGCTGCCGGCATTGTGCCAAGCTTCGCCCGTCATGAAAAGGGGGTAGGTCTACACTACAAGCCCGTTCCAAAACCTAACATTGAAGTTTCACGGGTTATCTCAATGCAAATGCCCCATCTCGCCTCAAAAAGCTCCGAGCTGCGAAAGTTGGGCTAGCCTGCCTTAGGCGGTGTAAGGGGGCGGGTGTTTGACTGCGGTGGATTTGTCATCGGGTGGCGAGAGCGAAGGTAATTGAAGAATGCCAAGGCAATCCCCTGCGGTTCCTGGCCAAGGGGGTATGCCACACTGAGGGGCCGTTTAATCTGCATTCCGCGAAGCGGTACCACTCGCAGCGAACCGACTTGCAACTCTTTGCTGATTGCCCAGAGCGAGGCAAATCCAATCCCCAGGCCCGCTTCCACCGCAGTGGTGATGCCTTCGGTGGAGTCGAACTCCATTCCCAGATGCAGGTACTTTACCTTGACGCCGCACTTTTGCAGCGCCATTTCCACGACGCGGCGCGTACCCGAGCCGCGCTCCCGCATGAGCAGCCGCTCCTGCAGAAGTTCCTCAGGATCAATAAAGCCCCGTTCGCTCCATTCGTGGGCTGGTGGCACCATCAATACAATTTCATCTTCCAGAAAAACTTCGGTCCGCACATCCCGGCGCATGGCCGGACCTTCAATGAACCCCACTGACACCCTGTGTGCCACCAACGCTTCCAGGACCTGCTCCGTATTGCAGGTGGTGACGACCGGCCGTATCTGAGGGTGTTGCTGCTGGAATCCTCCTAGTAAGTGAGGAAGGATGTATTGCGCAATGGTCAGAGATGCGCCAATCCGCAGGTCGCCTCGCTGCCCTTCGGAAAATGGCGCCAGGGCCGCCTGCGTCGCCGCTTCCAACTTTTCCATTTTGCCAGCATATTTCAGCAGTACGTCACCGGCAGGGGTAAGCGTAATGTGAGCGCCGCTGCGATCAAAGAGCTGTACACCAAGGTCCTGCTCCAGGGCTTTGATCTGTAAAGTGACGGCAGGCTGCGTCAGGCAGAGTTCCTCCGCCGCCCTGCGGAAGTTCAAGTGTTTGGCCACAGCGCGAAACACCTTAAGCCGGAAATTCTCCATGCGGGTGATCTTACTCCGAGTGTGGGGCAGTGCCTACTGTGTTTCCGAAGCAGCCGCCTTCTGTGTTCCAGATTGCTCGAAATAGCCGTTAAGCGGGAAAGCCCGCGGTTTTAGAAATCTAGCTCAAATCAGCCGGCAGGCTTTCAGCATGGTGGTTTCGCCCACAATCTCTTTTAGCCACTCGGACAGACGGGGACAGCCACCACGCTACACTTGGTTTTCCGCAAACAGAAGTTGATGTTCATGGTCGCGGCTCATTCTCGATCGTCAGGACCTGCTGCCTTTCGTCCACCAGCGGTTTCCGGGGACGATCGCTTTTGCTTGGCGTCAAGCGGCGCAAGGTGCGTTCTTCGAGCGCCAGGGTGAACTCCGCTGGTCCCATGGAGAGCTACCTGGGCGACCCGCTGTGGAACACCCTCGCGGCCTGGTCGGACGACTGCCGCAAGCGCCAGGGCCTGGTCATCTCGGCGCACTTCCCCTATCCCGCCGGTGAAGTCGCTGCCGACATCATCCTGGGCAAAACAGACGCCTTAGAGCTTTATCCCGATTTCGGAGAAGAATTCAACAATCCTCGCTTCCTCTACTGGTACCGGTGCTTGAATTGCGGCTATCGTCTGCCAGTGGTGGGCGGCACCGATAAGATGACGGCGACGAAATTCGTGGGCGCCAACCGCACTTACGCCGACCTGGGTCAGGAGGAATTCAATTTTGCCAACTGGTCGAGGGCGGTACGGCAGGGCAAGACTTTCATGACCTCCGGCCCCTTGCTGCTCTTCCGCGCTGACGGCCACGCCCCGGGCGGAGAGCTCACGTTAGGCAGCAGCGGCGGCACGGTTGAAGTGCAGGCGGAGGCGAAGTGCATTGTCCCGCTGCATCGCTTGGAGATTGTCCTCAATGGCCAGGTCGTAGCTTCGCGCGAGGCAGCCGATGGGCAGAGAGAGGCGACCTTAAAGGAGAAGATTCAGGTTCCCGGAGCCGGATGGCTTGCCGCCCGCTGCTGCGCGCGCCGGGGATTGGGCACAAGCTGGGCGAACATGCTGGCACACACATCGCCCGTGTACGTCCCGGCGCTTTTTGTCGGCATGTATGCGGCCTTCAAAGGTAGTAAGATGGCCGGGTGCCCCGGCAGAAACCCGACGACGGGCCTTGGTCGAGTCGGAAATTTTATTTTCTGAACGATGATTCCCTGCCCTCGTTGTGTCCGCCTACATGCCAAAATGCGGCACGTATGCGCCACCTGCGGCCTTCTCTGACCTCGTTACGCTGCCAACCGACTTGTAGGGGTACGGCTTGCCGTAGGGCAAACGACGCCCAACTATGATGCGCTACGCGCTGGTCATTGCATTTCCAAGTCTGCTACTTTGCTTGAAGTACGGTCGCCCCAGCTACCAGATTCGCGAAGACCCGTGCCCCGTACCTAAGGCGCGGCCTTATGGCAACAAGGCCTTCAAGTTTGAGAAATGACACTCGATCCGGCAAGTTCAGGAAGCGCTGACACGGTATTGTGGCACGGGGTAGGTTATGAGGTCATGCGGCTTCGCGGGATTATAGAGGACGGTGAGAACGCTATGGCGCGCGTCGGGCGTGGAATGGCGGAGGAGAGTGGTCTTTATCACGTTCCCGTCCGCGTCCGGGTATTCGAGATGCCACCAGACACCTCCCGTACCCCCGGCGAAGGAGGTGATCACGGCGCGGGTGGGAGTTCCCCACATCAGTAGCCACTTGGTCCGGCGCCCCCAGAAGTATCCGGGCAGGGACATCACCGCGGCGAAGCCCGCGAATATCACCGTGGGCCAGAGCATCCAGGCGTGCCACTGCGGGGCTTGGAGGAAATCCTCGAGCGCGTGCCTTTGAAACGCCCAGAGCTCCTGAAGGGATTGGGCATGCGCCGCGCGCAAATAGGGATTCCAGACGGAGTAGACCATCAGGGCTAAGGCGGCAAGGAAGATCAGGCGCGGCACGGTCCGGAGCAGGCGGAGGGCCATCTGAAAAGGGGACAATTCTTAAGGTCCCTTAGCAGCAACCCCAAGCGATCTCGGGTTGATAGGTTGCACACCCTTTTTCCGCGCCCAGGCAGCCGTTCTGCTTACCTCTCCTTCGATCCCAGGAGCCCCTGACCCTCATTCAAAACCAACCATCGGCGATGATCAAACCATTTTGTTACCTGATTGCCTCCTGGTGCTGATCACGGTGGGCCGGGCATCCACCACGAAGGGGGGCGCGGCTCAAGATCTGTTCTACCTCTTTCGACCCGGTGGGAAATGCGAAATCAAAGCGCGGGGGGAGAGCAAACACGTACCGGCGGTTCCGTCGAGTTCGCTGGGTCCTATGGGCGCCGGACTAACGTGAAATTCTTCATGTTGAAGGGAGTGCCACTGCGAAGGGGTGAAAATCATAATCGGGATGTCTTGCCGTGGGTGGGCGCGCGTCCACTGGGGATGCCGGATGGAAATTAGGGGACCCTGCTGGAAGGCCACATCGCCCGGCGAAGCATTACTGTAACCTTTCCACTGACCAACCATGATCGAATATCCTCGCCAACTTTCCGGCAGTGAAAAACAGAAGTCGTATTGTGCATTCTGGTATTCGATCAACGGCCCTGCCTGCTTTGCCGGCGTTGATATTGGCTGCCGGTTGGATGACGGCCTCGTCTGATCAGAAGGAGTAGGCACTTGTTCCTGAGGTTTCGGAAGTGCTTTTGTGGGTGGGTACGTTAGTCCCAAAAAAAACGATAGCGATGATGATGGTTCGACTGGGGTCTCGAAACCGCATCAGCCCCATGATACCCCCAATCCACGCTTGCGGCATCTTCATCGCGGCTTCACCGCGCCTCGCGTTGGGAAACTGGGGACAGAGAGCGCCGGGGGGGTTATCCGTGCCGGGCGGTTATCCGAGGTGGTGAGAAATCCGCCTTTGCCCCTACAGCTTCAAAAAATTCCTGAGACCGCTTTAGTGACCCCTAACCCCACAACCTGCAAAACGTGGGCCCCCTTCCCGCCCCGGCTGGCGAAAACGCGGCGGCGGTCCTTTCCCCCCAAGGGGCGAGGGCTGGAAATCTTCAGCGGGGGTCTGCGCCAGGCAGACCCTGAACTGTGGCGCAAGTTACTCATGCCCCTTGGGGGCATCGCAGACCCCAAAGGGCAGGGGTTTGTGCCGGCCAACTAAAAGGGTACGGCAAGCCGTACCCCTACCACCAAGGCGGTAGTGGCGCTGGCCAATTGTCAAAAGTTAGGTGTTGCGCGGCACTAGAAATAGCGACAAATTCAGACCTTTCTTGTCCCTTTATCCCTGCGCAACACTTATTTAATCTCTTTGTAACATGTGCAGCCAAGAATGTTGTCCTGTCGGGCATCTAAATATAGGAATTACCTAGGGTTAATTCAGCCGTAACACAGGATTCTCACACTGACGGCGGAGGCAACAACCACATGAAACTCAAACTTCCACTTCTCGGCTTAGTCTTGGGCGCGGCGCTTTTTGCTGCGGGCATGATCACCATCGTCGATTCTCCCTCAGCGGCCCCGGCCCCCTCACCGGCTCCTGCAATCCTGATCAACGGAGCGGGGGCAACATTTCCGTACCCGATGTATTCCAAGTGGTTCGATGAGTACCATAAGCTTCATCCTGATCTGCAATTTAATTATCAATCGATTGGCTCAGGCGGCGGCATCCGGCAGATATTGGCAGGCACGGTCGACTTCGGCGCCAGCGACGGCCCCATGACCGACGACCAGCTCAAGCAGGCCAAGGTCAAGATCCTGCATTTTCCGACGGTACTGGGCGCGGATGTTCCAACCTACAACATTCCCGGTATCAATCAGGAGCTCAATTTCACTCCCGACGTTCTGGCCGGAATTTTCCTGGGAAAGATCACCAATTGGAACGATAAGGCCATCGCCAGCGCCAACCCGGGCGTGAAGTTTCCTGACCTGGACATCGTAGTTGTGCACCGCTCCGACGGCAGCGGCACAACCTATATTTGGGTTGATTATCTCTCCAAGATCAGTCCGGAGTGGAAAACCAAAGTAGGGACGAACACTTCCGTCAACTGGCCGGTGGGATTGGGCGGCAAAGGCAATGAGGGCGTTTCGGGGTTGGTCAAGCAGCAGCCCGGAAGTCTCGGATACGTGGAATTGATCTACGCCATCCAGAACCATATGACCTACGGCAAGGTGCGGAATTCGTCGGGGGCATTTGTGAAGGCGGATTTGGCCAGCGTCACGGCCGCGGCGGCAGGAGCGGCCAAGTCGATGCCCGACGATTTCCGGGTTTCCATCACCAATGCACCGGGGAAGGAAGCTTACCCCATCTCCAGTTTCACCTGGCTGTTAGTTCCCAGCAAGATTGACGATCCCACCAAGAAAAAGGCGATTGTCGATTTCCTTCACTGGATGTTGAAGGACGGCCAAGGAATGGTAGAGGCTCTGAGCTACGCGAAACTTCCGAAAGAGGTCGTGGCCAAGGAAACCAAAGCGATCTCACTGGTTATGTAGAGTGGCGGATACTCCCATCACGGCTGCCCGCACGCGCCCCTCGGGGCGCGTGGGGCAGTTTATACATCGCCTGCGGGGCGGCGACGAGGTCGCCCACCTGATCACCTTGATGTGTGCGGCCAGCATAATTGCGGTGACGGTCATGCTGGTCTACCAGCTCTATATCAATTCCTCTCTTCCCCGCCACAAGTTTGGATTTGAGTTTTTTCTGGGAAGGACCTGGGACCCCGTCAGCGGGGATTTCGGCGCTTTACCTTTCATTTACGGCACACTGGTTTCCTCGGCCTTGGCGCTGCTGCTTGCTGTGCCCCTGGGGGTAGGCGCCGCCGTCTTCCTTTCCGAACTCGCGCCGCCACGCATTTCCACGGCGACGACGTTCGTGATCGAGTTGCTGGCCGCCGTGCCCAGCGTCATCTATGGTCTATTGGGAATTTTCGTTTTGATTCCGATACTCCGTAAACCGGTGATGCCTTTTCTCAAGCACACGTTAGGATTTCTCCCCCTCTTCAAGGGGCCCATTTACGGGGTCAGCATGCTGGCGGCGGGAGTGGTTCTGGCGATCATGATTGTTCCCTTTATTATCTCCGTCTCGCGGGAGGTGTTGCTGGCCGTGCCGGTGGAGCAACGTGAGGCGGCACTGGGGCTGGGGGCCACCAAATGGGAATCAACCTGGCAGATCGTGGTGCCCTTTGCACGGGTGGGAATTTTCGCCTCGATTTTCCTGGCCCTGGCACGCGCCCTGGGGGAGACCATGGCGGTGACCATGGTCATCGGGAATGATCCCAAGATCAGCGCCTCGCTCTTTGCCCCGGGATATTCGATTGCCGCGGTCATCGCCAACGAGTTTACGGAGGCGACGGGTGATTTGTATCTGCAAGCTTTGATTGAGTTGGGGCTGGTTCTCTTCTTGCTAACCATCCTCATCAATGGCCTGGCGCGCCTGGTGATCATCGCCACCACGCAGAAAGGAGCGGCACGCGGATGAATCTGCGTATGGCCTGGCGCAAATCCTTGAATATCGTGATGCTCAGCCTCACCGGCGTCTGCGCTCTGTTTACGGTTTCTGTCCTCTTCTTCATTCTGGGTTATCTGTTGTGGTATGGAGGCAAGTCGCTGAACTGGGCTTTCTTTACCAACCTCCCAGCCCCGGTGGGCGAAACGGGAGGGGGGATGGCCAATGCCATTGTGGGCAGCGGCAAGCTGATGTTGCTGGCGTCGCTGGTGGGGATCCCCATCGGGGTTCTGGGGGGAGTGTACCTGGCGGAATTCGGGGGACAGACGTTCTCGTTTTTGGTCCGCTATACCACCGACTTGCTGAACGGCGTGCCCTCAATTGTCATGGGAATTTTTGCCTACACGATCATTGTTCTGCCCATGAAGCACTTCTCGGCGCTGGCGGGCGGCGCGGCCTTGGGTGTGATGATGATCCCTATCGCTGTGCGCACCACGGAGGAGTCTTTGCGGGGGGTCCCGCTCGTGCTCCGGGAAGGCGCCCTGGCCCTGGGAACGAGCAAGTGGAGGACGGTGGCGACGGTGGTCATGCCGGCGGCCATTCGCGGGATTGTGACCGGCGTGATGCTAACCATAGCGCGAGTGGCCGGCGAGACCGCGCCCCTGCTTTTTACCGCCTTAAGCAATAAGTTCTGGAGTTCCGGTTGGAATCAACCCATCGCCTCCTTGCCGGTGATGATCTATACTTACGCGGTGGGCCCTTATGACGACTGGCACCGGCAAGCCTGGGCGGCGGGGCTGGTCCTACTGGGGTTTGTTTTGTTGGCCAACGTCGGGGCTCGTATGATGGTTTCCCGAGGGATGGCGGGTGGCCGGTAGGCCGTAGTGGGCCGATTAAGTTGGTTGTAGGGGTACGGCTTGCCGTAGCCTCTTGGGCCGGTCGTGCGATAAATAATGAAGAGGGTACGGCAAGCCGTACTCCTACAACCAGGGCGGTCAGAGATCGCCGCGACAACAAACGGCGCCACGACATGGTAGGTGTGAATCGTGAATTCTGCTTCGAGTGCTGGGTCTATGGAAAAGATGACAGAAGAAACTCGTCCCAAACCGCAAGAGGGGGCAACAACCGCGGCTTGGCCAAGCGACATCAAGATGCGCGCCGCCGACTTGGACTTCTATTACGGGGGCCGGCAGGCCTTGCATACCATCGGCTTGCAGGTTCCCACCGGACGCATCACGGCGCTCATCGGGCCGTCGGGCTGCGGCAAGACCACCTTCCTCAGAATTCTGAACCGGATGTACGAGACGGTTCCGCATGCCCGCCCTGAAGGGGAAGTGCTTCTCGACGGCGAGGACATCTTTTCCATGGACGTGGTGAAGCTGCGGCGCCGAGTGGGGATGGTTTTCCAGAAGCCCAATCCGTTTCCCAAGTCGATTTTCGACAACATCGCCTACGGGTTGCGCGTCAACGGAATGCACAGCACGAGCAAGCTGAAGGAAGCGGTGGAAAAGAGCCTGCGGCGCGCGGCGCTGTTTGACGAAATCAAAGACCAACTGCACAAGTCCGCCTACGCCCTTTCCGGAGGCCAGCAACAGCGCCTGTGCATTGCCCGGGCGCTGGCGGTGGAGCCGGAAGTGCTGCTCCTCGATGAGCCCTGCTCGGCGCTCGATCCCATTGCCACGGCGAAGATCGAGGATCTGCTTTTCAATCTGAAAGATATCTGCACCATGGTCATCGTCACCCACAACATGCAGCAGGCCGCGCGGGTTGCGGATGTTACAGGGTTCTTCTTGATGGGAAAGCTGATTGAGTTCAACAAGACCGCGATCATCTTTAAGACTCCCGCTCGCAAGGAAACAGAAGATTACATCACCGGCAGATTCGGTTAGAATGGCAGTGTCCGGTGATCGGGTGGCTGACAGATCGGGAGATCGGGTGAACAAGGGAGCAAGAGATCGGGTGATGGGGAGATCGGATGATCGGGGGAGCAAGACAAAACCGATCACCAGATCATCGGATCACCCGATCACCCGATAATTAAGAGGGGGGGAATTCACCTTTGCGCCACTTTGAAGAAGAACTGGACTACTTGCGCAGCCGCCTGCTGGTGATGAGCGGGCTGGTGGAAGATTCCGTGTACCGAAGTGTGCTCACCCTCACCGAGAAAGATCCGCAGCAGGCGCAGAAGGTTCTCCAAAACGAAGCAGAGATCAACCGCATGGAGATCGAGATCGACGATCTGGCCACGCAGCTCCTGGCCCTTCAGCAGCCCATGGCCACCGATCTGCGATTCCTCACCTCGGCGATTAAAATCAATAACGATCTCGAGCGCATGGGCGACCTGGCGGTTAACATTGTGGAGCGGGCGCTTTCTTTGCTCAGCGAGCCACTGATGACGCGTCTCGTGGACATCCCGCTAATGGCCGACCGTGTCCAGTCGATGATCCGCAAATGCCTGGACGCCTTTGTGAAAAAGGACCCGGATCTTGCCCGCAGCGTGCTGACTTCCGATGACGCCGTGGACGATTTGTGTGGCTCCATTTACGCGGAGCTGATCGGGTACATGGAGCGCGATCCCAAGTTGGTCCGGCAAGGAGTCAACCTGATCTTCGTGGCGCGCAACCTGGAACGCCTTGCCGACCACGCCACCAATATCGCCGAGGACGTCCTCTTTTTGGTGCAGGGGGTCGATGTGCGTCATCACGCGGAAGCGCGGGAGTAGCTCAGGGATTAGGGGTTAGGGATTAGGGCCCCGCGGCTCGGTTTGCGTGTGCGATTTTTGGGCGCACCATGGTGGGGCTATCTCAATCGTGAAATGGATGTTTCCCCCAATCCCTAACCCCTAATCCCTAACTCCATCCAACCCTGGACGGCAATCCGCATCGAAAGATAGAGGGACCGTTCGGTCCGGATTTTATCTTTGACTGCGTTAGCCGTTTAATGGTCAAATTAGAGGTTGGCCGAACCGCTCGTCTCTAAAGCGTGGCCGGTTAACGCTTGGGGGAAACAGGAATGAAGTCGATAACCTTGGCAATGCTGACGGCTTGCTCGCTGGTTCTGAGCATGGCGTTACCCTTGTCTGCGCAAGATGCCAATGCCAACTTTGATGAAATCACCGTCCCAGAAGGCACGGAATTCAAACTTCTATTGCACACCGCCATTAATTCCAAGAGTTCGAAAGTGGGCGACCGCATTATGACCACCTTGATCGATCCGGTGGCGGTTGAAGACCAGGACGTGCTCTCCAAGGGCGTGCGGGTGGATGGCCACGTGGGTGAGGTGAGGCCGGCGGGGAGAAAAGGCAAGGGTGGCTTTCTCACCATCGTCTTCGACACCGTGGAATTGCCCAATGGCCAGAAGGTGGCCGTCCTGGGATCATTGACCGAGGTTTTCTCCAGCGAAACGGGGAGCGACCCCAATGTTGGCCCGGAAGGTGAACTGAAGGGCAAAGGCCCCAACCGCAAGGAGCAAATCATCATGGCCGCGGCCCCCGCTGCCTTGGGAGCCGCCGGCGGTCCGGGCACCGCCATCGCTCTGGGGACGGCCGGGGTTTTGACGGCAGTCTTGCTTCCCAAGGGCAAGCAGGCGGCCTTGGCGGCTGGTTCGCTCATCGGCATGCGTCTGGACCGTGACGTCACCCTGAGTATCCCCGCTGCCAAGTAGCACAGCACTGATCCCTTTCCATTAAATCTCCTCTCCGACTCGCGCGGGGAAGACTAACTTCCAATCAGGAACGGGGCTTTGCGGCGGGGTGCAGGCGGGCGACCTCCGGCAGGTGGACGAGTTCGGAAACCTTGACCAGCTCGATGTCGGCTTGGTCGAGTTCCGGCAGGAATTTCGCGAGGGCGGCGATCGTGGTCGCGTGCGGGTGTCCGATGGCCAGTGCCGCTCCTTGTTCCTCTACCACCCGGCGGAACCGGCGCAATTGTCCCAGGGTGTAAGGGACACTTTCCGTGTCATCCAGAAAAACCGCGCGATAGAAGGCGGGAAGACCCTCGCGTCGCGCCTCATCCAGCGCCACGCTGGCAGCCGTGGTGCGGCTGTCAATAAAGTAGAGGTGGTGCTCGGCCAGAACTTTCATCACCTCCGCCATCAGCGGTGCACTTTGGGTGGCTTGGGAGCCCATGTGATTGTTGACACCCGCCGCAAAGGGAACCGTGGCCAAATCGTTCTGGATGGCCCGCTCGACCTCCGCTGCGCTCATATCCGTGCGGATGTCCCCTTCACCGGGCAAAGGGTGGGGCCCCGGGAGGGCTTCCATGGGCAGGTGCAGCATCACCTCGCGCCCTCCGCGATGAGCTTCCTCGGCGGTCGCCGCCGAGTAATGCAAATGGGGAAGGATCGAAAAGGTGAAGGGGTAAGGCAAGGCCAGGAGCTTGTGTGGGCCCGCCCGATCCGCACCCAAGTCGTCGATCACAATCGCGGCGCGCAGCAGGCGCGGCACTTCGCGCAGATGGATCCGGCAGATCGGCTGCCCACGCCGGGTTACCCCCAGGCTGATCGTGTGCAGACCCCCCACTGTGATCTGGTTTCCCTTGAGCTCGAGCCCGTCCTTTCCACGTTGGAGTTCGAGAGCCGACAGCACCTCGCGATAGGCGTGCGGAGCCGCCAATACTTCCAGGGGCGGTTCTGTTCTTTGTCCATGACGGGGCATGGCGGGGGGCTTGATCCAGACCTCGGAGCCTCCGGTGCCGGCTATCAAGTCTCTGATCCCCGTCGCCCGCTCCCGGCGTTCGGGTTCGCTCAGCGGTTGGGGGTGGAGCCCATGGCAAGCGGCGGCAGCGATTGCCAAAGCGAGTGGTAGGGGCAGCAGGAAGAGTGCCACGGCGCGTGGGGCCTCACGCGGTCTACGTGAGCAGGGAGGCAAGACGCAGGCTCCAAGGGTAGTGGATCAGGTTGCTGTAGCCGTGGTCTTTGACCGCCGGCTTTAGATGCCTTCGCTTACTCGCCACCCCGGCGCTCGACGCGCCACCCCTCCTCATGTGAGGAGGGGAGTTCCATTCCGAAACTGCTGGCGAACTGATCAAGCGGCCTTGGGCGCCGTTGCCGAAAGGTTGAGAATCTCGATGGCCTTGCGGAGCTGGAGGTCGTCCTTGCCGCCGAAGTGCTCGGGCTCCTCCGGTTGGCTTTCCTCGTCCGGGTTTTCAGAGTCACTGGCGGCAGCCTGAATCACACTGGGGGTAACGCCGTTCTCATTGATGGCTTTCCCGTCCGGTCCGTAGTATTTGGCCACGGAAAGCAACAGGGCGGAACCATCGCCCACCGGAACGGGTTTCTGATAAACCCCCACGCCAAAGCTGCGCACTCCCACCACTTCGCCGCGTTTGTTGCCCAGAATCGCTGCGGCCACTAGTTCCGCGGGGCCGGCGGTGGATTGATTGATCAGCACCGCCAGAGGAAGCTGGGAAACCGGGCCGGTGGGATGGACTTCCAAATTCTGGCGCGGGAAGCGCTGGCCCGCAAGGTAGGTGACCAGGCCTTTATCCATGAAGAGGCTGGCCGTATCCACCGCTTCCTGTACGTCTCCACCGGCGCAGTTACGCAGATCCAAAATGATCTTGTGGGCGCCCTGGGATTCCAGCTCTTTGATCTTCGCGGAAATCTCCTGGGCCTTGCCTTTGTTGAAGGTCGCCACGCGCAGGTACGCGTTCCCGTCGTCGACGATCTTGGCGATCACCGGAGGGTAGTTCAGGACGGCGCGCGTGATGGGAATGGGTTGCGGATCGCCGCGCGCTTCGCGGACCACGGTGACTGTCACGTTGGTGCCGGGCTGCCCGGCCAGCAGGCGCTCAAGTTGCAGGACGGAAAGCTCGCGGGCCGGGGTGTTATCAATTTTGTCGATCAGATCTCCCGGCTTGATGCCGGCCTTTTCCGCCGGACTCCCCGGAAGCACCGCTACCACCGTGGCATATCCCATCCGCTTCGAGACAAAAACTCCTACATCCGCAGGTCCAGGGTCGGGGTGCTGCAAGTAGTCCTGATATTGCTGCGGGGTCAGATACGTGCTGTAAGGGTCCAGCGACTCCAGCAAGCCCCGGATAGCCCCGTCCGTGACCTTGGTCAGATCCGGCTCCGTTACGTATTCCTGCTTGATACGATTCAGGACCTCACTATATACGCCCAAGTCGCGGTAAGTCTCTTCGGAGGAGTTCTCGTTCTTTCCCAGCAACCCTCCCACCACAACGTAAAAGATCAGGATAAGGGATACGGTGATCAGTACAGCCCGAACGCGGTTTGTCATGCTGAGAAAGCTCCTTTTACTTGGGCTTCTGGCGCCCCTGTTCACACAATTATAACACGACCTTTATTTGGATGCACGGCGGAGGCGGCGGGTGCCAGGGTCCCGTCAAAGTCGCAGGCCGATGAGGCGGAGTGGCTGGGGATCGGAGCGAGCGCAGCGGCGGAGGGCCGGAGCGATGTAGCGGGCGCCGGCGAGGCGGAGCAGCGAAATGACCAAGTTGCGGAGCGAGGCCATGACTTGCGCGCCGGCACCTTTGCGGATACGGGAGCGGTCCTCAT
>Ga0326728_10016887_pt1 | contig 14771 bp, 11 predicted proteins | sample MB3enrmetagenome_FD_207602 | JGI IMG/M metagenome (GOLD analysis project Ga0326728, IMG submission 207602) | Lab enriched peat soil microbial communities from McLean, Ithaca, NY, United States - MB31MN | ecosystem: Environmental > Terrestrial > Soil > Wetlands > Peat | place: USA: New York...
TATCGAGCTGAGTGATGATCCGGTCGATCTCCTTTGCCTGCAGGAGAACCTTCTCGGTGATATCCCCGGGCATGAGGCTGGTGAGGCCGACGATCACGGCAAGCGGGTTTCGTATATGGTCGCCAAGAACCGCGAACTGCTCGATGTTCTTCTCTATCTGCTCAAGCGCACGGCGCTTGGCCTCCTCCATCTGCTTACGGTCGGTGATATCGATAAACGAGGTCATGATGCAGATGGGACTGCCGTTCTCGTCTTTCACGAGATTGCCCCAGAGCAGCACGTAGAACGGCGTACGGTTGGACCGATAAAGGAGGATCTCCCCCAACCAGCTTCCGTGTTTCCGGAAGGCATCCTGAATTCCTTCAATGCCGCTCTTTGCCGCAACGATCTCCCGCATGTTCCTGCCGATCAGTTCTTTGTCGTCAGGGTATACCGTCATCCGTAACAGCGAGCCGTTGACATAGGTGATGACAAAATCCAGATCGAGGATGGCAATCGCGTTGATTGAAGAGCTGATTGCATGATCTTTGATAATGAGGTCCTCTTCCGCTTTTTTTCTGGCAGTGATATCCACGATGGTACAGACAAACTGGTCTTCCGGGAGCATCCCGGCAGAGACAAGTACCCACCGCTTCTTACCAGATTGTGTAGCAAACCGTGTCTCGAGGTTTTCCACGCTGCCGTTTTCCCGCAACAACCTGAAGAACCGGTCACGGTCATCGTTATTTGTCCAGATAGCGGAGAATGGGATTTTGGGGAGATCCGCTGCAGTGTACCCGAGAATGTCGGCAAACCGGCGGTTCACCTCAGCGATCGTGAGGCTGGAGTGTCTAACAAGGCCGATCCCCGCCTCGGAATAGGTGAAGACCCCGCGGTATTTCAACTCATTTTGCCTCATGTGATTGACGAGACTCGAGACGACGGCAGCAACCCCTATGAGCACAAAGCAGGTGACCACCGCAGCAGCCAGTTCGCTGGCGGCCCCATCGGTAATGAGATAGACAAGTATGATATATATCGCAGAAACACCTGAAGCATAATACAACGCGCGGCGAGGGTACCAGTAGGCAGCAATCACGATAGGGATGTAGAGCAGGTGCGGGGCGACTGCGTTGTTACCGGAAGCAAGAGAAAGAATGTTGATGAGGAGCGCGAGGATGGTCGTATTGACGACAATGAAGAGCCAAAGGCCCACGAGGCTCTCCTCGCGTTCGCCGGACTTTGGTTCCTTTGTCATCGATCATCCTCAAAAAACAGCTGGGGCAGGTAGTAAGCCGTTTTACCCAATCGTTCGGCTGCTGCCAGCGCCGTATATGATTGCTAATTGCACGAATTTTTATTAATAATTTGTGTTTTCCTCTGTTTTTGGAGCCTTATCTATTGATAGAATTTTCTGGTAAAAGAAAAATATTCGTTTTTTTGGATGACCTCTCCGAATAGGGCACGAGTTCAGGCAAAGCCAGATTCGGGTTCCGGAGCTGCCGGCCTGTCTGGTGAAATTAATACCTGAGTTTGTTATCGTAGTCAGCCGAATCCCCAGCGTGCAAGCGTCGTGTGCGAAGGGTCGATGGCTGACCATTCCCAGCCCAGCGCCTCGATGATCCGCGAGATCGGTTGCTTGATCGTCTTTTCGAGCATCAACTCCCAATCCGGGACAAACTCTTTTGGCACCTGGTCGCCGTACTCGAAGCAGACAACATCGGTCTTCGGGTATTTTCCCGTCACTGCCTTGATATAGATTCGTTTGGGTTTGCTCCCCTTCCCGAACTCTGTATGCAGGTTCTGGTTTGCGTACTTTGCGCCCCTTACCTGTGCATCATCCGTGTCGTAATCGTCCAGCGACTTGCCAATCCCTCCGGGGATGCCTGCCTCATCAAGCGAGAAACGCCCGGCCCGGTAATCCCGGATGATACCGGCGAGGTACGCCCGGATCTCCTCGTAACCGCTGCCAGCGAGGATCATCTGCATGACCTGTGTCTGAACGGCTTTTGTGATCTGCGGGGTATCGCTACGCCGGATCTCGAACCCGACGATGTCAATCTGGTTGGTCTCCTTCCCCTCCTTCCAGACCAGCTGCCCCGCATACCGTTTCTTCCTGCCCGCCTGGAAGAACCTTGCGTAGATCTTCTCGAACTTGATAGAGAAGTAGTGAGTATCTGCATTCAGTTCGCGTTTTGCGAACTCCCGGTAGCTCTCGTTGAGCTGTTTTTCGATGGTCCGGGCAGTCGCGATGGTCTCCTCGCGGCCAAGCGGCGGGAGCTGCACCATGCAGGAATCAGTGTCTCCATAGATGACCTTGTATCCCTGCTGTTCGATGACGCGCCGCGTATGTTCGATGATTGCCCTGCCGACCGACGTGACTGCCGCCCCGATCTCCCGGTCAAAAAGCCGGAACCGGGTATAGCCCGAGACCCCGTAGTAGGTGTTCATGATCACCTTGAGCACGTTCTGCTGCATGTCATAGAGAAGATACTGCGGCGATCCGAATGGGAACGTGTTCCTGAGCGCTTTTTTGTCATCGCGCTCCTTCAGGAGCTCCGAGAGAATGCTCCGGGTCAGGCCGTCCGGCTCTTTCTTGAACCGGATCCCGTTTGGGGCGACGAGTTCCCCGGCCGGGTCCTTTGTCTCGGGCGAGGCGTTGATGGTCATCATCGCCATCGGGTAGAGGGACTTGAGATCGAGCACCACCACGTTCTCCCGCACCCCTTTGCTCGGCTCAAATACGGTCGCACCTTCAAACTCCTCCGCGTTTGCAAAGCCTTTCGAGGGCAGGACATACTTCCCGTGGGCTCTCCTGAGAATGTAGATGTCGATCACACTCGATGAATTGAGGGTCTTATCCAAGGGGCAGCCGACATACCGGGAAATTTCCCGGTAGAACCCGATGATGTTGTCTTTCCGGTTGATCGCCACACAGAGCTCCACGTCCTTGAAGTTGTACTCGACCAGGAGTTCCGGCTGGTTCTTCCAGAGGTCGGATATGGTGCCCGTATACCGCACCTTCCGCTGGCCGATCTCCTCCTCGGCAATCGCATCAAGCCGGTAGGACTCTTTCTGGGTCGAATGCATCTTCTTGTACCCGGCCAGCAGGTCAAAAATCGCCCGTCCGCGCAGGGCTTTGCGTTCCGTCATGCCGGGCAGTCGTGCGAGCATCACCGGTGAAAGCCCGAGTTTTTCCATCCTGCCGGCAATATACGGCATATCAAACTCCACGAAGTTCCAGCCGGAAAGGATGTCAGGATCCCGGGTGGCGATATATGTGGCAAGGGCCTTGAGCATTGAAGTCTCGTCCGCGTACATGCAGACCGTGTGGATGCCGTTCCGGAAACAGCCGTTATCAAGACCTCCGGCACCCTGTCGCTCGGCAATCTTTGCTGGTACGGTCTTACCCCCCAAGAGAAAGGTGGTGTAGTCATTGTCGAACGAATCGTAGCAGGTGACACAGATGATTGCATCGCGCTGGGCGTCGGGGAACCCCCGCTCATCCTCGCACTCGATATCAAGGATGCAGATACGGGCCGGTGCATCAATCTCAGCAGGCGCAAGGGCATGATAGTCCACGTTCGTGGACGACGTCACGACCGCGCCGGTCAATCCCGTATCGATCATAAACCGGGTGGAAAACGGGATGTCCGCTTCGAAATGGCGGTACCGATCACGGATATCCCGCACATCGCCCGGACGCACCGTGTAGAGGCGGCGCAGCGGTTCGCCCCGAATCGACCGGTACGAGGTACCGGATTCCACCGTGACCTGAGGGGGATGCGCCATGCCTGCTGCCTGATCCTCCGGCACGTAAAAGTATGGCAGGAAACCGGTCACATCGATCCGGGAGGCCCTCCCCCGTGTATCCCGGCCGAAGATATGGATTATCGGGCCCTGCGGGGTGTTGCTGTACTCTACCTGATTGATGGCAACCGTGAGATCGCCATTTTTTTCCAGCGTGCAGGGAGCAGTCATGCAGCTGTCCGTGCGGACCGCCTGAGTGGGCATGTCAGGTCTTCACCGTCCGGCAGAGTTCCTGCACAAACCGCCCTGAACGTTCCATCCTCTCCTGCTCCCACGGGTTGAGGTTCCACCGCTTGATTGCGATGATACCGTTCCGGCCAACCTGCACCGGAACGCCCAGCGAACACCCGCTGATTCCGTACTCGCCGTCAAGAACTGCGGAACCGGCCACAATCTCACGGGTATCCTCCAGCACCATCCGGATAAGGCGGGCGATGTGAAAGGCCGGGCCAAAAACTGTCCCGCCTTTCCCCCGGATCACTTCCATACTTGCACCCCGGAGTTCCACGAGAATCTCGTCACGTCGGGCATCCGGAACCGGCTGCGGGAGAGCAGAAAAGAGCGGTACCTGGTACTCCCCATGCTCGCCCAGCACCCATGCTTCCCCGGCAAGGGCCCGCTTTTTCAGTGCGAGAGCAAACCGGGCGCTGTCCAGCTGCCCGCCAAAACCAATACACCGTTCGCGGGCGATGCCAGCTGTCCGGTGGATGATAAAATTGTTCACGTCCATAGGGTTGGTGACGGTCACCAGGACGCCTCCAAACCCGTCCAGAAGAGCGGCACACTCCTTTGTCGCCGGCAGGTTGACGGCAAGGAGATCGGCCCGTGTCTTTACCGATGGGGTCCGCGGCACTCCTGCGGCAAAGACGCATATATCGGCATCACGAATATCCCGGGGGTCAGTTGAGATCGTGATTGGGAGGCCGGTATGCTGGAGGTCGAGCACCTGTGCTTGTAAAAATCCCGGGATATGGTCGTGCAGTACAAGCTCATCAACCATGCCGAGGGTTGCGGCGAGGTACGCAACTTCACCACCGATCCTGCCGACACCAACAACCGCGCAGCTCGTCATTTAAATTACAATATGGGTATACTAATAATAAATAACGACCATTTCCTGATAGATGGTAACGATCCGGCCTAGGCCCGTTACGGTGGGGGGCGTGGCGCTCTCAAACCACCTCCTGCTTGCTGCCGGCGTGCTTGGTTCAACCGGCGCCTCGCTCTCCCGTATGCTCGCTCTCGGTGCCGGGGGTGTCGTGACCAAATCGATCGGCCCGGTTCCCAAGGAGGGGCATGCCGGCCCGTGCGTTGCTGTGCTGGAGGACGGGATCCTCAACGCGATGGGACTCCCGAACCCCTCGAAGAATTTTTTAGAGGAACTGGAACCGCTTTCCCGGAAACCCGTGATCGCGAGCATCTTTGGGGGGAATCCGGCGGAGTTTGCCGAGGTGGCCGGCTGGTTTGCCGGCAGGGTCGCCGGGTTTGAACTGAACCTTTCCTGTCCCCACGCGGAAGGATACGGGGCGGCGATCGGGACTGATCCTGCGCTCGTGGAGGCATGTACCCGTGCGGTGAGCTGCCTCGGTCTCCCGACTTGGGTGAAGCTGACGCCCAACGTCACCGATATCACGGCCATCGGCAAGGCCGCAGAACGTGGCGGTGCGAGCGCGATCGTCGCGATAAATACCGTAAAAGCGATGAGGATCTCTACAGAAATAGGTCGGCCGGTACTGGGCAACCGGTACGGGGGACTCTCCGGTCCCGCGATCTTTCCAGTCGCCGTCCGGTGCGTGTACGAACTGTACGAGGCGTGCAAGATCCCAGTCGTCGGCTGCGGGGGGATCGCAACTGCGGATAACGTTATCGAGATGATGATGGCAGGAGCATGTGCCGTCGAGATCGGCAGTGCACTCCAGCGCGATATCGCGATCTTCGGCACTATCAAAGAAGAACTCTATGCCAAAAAAGGGATCGACCCGGCTGAGATTCTGGGGTGCGCCCATGAGTGAACAGCTGCCGCAAAAGGTGAAGATCACTCAGATAAAACAAGAGACGCCGACGATCAGGACGTTCTTTTTTGACCGATCACTGTCGTTCGAACCGGGCCAGTTCGTGATGGTCTGGGTGCCGGGCGTGGACGAGATCCCCATGGCGCTCTCGTCAAAGAACGGTATCACGGTCCAGAAAGTGGGGAATGCGACCAGCGCACTCTTTGAAAAAAAAGCCGGAGATATTCTCGGTATCCGCGGCCCGTTCGGGAACGGGTTTACCCGGGGAGAACGGATGCTCGCGGTTGCCGGTGGCGTTGGAGCGGCGCCGCTGCTGCCGCTTGCCCATGCTGACTGTGTCATGACACTCCTTCTGGGTGCAAGGACCGAGAACGAACTTCTCTTCGTCGACCAGTTGGACGAGTACACGGACGTGATGATTGCAACCGATGACGGGACGCTCGGGCAGCAGGGATTCGTGACCACGCTCATGGACGACCTGAACCCGGCTAGTTATGACCGGATTGCAGTCTGCGGGCCGGAGTCGATGATGCGGGCAGTTCTCGCAAAGGTTGACGGGTACGGACGTGCGGGAACCACCGAGTTCTCCCTCCACCGGTACATGAAGTGCGGCGTCGGGATCTGCGGGTCATGCTGTATCGACCCGGACGGCCTGCGGGTCTGCCGGGACGGCCCGGTCTTTTCCGGGGAGATACTCGAGAACAGCGAGTTCGGCCGCTACTGCCGGGACGCAAGCGGCAGGAGAACAAACCTCTGAAGCGGGAGCAGGTTACACTCTCGTGATCCTTGATGCAGAGAATAGGAGATCACGGGGTACCGTAAGATTCCGCAGACAACAGTCACCGCTGCCGGACCAGGTTTTCATTCCCCCTTACTGAACCCCGCTGGGCTAGGGTTTGTTTATTTTTTCCAGATCTTCGATCGTGTTGATGTTGGTGAACGTCCGGAGCGACGGGTCGATTGCCCGTAACTTGTCGACCGGTATGTACCGCGTATTGAGCGAACGAACCATGATACGGAGCGAGAGCGGTTCGTGGTTCTCAAGGTACTGCAGCAGTGCCGAACGCCGGTAGACTGCATGCAGCGGCTCGAACATCTCCGGGCTCCACCGGGGGATCACCGCATCGAAGTCACCGATCGCCTCGAAGAGGCAGGTAACGACTGCGGCGTCAATGCATGGCATGTCACAGGCAGAGACAAAGATCAGGTCGCCATGAGCGGTGAGGGATCCGGCATGGAGCCCGCCGACCGGGCCGATCTTCGGCCGGATATCAGTGATGCACCGTACTTCCGCGATCTCCCGGAACCGTTTGCACTGTGCTGGGTCGCGGGCGACGAGGATGATCTCGTCTGTTACGGTGCGGAGCGTGCCGACCAGCTGTTCGATGAACGTCTTTCCTTTGTAGGTGAAGAAGTACTTCTCCTTCCCGTTTGCCCGCTGCGCCTCCCCGCCAACAAGGATCACCGCAGACCTCATGAGCCGCTCTCTCCGGTATTATGTAAGGGCATGGCACAATTCAATGTGCCGCACCGGTCTGCAAGGGCGGTCATCGTGGCCTTTTTTGCCTCCCCTTCTTCTCCATCGCAAGAAGGAACTCCTTGATCTCAATCGCCGGGGTAAAGCCCCCAATACCGTCCGCTGCGACAATCCGGTGGCAGGGCACGATAAGCGGAGTCGGGTTGCGTGCCATGGCGCGTCCTACGGCACGAGGTGAGGTGCCGATTGCCGCGGCGATCTGCCCGTAGGTTGCCGTGCGGCCGTACGGTACGTCCCGGACGGCACGGTAGATCCGTGCAGAAACCGTCTCCTCCTCGCAGGCAATTGAACCGAGCGTCGAGAGATCCTCGATGGCACCGGCACAGTACTGCCGGATGGGGTCCGGCACGGTCCCGGGGATGCCGGTGGTCGCAAACCGGACACGGTGAATCACATCACCGATCCACCAGACATGGACATGCCAGAGCCCGAGCCGGCACGAACCACCCCTCACTTCCACCGGATCATCTCCGTCTGGAAGCCGGTATGGTCACACACGATCATCTCTTCCCGTATCCAGGCCGGCAGCGCCGTCCGCACCCGTTTTTCCAGAAATCTCTTCTCACCCAGAACGAGCACTCCGCGATCCTCCGGCGTGCGCAGCACCCGGCCGAGCGCCTGGAGGGCACGGTTGATCGCCGGCAGCGTATAGCAGAGGAACTCCCCTTCGTCCCCGTACCTGCGCCGGAAGTACTCGATGATCATCCGGCGTACCCGGGTGAATGGCGCAAGCGGGAGGCCGACAACCATCGCGCCGGAGAGCATCTCGCCCCGGTAATCGAGCCCCTCGCTCCACTTGCCGCCGCAGACTGCAAATATGACGCCTGACTCGCCCCGCGACGGGAGGGCGAGAAACTCGGCAAGCGCTGTCCCGGCTTCCCCGGCATTCCGGGGCTCGGTATACACCTTCCGCCTGCCAAGCTCCGGGACGACAAGGGCCGCAAATGATTCAAGGATCTGGTAGCTGGGGAAGTAAACTGCACGATTCCCTCCCGAAGCGGCAAAGGCGGTGATGTACTCGACAATCCGCCCGGTGTTCTCGCGGTTCTGGCGGAGAGAGAATGCGGTCGTGATGTCATTCGCACAGCAGATGAGCCGGTTCTCTTTGGGAAAGGAGTTGGGGAGGGTCAGGGTTAAAACGTCCGCATCCCCAAAATAGAGCCGGCGGAAACTCTCCACCGGGGAAAGTGTTCCCGAGATCAGCACGCAGCAGGCATGCGCCGTGCAGATCTCGGTCAGCGGGGCAGCCGGGTCGATGTTTTTGACCTGCAGGGTCGTACCGGTCTCGTCCCTGCGGTAGATGGTCAGGTAGGCCGTGTCATGGGATGACTGCGAGAGCCGGAAAAGAAAAAGTGTCAGCCGCTCGATCGCAGCCTCGCGGTACTCCCCTGCTTTCTGGTTCCGCTCCCGCACCGCTTCTGCAAGCACCATAAGTTCATCGACAATCTCCTCGAGATCCCGGTACAGCGATCCTTTCACGACCATCCGGTCGAAGATCACGGGATCGAACCAGTCCTCCGGTTCGGTCGAACTCCCCAGCCCCCGGATATAATCCGTCAGCCGGGGCAGTACGTGCCGCACTGCCTCAGCCCCCTTATGGTGACGCTTCAGCCCGGCAAGCTCACGGGAGGCCTGTTCGAGGTCGTGCTCCGCGAGATCGGCACTCTCGATCGACTGGATCGCGTCGCCGCAGTTGTGCGCTTCGTCGATCAGCAGCAGGACATCCTGCGGCTCGATATTCAGGTTCTCGTACAGCTGCTCACGGATCTCCCGGTCGAACAGGTGGTGATAGTTCACCACGAGTACATCCGCGCTTTTTGCTGCCAGCATCAGCAGTTCATACGGGCAGATATCGCCGGCAAACCCGGCCAGATCCCGGGAATCGACTGGCGCGGCCAGCAGCCGGTTGGCTTTCGAGCGGAGATCGGATGAGGGTACCATCCTGACGCCGGTATCGCCTGCCATAAACATCCTGCTGCGGATGTAATACGGGCAGATGAGTGGGTGCTCCCGGTCCATCCGCCGGATCTGCTGGGCAATGAAGGGGTCTTTTCCCGGCAGGAGCGCCCCCCTCTCCGCCCGCTCGCGCATGAGTGCAGTGGAGAATTTTTTCACTCCCTCACAACGGCGGTACACGTCACCTTCCCCGCCAAGCGGGCAGATGCTCCCTTTCCCCGCAAGGTAGACCGTTTTGATTGCCGGCTGTTTCTGCCGGATGAGTGCCAGCTCCCGGATGAAGGTCGTGAGCTGGCTGACGGTGCGCACGGCGATGATGATCTTCCGCCCGTCACGCACAGCAAGAAGCGAAGCGATCACGCTTGATTTCCCGCTGCCGGTCGGCGCATCGATCATGGCAATCTTCCCTTCCCGAGCACACGTGGCAACAAACCCGAGCATCTCCTGCTGGTACGGGCGGTACCCGCTGTACGGGAAGAAGGCATCAAATACGGGAGGGGTATCCATCGCAATCTGTATTGGCGGTGATGGATATTATGGGCGTCGGAATGACGGCATGATAGCATGCAACCTGCAAGGAGCCACCAGCACGAACCATCACCGTCAGGAACCGGAAGCGGTACCCGGACGCGGCAGAAGCGATACCTTGTTCCTGCCGGTAGTTGTCGGACCCGGGCCGGCTTCCGCAGAAAGCAACAATTTATTACTCCGGATAGAATTGTAATGTATGTCCGGGAGACTGATCGCGGCGCTGTCCGTGTACAGCGTGGTGCTCGTTGCGTTCTTCCTTACCGGGACGCCTCCGTTATGGGCGTTTGTTTTTGGGGTCGTTGCCTGCTGCATCAGCTATGGCTGCGGCCTGCAGGTCCCCGTTTCGTGAGCCGTGCGTGAAAGGGTCGTTTTGCTGCCGGATACCTTGGGATACAAATCGTTTATGGATGTTCCCGGAACGTATTCGGGGTGTCATTCCCGGACAGGAGCCGGAAGGCCTGTCACGAGAATCCGAAGATCGGAAGGGACTGGTTGAGCTGCACAATCACGTAATTCGCATACGCGGCAAGGAATATGATAATGACCACCGGAAAGAGGAGCATGGTGGCCCCGAAAGAGACCTTGAGCGCCTGCACCATCGCTGCAATGAGGATGGCGATGACAAACACGCTGATCATAACACCCATGAACGGTGACCTGAGGCCAAAGAACAGGTAGCCCCACAGCCCCATGAGGATGAGGGTGAAGCCGACGAGTGCGAGGCAGAGCGCCTTGTCCTGCCGGTCCACACGGGATGCCTGCCAGAGGAGGAAAAGGATGACGCCGAGCAACAGGTACACGAAGAGGATGACCGGAACAATATCCGGATCCGGGGGGAGAAACGCCGGCCGTTGCAGCATGTCGAGCCACGCGGGTATCTGGGGGAGGGCCAGGAATGCGTTGATGCCGCCCAGCACAAGAGAGGCCACCAAGGATAGGATCAATCGGGCGAGAGGACGGTTCGGCCGGGCTGGCATGGTTGGTAAGATATTACTGATATTTATATAAATGGTTGTTGACGTGAATCGGCCCACGGCTGGTGTACTGCCCGGCATGTTTCCGCTCTGCCATTTTTCCGTTTGATGGCCCCGCCCCAGCACATGAACTGCCGGTTCATCCCAGGGCAGGGACGTGAATCCGGATCTGCAGAGATGGCCAATCCTGATAATCCCCTACGATCTATCTCTTTCCATGGCAGTTCACCCGATTGAGTACCGGTACGGCACACCGGAGATGCGAGCCGTCTGGAGCGAAGAGAACCGGTTTTCCTGTATCATTGCCGCGGAGGCAGCACTCGCAAAAGCGGAAGCAGCGCAGGGACTGATCCCCCGGGACGCTGCGGCAGCAATCGGGGAAAATGCCCGGAGTGCATCATATGCCCGGGCAAAGGAGATCGAGGCGGAGATCAGCCACGACATGATGGCGATCGTGAGGGCGATCTCGGAGGTCTGCGGGGACTCCGGCCGGTGGGTGCACTACGGGGCGACCTCGAACGACATACTCGATACCGCGACCGGTCTCCAGCTCGGTCAGGCACTCGATCTGATCGATGGGAAACTCCGCCGGCTTCTTGCCGTGCTGATCCGGAGGGCAGGCGAGACAAGGACGCTGGTTGCGGTCGGCCGGACGCACGGGCAGCACGCGGTGCCGACGACCTACGGGCTGCGGTTTGCGATCTGGGCGAGCGAGATCAGCCGGCATATTGAACGGTTGGACCAGCTTCGCCCCCGGGTTGTCGTCGGGCAGATGACCGGTGCGGTGGGAACGCAGGCAGCCCTCGGCCCCCGCGGGATGGAGGTGCAGGCAGCGATGATGCAGGAGCTTGGCCTGTCAGCGGTGGACGTCTCCAACCAGGTGATCTCACGCGACCGGTACGCGGAATACTTCATGTTCCTCGCCAACATCGCCACCACGCTCGACAAGATCGGGATCGAGATCCGCTCGCTCCAGCGGACCGAGATCGGCGAGGTTGAGGAAGCGTTCGGCGCAGAGCAGGTAGGATCGTCTACGATGCCGCACAAGCGCAACCCGATCCGCTCGGAACAGGTCTGCGGCCTTGCCCGGATCGTGCGATCCTCAGTCGAACCGGCGCTTGCCAACAACACGCTCTGGGACGAGCGCGATCTCACCAACTCTTCCTGCGAGCGGGTACTCTTTCCCGAGGCGTCAATCCTCACGGACCATATCATCCGGGTGATGACATCGGTTCTCGACGGTCTCGTGATTAACCCGGCGGCGATCCGCCGGAACCTCGGGTTCCTGCACGGGATCAACATGGCCGAATCGGTAATGATCGAGCTGACAAAAAGGGGCATGAGCCGGCAGGACGCTCACGAACGGGTACGGCTGGCCAGCATGCAGGCGCTCGCGGAGGGACACCCGCTCGCCGACGTGCTCGCCACTGATACCGAAGTGGTCCGGTTCTGCTCAAAAGGGGACATCACTGCCCTTCTGGCACCGGATGCCTATATCGGTACCGCGGTGGAACAGGTAGACCGGGTAATTGCAAAGCTCTCCCCGCTCGCACGGTGAGATCGGTCACCTTTTTGCCATGACCCGCCGGGGATGGCACCTTTATCATTTTTAAAAGATCTCCCCGTGCATGACGTGAGAAATCATAATGGAGGGAGATCCGACTGGCCACTCCGGATTGCCGGATTGAGAAAAATCCTCGTGCAGGGTAACTGGCACAAATATACTTACAAAAAGAAAAAATCAGATGTACCGGGCTTTCTTCGAGAGCCGGCGGGGGGTGTACAGCGGGCGGAACGGCATGCCCTGAAGATCCTGCCGGGCGGCCAAGACGAGTGCCTCTGTCGTGAACTGCTCCTTGTGCGGCTTCTTTGGTTCCGACTTCTTCCGGATCGTTACCGTGAGTTTTTTGCCGGCGACTTCCTCATCGCCGATCACGATCACGTACGGCACCCAGTCCATGCCGGCCTCGCGCACCTTCTTGGCCACACTCTCGTCGCGGTCATCCAGATCGCACCGGATCTGCGCAGCGTTCAGCGCGGTGCAGACCTCGTCCGCGAACACGGTATGGCGCTCGGCAACTGGTATCACCCGCGCCTGGACGGGTGACAGCCAGGTGGGCAGCGCCGGAACAGCCTGCGTGGAGATATTCTCGAGGATCGCGCAGATCACCCGCTCCACACTCCCGGTTGGGGAACAGTGCAGGATCGGCGGGTAGACTGCAGTGCCATCTTCCTCGTAGTACTTGATATCGAACCGTGTCGAACTCTCGACATCGATCTGGACGGTCGGGTTCTCTACCGGCCGTCCCTGCCCGTCAATGGCCGCAAGGTCGATCTTTGCCTCCCAGTAGTGGACACGTTCGGAGAGGATCTCGATGAGCATCGGGCAGCCGGAGTCCCTCACGATCTTTTTGACCCATGCCTCATTCTTATCGTAGAAATCCTTCGTGCACCGGAACGCGGCGACAAGGGCGGTCTCGAAGTCCCGGCCGGTCTTCCACCCCATCGCGAGCTGCTCCTCGAAGCACTTCATCGCCTCGGGCATGTCCGTGCAGAGCGAGTGCATGTCCGGCATGGTGAACGCACGCAGGCGTTTTAAGCCAATCACCTCCCCTTTCTGCTCGTGCCGGAAGGAATAGGTGGAGAGCTCGTACATCTTCATCGGGAGGGTATTTTTCGAGATATGCATGTCCCGCATGATGGAGAACATGCCAAAGCAGGCGGCAAACCGGAGCATCATGTTCCGGTTGTTGCTCTTGAACCGGTACTGCCGCTCGCCGAACTTGGCTGCATGCTCGCAGATCGCCTTGTCGCCGAGGTCGTACATGACTGGTGTCTCGACCGGGGTTGCGCCGTAGGGGAGCACCAGCTGCAGGACGTAGTCGGCAAGCAGGTCGCGGATCAGTTTTCCCTTCGGCATCCAGCGGAGGCAGCCGACGTCGCTTGCCGGCTCGTAGTCCACCAGTTCTTTTGAGCGCATCAGCCCTACGTGGGCCGGTTCGCCACCGGTCGGTTCCGCGACGCCCAGTTCCTTCTTCACCAGGCAGCCGAACGGCGAATTGTCAAGGTAATCATGGTAATCGTGGGTCGTTCCTTCGGGCGTCATCACGAACCAGTCGTGGGTGACCTCCTTCTTGCCTTTTTTCGGCTCTCCTTCTTCACCCCCGGGCACAATGGTCTTTGAGAGTTCCGAGAGGGGGTGCCCCTTGCAGGAGATCTTGAAGGACTTGTACCAGCCGAACGGCGCGCGCTTGACGGAGAACCCTTCCGCCCTGAGCTCGGTCTCCAGAGACTTGAGCGCCCGAACGGCAAATTCCGGCGATGCGAGGTCACTCGAGAGGTGGGCGTACGGGTAGACGACGATATTGTCCACGTTCACTTGGTCGGCGACCTTATCGATCTCCTGCACTGCCTGCATGACGACGCCTTCCGGGTCTTCCTCGTCAACAGATTCGACCGCACAGAACACCACAAGCGCCTCGGTCTCCCGGTCCGACAGCACCGGGTCCTCCTCAGCCATTTTTGTCTTCTTTTTCGCTTCGTATTCAATGTAATCTGAATGAATCAGAAGAAGCCGCATCGGTTCATCTCCCTTCCGGAACGATTTATCCGTATAAACTGGGTTCTTTATCTATATACCCTCATTGTCTTGCGCCGGTGGTTTTTTGTTTGCATGATATCGCGAGAGCGTTGCCTGCCGCTGGTCGAGGTACTTCGCATCTTCTTTTTTATTGTACGGGTTTTGTGCACGCTCGGTCGTGTAAAAGACCAGCTGGCCTATCGGCATGCCGGCATGTACTTTCACCGGCCGCGAGTTCACGTTACACATCTCCAGCGTGATGGTGCCCCGGAAACCGGCATCGATCCAGCCGCCGGTCTGGTGGAGCGTGACCCCGAGCCGTGCGATGCTGGACTTGCCTTCGATGGTGGCCACGATGTTGTCCGGCAGCCCGATGCATTCGAGCGACCGTG
>Ga0326728_10016890_pt1 | contig 14770 bp, 10 predicted proteins | sample MB3enrmetagenome_FD_207602 | JGI IMG/M metagenome (GOLD analysis project Ga0326728, IMG submission 207602) | Lab enriched peat soil microbial communities from McLean, Ithaca, NY, United States - MB31MN | ecosystem: Environmental > Terrestrial > Soil > Wetlands > Peat | place: USA: New York...
AGCGCCGCGGCACGAAGTGAGCTTGCGGTAGCCCGCCGCGTCTAGACGTGTAAAATGCGGGCTGGGAACCCACGGGTCCAGCGGCAGGGCGAACTCAGACGCTCGTGCCCCTAACAGTTAACGCCATTTTTTATGTCTCTGTGTAATTCATACGTGAGGTGCGCGCATGTCTGACTCAAAGTTCGAACCGTGTGCTGCCACGAAACCGGCAACCCCAAGTGCTGATTCTGGCCAGCCCATCACCAGGCACAAGGCGACTGAGGGCAAAGTGGATGAGGGCAGGCCAGTTGAGGTCAAGTCTGATTTAAAAGTCGGGCGGCCCGCCGCTTCGCCAGCACGACTTTCGAGTGCTGCTCCCGGCCAGTCTATCCATCTGCAGAGCGCCCCAGCGACCAATTCTGATGAGCCTAAGAGCCGGGAGGTGCGTCTGGGGCTCGTTTTGTACGGCGGCGTGTCGCTGGCCATCTACATGAACGGCGTGGCGCACGAATTCTACAACGCCGTGCGGGGGCGCGGAATCTATCGTCTCATCAAGACGCTGACCGATTCCGACATTATTGTGGACATTATCAGCGGGGCGTCGGCGGGCGGAATCAACGGAATGTTTCTGGCGTTTGCGCTGTGTAACGAGAGAGAATTCGCACCATTCAAGGACCTGTGGCGCAAGCAAGGGGACATGGATCTGCTGTTGCGAAACCCCAAGGACAGTCCTAACGACACGCATTCGCTCTTCGACAGCGAATGCTACTACCAGGCCCAACTGGAGAATGCGTTAAGACGCGTCTATGCAGAGCAAAACAGAATCTCATGCCAGATCAAGGAGGCCGTTTCGAGTTTTTCCGAGATGGACGTCTTCCTCGCCGGAACAGACATGGACGGGCACGTCTTCACCACGTTCGACGACTTGAGGCACCCCATCGATGTCATGGACCATCGAACCATTTTCCAGCTCAAACATCGTAGAGGACGCAAGGAACCCCTGAATCCACATTTCAAAGGGGAGCCGACGAGGGCCCTTACTGCAAAGCAGCGACAACCCAACGCCGCTGAAGACGAAGAAGAGGCTACTATCACAGGGCTGGCCACCCTCTGTCGCCTCACCTCCTGTTTTCCAGCGGCTTTCCGACCTGTGAATGTGCCATGGGACGATGAGGAAGGGGTCATGGGCGCCGCTTACGACCGGCTTCGGGTGTGGGGCAACCTGAGAAGCGATCGCAATTTCAAAACGAACCGGAACAAGTTCTTCGTGGACGGGGGCGTATTGAACAACAAGCCCTTCACCTCCACCTTGAACGATATTTATTATCGCATGGCCGATTCGGAGGTCGAGCGGTTCCTCGTCTATGTCGAACCTGATCCCGAGAGATTCAGCAAGCCGACGGCGGAGGCGAAGGAACCGAGCTTCGGTGCCACCATCCTGAACTCGCTCGTGTCGTTGCCGGGCTACCAGAGCATCGGCGGGGATCTGCAATCGTTGGCTGCACATAACGCCCAGGTGGATAAATACCGCCGCCTGACCGAGCAGCTTCGCGCCCGGGTGCGAGCCGCCCCCGAGAAAACTCGCGAGGAAATCGAGAACGAGGCCACGCAAGCGCTTTATCTGCGCAGCCGCCTGGATCAACTGAGCGACAGAGTGGTTCGTGGGGTCTTGAGGGTGGAAGGTGGGGACACACTCCTCTCCCCGGAGGAGAAAGATGCAGCCCAGCGGCTGTTCAGCGACTTCGACGAGTTCATGACCTGCCACAAGCCCGAGGAGCAGTGGGCAATTCTCAGCGGTTTCGACGTTTACTTCCAGATTAGAAGGTTATTCTACGTGGTTCGACGCATCAGGGAAGTGCTTTACTCACCGCTGCCGCCGAAGCCCCCCGAGGGATGCCCGGCGGATAAGATCCGTGACTGGGAGGATGAACGGGCGGTCAAAAAGCTCGCCCAAAAACGGAAGGATCTCTACGAGCGACTGCGGTACGCCCTCAATCGCCAGATCGAGCTGCTTCAGATCGTGCAGACTGCCATGGAGAAGCTCGTGGACGAAGCGCCCATTCCTTGGCTACGGCACGGGGATGAGCAAGCAGAGCCCGCAACTGCCAGGGCGATGGGCATCTGGGCAATGGTGCAAGCCGCGCTGAAGAAACTGATCGACGCGGACCCCGTCTGGACAGCCGTCGAAGTCCGAGCGAATCGGATGAAGCAGGAGGGCGATCACCGCGCCCCACAGGACGTTTCGATTCTGTACACAAACGCGTGGCCGTTGCTGAGGACCTCGAAGGGAGAGGCAAAGGAGGAAGTCACTGGAGATTGGATAAAATATCCCCTCCGACGGGAAAATAAGCTGCCTGCGGATGGTAGATATCTGGAGGAAGTTTGGCTCACCCAGAATTGGCTCAACATACTGAATGATGTGCTGGCGGATCGATTAAACCAGATTGTGGGTGTTATCTGCAAATACAGAGCCTGCCCGTCTGAGGAAATCGTCCATGCCATAGAGGCCCTTGTAATACTACCGAGCAAGAACGCGCCAGCTCCGAGCGGCATCCAGCGTGCGGCATTCCGGAGCCTTCTTGAAGATATTGGTGGCCTCGACGGAAGGGTAAACGATGCGGCGAAGGCTGCCGCAGACAGCAATCACAGGTTCCTCTCGACCTTCCTTGGCAACGGCTACGATGGTTTCCTGTGGCGCGCTTACATCAGTTTCCCCTCGCTCGACGCCATGCTGTTTCCGATCGAGCTGGCCAGCGATCTGCAAGCCAAAGACGTGATCAAGACGGTGCGCATCAGTCCCTTCGATGCTCGAAAAGGGTTCAGTGATAAGAAGATGGAGGAGAAGGTTGCCGGTCTGGCGTTTCATCACTTCGGCGCCTTCTTCAAGCGCTCCTGGCGCTCCAACGACATCCTCTGGGGCCGGCTTGACGGCATCTGCCAGCTCGCCGAGTGCCTCCTCACTCGCGACCGGATGCGGAGGTTGCTCGATGATGACCGCTTCCTTGTTCAGCTCCAGAAGTCGTTCGGGCTTCTGGACAACGGCAAGTTTCGTTGTCTCATCCCCGAGGCCCACCCTCTCCACCCCCGAGCCCTTTTCCCCAGCGCCAGTGTAGAAAGCTGCAAGGCACTTCGAGAATGGATTGAGACGCTGCTTTCGCAAGACAACAATAGACGCAAGGAGGCCCTGGAGCGGTTGCCCTCCCGTATGGGAGGACGGCCGGACGATCCGGAAAAGAGCGATCCGCTCACGCTGGTGGTTGCTATGGCCCAGTATGAAGTTATCAACGAATCCTATCAGGATGTGGCGGAAGACGCCGCGGAGGAACAGTTAGAATGGAACTACTATCAACGTCCTTCACGTGACCCCAAAGTGCAAAAACCGCTCCCATCCAAAGTCCAGTCCAGCGCCCGCAAGCAATTTGAGATAGAAAAGGGGATCCCGCTTTCATTCGATCCTTCAACCGGCAACTTTGTGTCAGGAGGTGGCTATCTTGAACCGTCAGCCATCGCGATCACATCGGCCGCTGCTGCTGTGAGGGGAATAGAAGCTATTAGAGAGTCGAGGGCGCCTGGCGGCGAATCGCCCCTTGATTCACCCCTGGGCAGGAACTTTAGCGAGCGTGATCTTGGACCGGTCAATTTGCCTAAGGTTCTCCCTCCCGCAGTGTTGGCGGAGTTGATGGCGCGAACCGCGCTCATTTTGCGCAACTGCGTTGTGACAACCCTGGGAAAGAGCGGAGAGGCGCTCCAAAAACAGAAGCTGTTCACGCACGCCGTAGATTGGCCTCTCCATATTCTTTACCGCTACGCCCAGTGGTGGCGAGCTACGCCCAGCGAGGAACGCTATCGGCGCACTACGATTTGGGCCGTCTGCGTCGCTCTGCTGCTGGTGGGGATTGGGGCGCGGGACTCCATCATTTATACGAGCTCGGGGTTTTCATTCTTTTGGGCAAGTGTGTTAATTCTCGCACCAGTGGCGGTCTTGATACTGATGTACTTTCTTGGAAGGCTTTTCGCGATGAAACAGGGGTGGATGCTGGCCGTGGTGGCATATTTGGTCTTAGTCGGCCTTTGCTACAGCTACCTGCCGTGGTTGCAGCAATGGATGGCACGGCTAAATGCGCCCCACCCATCGGCGCTAGCGGCCGCCTTGCCGGTTCTTGGGATCGCTGCCCTTGCAGTAGTGGGTCTGGTTATTGGTCTGGTTATTGGTCTGAGCGTCGATCTGGGTAGAGTGCTGCGCGAATGGTGGGCAGGTCGTCGAGAGCCCACTGAACACTTGTAGCCCGGTGACCATGGCTGCAATAAAGCAGGGGTACGCCCTAAAGCCAAATCAATCAGCAGTCCTGACGGCGAAGGATTGGCGGTTGGTCCAAAGTTAAATCTGAGGAGTTTCGTTCGCCGTGAGAAATGGATTCAAGACTCCTTGATATTACCGAGAAACGGCTAGGTCATGGCTATCGCGAGACCATATTGGAAGGTCAGGCGCTACGCCTGCGTATTGTAATTTACGCAGGGAAGTGTAATTGTCGCCCATCAGATGTACTATGCCGTGGAAATAGGTTCATTCCAGCGTTCGCCCTGATAGCATGAATTCGCCATATTGAGTTTTGCCGACAAGCAGCGGCACGCATTACGGAGAATGGCCGAGGGGGCTTTCTGCATGCCATTGATCGGCGATGGGGCGGGATTAAATATTTGCTTGGCTGTGGGTCGACAAAATTCCGTAGTTGCGAAAATTCATATATTTAACGGCAGCGCCAGAACGGCTCAATTATGATATAAACACGCGCTCATGTTCACATATTTCACCGGCTTTTTCCTGTTTCTCAGCTCCTTTTTCCGTTCCCGATGCAATCTCGGTCTTGAACTCATTGCCCTTCGTCAGCAACTGGGCGTACTCAACAGAAAATGTCCTCGACCTCGACTGCAAGCCGGAGACAGATTGTTTTGGGTTTTGCTTCACAAGCTTTGGCCACGATGGAGAGATGCTCTTATCGTCGTCAAACCCGAAACCGTCATTGCCTGGCATCGCTCTGGTTTCCGCCTGTTCTGGCGTTTTCGATCACGTTCAAAAAGGCTCGGCAGGCCTCAAATAACTGCTGAGATTCGAGCTGCAATCCGAAAAATGAAAGAAGAAAATGCTTGGGGCGCTCCGAGAATTCATGGCGAGCTTCTCAAATTAGGGTTCGATGTCTCAGAACGTTCCGTGTCTCGCTATATTCGTCGAATGCATCCTTCCGATCAGGCACGCAAACTCTGGGTGACTTTTCTTCACAACCACCGCGAGATTATTGTGGCGATGGACTTCTTCACGGTATACACACTCACATTTCGGATCCTTTATTGCTTTTTCGTCATCGAGCATGGGCGGCGCAAAATCCTTCATTTCAATGTCACAGAACATCCAACCAGTTTTTGGATAGTGCAGCAACTGAGGGAGACATTCCCGGAATCTTGTCCCTATCGTTATGCACTGCTGGATCGCGATGCGAAGTTTGGCAAAGATGTAACGGATCACTTGATTTCCAGCGACATTAAACCAAAACGGATTGCTTACCGATGTCCTTGGGAAAATGGAATCTCGGAGCGATGGATCGGAAGTTGCCGCCGAGAGCTTCTCGATCATGTGATTATAATTAATGAAGTGCATTTGCGCCGTCTGCTTCGAGATTACATTTCCTATTATCACGATGATCGAACTCACGATTCTCTTGAGAAGGATTCGCCGGTAACACGCGCTGTTTCCAAAAGGTCGGATAATTCGGCAAACCTTATTTCATTTCCGCGAGTTGGTGGCCTGCATCATCGCTACGACTGGCAGCAGGCCGCCTGAGTTCATTTTGGAATTGAAACAGAACGCTGGCAAAGTCTCGGAGACTGGTGCTGCTGTCACGGACGCAACATAAACAACCTCATTTGCGACTACTCCCCGAACATAGCGCAGTTGCCAGCAAATAATTCTTTGGAATTTATTCAATTTGAGATATGCAACGGGCGAAATTCATTGCGATGAGATTTTGGCGACCGGCAGGCGGGCTGGGACATGCCGCTCCGCTGCTGTGCAAGCGCCAGCTCAGTCCAGATGAGAGATGAATGACCCACAAAGCAGGCCGGAACTGCGGTCAATGATTTCAGAAAGTATCTTCGATCCATAGAGCACTCCTTTTTCAACCGGCTTCCGGAGGCAGCGAATTCCAGCGAGCCAGCGATTCTCCGGTTGCAGGCCAGAATTTGCCGATCAGTTTCGCACCAGCGATTCTACACCCATTTATATTGTCAACGAGACATTGCCTTCCGACCGAAGATCGGGATTCCCCAGGCTCGCATCGCCATCGGTTGCACACGGATTGAATACCCTGTGACTTCACAGCGTGGACTCGAAATAGGAGTTTTGTTTGCATTCATATGGGGCGGCTCTGGAGACCCGCGTTACATGAACTAAAGCGAAAGCTCTACAGAAAAAAACCTTGCAGCTCCGTCACCAGCAAAGCTTCCATACCTTTGTGGTCTTCGCGGTCTTCGTGGTTAAAGCTTCTTGGTGTGCCCCCCGATGCCCAAATCACAGGCCGGCCAGGCGTGGGCTGATAACAACATTCTTCTGAGTGAACCCAAAGTCAGAATCAGGCGTTATTTTATTGGCAGCGACAAAGCGTCTGGGACTGATTATGGCTTCAACGCACCCTGAGTATTCACATAGCACGCATAGAGCGAAGTGCTGGCGCAGATGTACAGCCTATTGCGCAGCGGCCCGCCAAAGGTCAGATTGGCGGGAGTCTCAGGCAGGTGTATCTTGCCAAGCAGCTCGCCCTGGGGGCTGTAGCAGCGGACACCATCTTCTTTAGGGTCGCCCCATCCCATGCTGCACCAAACGTTCCCTTCAATGTCGCAGCGCATGCCGTCTGCTGTACACGGGGCAAAATCACCAGCGAACACCTTCCCGCCCCTCACTTTGCCCGTTTCGATATCGACGTCAAACATACGGATATGCGACGGTCCACCATCGCCAAGACCGGAATCGACGATATAGAGCCTTTTTTCGTCCGGGGAGAATACGATTCCATTCGGCTGCACAAAATCATCAATAACAACGGTGACTTTCCCTGTTTTTCCGTCGACACGGAAAACGTTATGCTTGTCCTGCTCAGGCTCAGATTTTAGTCCCTCATAATTGCCTTTGATGCCGTAGGTCGGATCGGTAAACCAGATAGACCCATTGGTTGCAACCACGACGTCATTGGGTGAGTTGAGCCGCTTGCCATTGAATCGATCTGCAATCACCGTCACCGTACCGTCGAACTCTGTGCGGGTGACACGGCGGCCACTGTGTTCACAAGTGGCCAACCGGCCCTCCAAATCCACGGTGTTACCATTGGAATTGAACGAGGGCGAACGGAAGATGCTCAAGTGATTGTCATCTTCGAGCAGACGCATCATCCGATTGTTAGGGATATCGCTGAAGATAAGATAGCGGCCGGCACGGAAATAGGCGGGGCCCTCTACCCAACGAAAGCCGGTCGCGACACGTTCCACAGCACCCGTACCGACACTTCCATTGAATCTTTTGTCGAGGCTTTCAATGTGGGGATCAGGATATCGTGAGTTTGGCAGGGGGCCTAACGGCAAGGGATCGGGACTCTGAACGCCACTCCCCCTTGCATCAAAATATGCAGCCCCGCTCGGAACTTTTAAGGTTCCAACACTTATGGTTGCCACGGATGCGGCTAAGAAAGCACGTCGGTGCATAATTCCTCCTATCGGCTATCGAACAAGACCACCTGCGTTGCTGATGACTTCATGCTCGGGTCCCTGCAGGTCGAAAGAAAGTCAATTAATGTACCTCTCGGCAAAACGGAGAGGGCTTATCTTAAACGATATTAAATAAGCAGCGATGTTTTCTTAGCAAGCCGGCCGATAGCTTATGCGAAGGGCTGTTAACAACAGTTATCCAATTTAATCCTCAGAAAAGAGAATCGGATCGCCATTTTACCGGAACTCGCGCTTCAGCTCCTCGAACCAGTTTAGGACGATGTTGATGCGTCGAGGAGGCCATTCGCCTGCCGATGCATTAGATCCAACTTCCTTCATCATCAGGAACCGTTTGCCGTCGGGGCTGACGTCCCATGGATGGCCATCATCCGAAGACAATGAGGTATATGTTCCTTGAAAAAGAGTCTCAGGCTTCCCGCATTTAAACGCGTGCCCCGCTTCTACCGAAACCGCCATAACAGAATCACCATTGCGATAGAACAGCTCTCGGCCATCAGGCGACCATAGCGGGGCTTCGCCGCCGGCTACGGAGATTTGCCATTTCCCTTTGTCCACATCCGGGAACGGACGCACGTAGACTTCATCTTTGCTTGACTCATTAGAGACATACGCCATCCAACGCCCATCGCGTGAAATATGAGGCTGACGGTCTTGATATTTTTCTTTTAACAGCGTATTCAACTTGCCGTCGCCTTCTAACGGTAGAGCATCGATAGCATATTCTGGCCCCCCTTGCACTCCACCGATTGCTGCTTCCGTTAGAAGAAGCTTTTTCCCATCGCTGGACCAAGACCATGGTATAAGACTCAGCCGATTTGGAATAAGCCTATTATCCGCTCCTGTGCCATCGGCTGCCTTCCAGTAGACAGCAGATTCCCACTGCTTCTGCTAAGGCACTAAGCACAAAAGACATACCTACCATTTGCGCGACAAGCGTTTTTAAATAAAAATAACTGTCGCGCCCTTCTGAAGCTCCATTCTATACCAGAATGGGCTACTCAGCTGAGGTCTTGCTCACCTTTCTCCTCCAAGAGGTGGCGACCTTCAGGTAAATTGTTGAAATCTAATATGTTGTTCGATGCTCAAATCTAACAGAACATACTGCATTGTCCTTATCTGTTTTGGGAATTGATCTCACCCAAGCGTGTGGAAACCGCTGGCTATGAGGTAGTTATAGGTCTCGTCGAGATCTTGAAGTGGGGGGACGAATGTGACTGTGGCATCCCGGCCGCGCGTTAGGAGTACACGGTATGCATTCATGCGGAGCTGGAACGGATCGCGGACGTGGGCGCCTCGCTTATAGCCGCGGGCTTTGGCGTTGGACCAGCGGTCGTTCACACGCATGAAGTCGGTTCCCCACGCCAGGAGAACGGCATCGAGTTCAAGGCCTTGGGCGCCAAATTCTGTCACGGCTGTGTCCAGATGGCGGCAGGAACGCCTGTCCGATTCGCCTTCGCCATACCAGGGCCCGAAGTTCACGATCTTCGTTGATTGAAAGTCGTTGGCAATCCCAAACCAGATCAGATCCCTATCCTTCGATGAGGCTACTAGGCCAAAACGTGCATCAGAGTATTCTCGATAGCGATCCTTAAGGTACCGCCGCGCTGTTTCTAGGTCGCGCGTGATTCTGAGGTGATATCCTTCCTGCTCCAGACAAGCAGCCAGTTGGGCATTTTCTTCAGGTGGTACGCACCTCAATAAGTCATCTACGAAATGGTGCAGATCCTTGGCAAGGTGGAACCGGATCTCGGTGTCGAGGTTAAGGCTGTTGTTCTCCTCAAACCTGAAACCACTGCCATCGAAATACACACTCACACCAGGTGCTCCGTGCGCGATCCAAACCGATCTGCCGTTGGACCGCTCGATGGCGTGGCGCCACTGGATCAGGCCGGCTTCTTCCCCTACATGGATCTCCTGACCACTACCGATCAGGCCTATAACCACGCACCATTCGGGAATGCGCTCGGCATATTCGATAAAGTGTTCCGGCTCGGATCGGCCTGCGACGAATCCGGGAGTGTTGGCGTGCTTGACTCCGACCATTTCCGCATCAAAAGCCCGTTGCGCCTCGTCAAATACAAGAACGTGCTCCGGTGGAATCAGCCCTGGCCGTGCTGCATACATCTTCACATAGTCCTTAACTCCTCTGACAAAGGTCCGACCTGCTCCTCCTGCGCCTCGGAGTTCATATTGTAAGACATCAACCAGCGGGCCGTTGCCTGAAAGAAAGATGGCCGGCGCCGTTGGTTTCCCATCAGCTCGCGGTACAGCCAGATCGTCCAAGAAGTGGGCATGAACGATGCGTAGACCAACCAAGGTCTTGCCGGATCCCGGAATGCCAGTGAGTAGGACCAATCTTCTAGTCCGCGTAGCGGCTGCTTCGTGAATGATACGGCTGATTTCATCCACTGCCGGATCAGTTGCTGCCCGGGCGCGACGAATTGTGCGCAGATTACCGGAATGAAACAACTCCCGTGCGGCTTTCACCAAACTCGGAAGGGGCCTATAGGCAGATTCGGCTAAGAAGCGTTCACTTGAGAGCGGTGGCAGCTCAGGACTTTCCTCAAGCTCATCCACAAGTTTATCGATGGCATCCGGTCCAGCAATGCGAACACCGAATTGAGTTCCGATATACCCTTTGGCCTGTGTTGGAACAACAATTGGAACCACAGGACGGCACTCGCACTCGCGATGATAGCAGCGTAGATCACGAGCGTAGGCAGAAGCCTGATCCAGGTCAGCTTGAGTTGGCAAAAGCTTTCCTTTGAGTTCGAGAATAACTACAGCGCTCTTGGCAAGCAGGACCACGTCCGGCCGCCGAGATTCAAGAGGCAACTCATATTCAAGGATTGCACTATATACAGTAGCATCCTCATTGACGGCTAGAACCTCATCGACCTCTCGCTGAAGTGGAGGGATAGACTCGTCCCAGGCGCGCACCTGTCGCTCTCCGGCATCGCGCACAAACTCCTCCAGGCGGCCCCGGATCACTTGCGCAGGAGTGCGGCTGAAATTAGGGAAACTTGAACCCCATCCGTATCTTGCCTTCTCTTCGCTCATTCTCTCACCGAATTGCTACTCTGCATCAGAATACCGAACTACCTTGGTTCTGTTCTTTATCGAAACATCAAGTCCGCAGGCGAAATGCTCGCCAGGACAGGGCTTCAGGCAAGGGACGATGACGTTCTTCTCGCGGCAGGATCACCCGACGTCCCTTGTGTTCTACGCAAGCTCGGTGTGCTTCCAGCCGGTCATCAAGAAGAGGGGAGATGAGCCAAACGGGATGGCTGAAGTCATCTCCTCGGCCGGGACCTGGAGCGATCAGATGACGGTCCATGAGCCAGTGGTGATTTTTGCATAGCGCAATTCCGTTCGTCGGCGAGTCATTGTGCGATTCCGCAAAAGGAATTAGGTGTGCAGCGTCTACAAGAATGACATCGTCCAGCATGAAACGCACACCGCACATTGCACAGGTGTAGTCATAAGCCCGGCGCACAACACGACCGAAGGCCGCGTCACGGATGGATTCTGCGATTCGCTCAGCAGTATCAATGTCGCCAGTTTCGTCGTATCGCTCTCGCTGGCCGATTGCTTTTTCTTCACGGCAAAGCTCCAGAATCTCCTCTCGCTTTGACGGGAAATAGTGATCAATCAAGACAAGTCGAAGGACCTCGCGTGTCTGGGCATCCGAGATCAGCCCCAGCAACTGATCATCCAAAGTCGCATGCGACACCAATTCTATTAGCTGGCCAGGACCACGAATGCTGCGGGTCACTTTGAGAAGACCATCCTTCCCTGATTGGGGGTGAAGGTGCCAAAAACCATCTGATTTCAGGTAGAAAAATGGATTGAATGGTGTACGTTGGTCATTGCCAGCCCGCACAATATCGAAAAATCGGGCGAAGACTTCAAGCAGATCTGGCGAGTAGCGAATGCAACCATCTGCTAATCGCCCAGACTCTGCGAGCGTTAAAACTGATAAGAGCATTACTGCCTTGTGCGGCCGCGGACGATCACCTTGGCGGTCGGTGCGTAGGTCTGTAAACAGCTGAATATAGCGTTCGAGCAAGGTTGGACTCACGATCTACGAATCTACGTTCACAACTGAGCTTCCTTCAACCAGTTATTTCGGGATGCTAGCTGGAGTGCTCAACCGCATGCTGCAATGCCATGATTTTTTGTCAGCCCAAAAAGATCGTATCAGCATGCCACTCGAGCAACTCTCTGTCCGGTCGTTTGGTCGCCTCTCTCGGAACCCAAATCTCGCCGCCATTCATGCGGTAATAGACCTCACCGTTATCGAAATCAGCCTTAAGCCTATGGCTTACGCGGAAACGATAATCTGGAGTCACCGTCACATATCCCCGATCGAGCAACCGGTGGATATCTGAGCGGATCAATAGACCATTTCCGATCCGATGTGTCCCGTTGTCCGCAACCGGCCTGATATGTGCCGCTTCAAGAACCGGGAGTGATCTCTCCCTTGTCACCGCACAACGCCGCTCATAAAAATCAGTGACCATCACACGAAAGGCACCCTGCCCCAGGCGAGGAGTTATAACAACGGGACCACCATACATTTGTTCTTCAAGCTGGGCCACCCCGGACTCAGAGGTATCTTCCTCATCCCTTTGCAGAAATAGTGAGACCTGATCCCACAATTCGCGGCCTGGAGAAGTCCCTAGATCGTACGTCCTTCCTTGAACGATGTTGGGGGCCCAATCTGTCGGAACAGCAATCCAGTCTCTTTCCAACAGAAAAAAAGGAGAGCGAAGAATAATGCATCCTATGACGGGATCATTCCGGGGATCGTAAGGGGCGCGACGATAGGTTTCAATTTGACGGCGCATTTTTTCCAGTGAATCTGCGCCATTCTTTTCCCCAAAAGCTTCCCACGCTAGGCTGCAAGGCAATAGAGAAGAGTGAGTGAAGAACCCACCGCCAACTATGTAGTTGCGAGGGCTGTGGAGTTTGAATAAGAACGGTTCACCCACAGATAAAGCGCGGAATTGTATCCGGCCGCCCGGCTGCCAGAAATTCAATTCGTCAAAATCTCTCCTGGAACGGAGGAATTCGAACCAATCCTGATCGGTGATCCCAACATATGCTTTGAGCATTGGTACCATCCTACTAAACCCTCTAACACTCAAAGATCAAGCTAAATCATAATCGCTATTGTGGAATTTATGAAACCAGATTTCATGGCGAGCGAGTTTCGATTATCTTCTCCAAGACGGCTTCTGGGAATAAAACGCAATCTGACGCAATTGCAGTGCGTCTTGCCGGGGCCCGAGTGCTGCCGCCTTGTTTTTACTGGCCCTTGGCATTTCTACCTCCTTCCTACCCCCCTATTTAATTATGACAATAAAAAAAAACACTGCGCGGACCGGTCTATTGCCGGGTGCGCAGAGATTTCACCTGCCATGCTCCTGCGGGATAGAAATTCTCATTTCGGCCCCCACCTTCCGTCCTCCTTCGCAGCCTTCCGGCTATGACAGCGCCAACACATCGGCGCCCAGTTCGTCCTGTCCCAGAACAGCGCCATGTCCCCTTTGTGCGGGACGATGTGGTCGGTGACTGCCGCCCCGCGCAGGCGGCCGAGCTTCAGGCACTCGGCGCAAAGGGGATTCTCATGAAGGAACTGCCGCGACGCCTTGCGCCATTCGTGTCTGTATCCCCTTGGCCGCGGCGCTCGGGCGGTTGCGGTCGTGCTCCCGCCTTTCCTCCCGCTGGTGCTCGCGGCAGCGCCTTTCATGTGTAAGCGCCCTGCAGCCGGGATGCGCGCATGGGTGAGGCGCGGCATAAGGCATCAGGAATACTTCCTCCTGCGCACGATCTCCCTGACGAGCGCCGAAGTGCTGCCGTCGTCCGGCGCATTCCTGCCGGGTAGTGGAGAGTATGGTCCGATTCCACCGCTTTGCGCTGGCAATCCCTGCATGTGCAGAGCACCCAGGACGGCCCGCTGAGGTTTTCACCCAGCAGTCGCCCGAGGCCTTCGGTTATACAGTTGAATTCCGGTCGGATGAGCTGATAGATCTTGGGCGACAATCGATTGCTGTTTCCCAGCAAAGCACACAATTGCCGCTGCTTACGGAATGCGGATGCGGGCACGCGTATGGTTTGGCCATCCGGAGTAACCAAAGGATGTCCCCATTCATGCATTCCAGGCGAAAGGGGAAGTTGAGGAAATGCAGTGGCTTGGTTCACTATCAATTCAATCAGCTGCGTCCACGAAAAGGCCAAGACATTCTGCACGGACAACGGCGTAGGAGCTTTTGGCCCTGATTTCCGCATCAGTGATGCGGAAATCAAGCCTGTAAGCTGCGGGTATGTGAGGTAAAACTGTCGCATGCGCTCTAACATATCGCGGCTGCAGCCCTTCAGCTTCGATGCGAGTCCCGAGGCATCGTTGATCAGTGTCCGCGATGCCTCAGAATTCGCAAGATTGAGAGATATTTCTTATTCCTGCCCGGCGGCGCGATTCTTGATCCAATCCTCAATCTCATTTTCAAGCCATGCCTTCGCCACCTTCCCTATCCGCCTGCTCTGAGGAAAACGGTCTTCGCGCATCATGCGCCAAATCGTTGTTCTTGAGAGGGGGACCCGTTGCCTGTCGTTACTGAATACTCGATCCGAATCAGACTGACCCGTTGCCGGCGGCGGCAGAGATGGCAAAGAGTCATCGATATCCTCACTGGTAGATCCATGGCTCGAGTCAGTCCGGCTAACGTCCTCCTCTTGAGACGGTCTCATGCCGGCTGAGATTCTTCGCAGCGGTCCAGTCAGCGGAGCCAAGATCTCAGGCTGCTCGTCGCTCGTAGCGATGATGAAGCCCACCGACTTTTGGGATCTCAACAATCCTGCCTTTTTCAGGCGATTGGACTTCCCTGGGTTCCGGGCAATCCTTATTCAGTCCAAGGTGGGAGCGGCTATCGTGATAATAAGAGAAATAGGATCGAAGCGTCGCGCGAAGCGATTCCTCGTTGATCACGACGATGTGATCGAGGCATTCCCTTCGGAC
>Ga0326728_10016891_pt1 | contig 14770 bp, 17 predicted proteins | sample MB3enrmetagenome_FD_207602 | JGI IMG/M metagenome (GOLD analysis project Ga0326728, IMG submission 207602) | Lab enriched peat soil microbial communities from McLean, Ithaca, NY, United States - MB31MN | ecosystem: Environmental > Terrestrial > Soil > Wetlands > Peat | place: USA: New York...
GATTGCGATCAGTATCTTTGGCAGCATCGGTGTCGGTATTGCCACCGGGACTGTCGTGATCATCCTGCTTGTTTTCGGCGAGATTGGCCCGAAGATCTATGCCACCCGGGCCCCGGACACCTTCCCCCGGACCATAGCGCCGGTTATCCTTTTCCTCTCACGCATCCTCTCGCCTGTTATCTGGGTTGTCGAACGGGTAAGCCCGTCCCTTGGCGTCGGCAGGGATATGGGTGAGCCGGCGGTAACCGAAGAGGAGATCAAGGAATGGATAGACGTGGGGAAAGAGGAGGGGACGATCGAGCAGGACGAAAAGGAGATGCTCTACTCGGTCCTCGAGTTCGGGGACACGACCGCCCGGGAGATCATGACCCCCCGCGTCGATGTGATCCTCATGGAGGATACCACAGGTATTGGTGAGGCGATCCGAATTTTCAACGAGACCGGTTTTTCCCGCATCCCGATCTACCACGACCGGATCGACAACATTACCGGCGTCCTCAATGTAAAAGACGTCTTCTCTGCGATGGTTTCAAAGAGGACGGATATTTCGATAAAAGAGATCATGTACGACCCGACGTTCGTGCCGGAAACGAAAAAGATCGACGATCTCTTAAAAGAACTCCAGGTACACCGGGTACAGATTGCCATTGTCATCGACGAGTACAGCAGTTTTGTGGGGATCGTTACGGTCGAGGACATTCTCGAAGAGATCGTGGGAGAAATCAGGGACGAGTACGACAAGGAAGAGCCCGGGGTGCAAAACATCGCCGAAGGGGTCTACGTGCTTGACGCCCAGATGTGGGTGGACGATATCAACGACGAGCTTGGCATTGGGCTGCCCCTGGACGAATCATATGAGACCGTCGGCGGTCTTCTCATCGACCGGCTCGGCCACATCCCGCAGCACCCGGGGGAGAAAGTGGAGATCGAGGCCGGAAGGATCACGCTTGTCGTCATGCAGATGCACGGCCGGCGCATCGTGAAGATCAAGTGTATCGTCCGCCCAAAAATGCCGGGCGGGGCAGAACCCCGTTGAGGGAGGACAGTCCCGGAGCGCAGGAATCATGACAAAACGGATCGTAGTGGTCGCATCGGGGCGCGGTTCGAACTTCCAAGCCATCATCGAAGCCCAGCAGAGAGGCAGTATCCCTGCCGTGTGCGTGGCGCTTATTACCGACAATCCGAAAGCGTATGCAATCGAGCGGGCAGAGGCTGCCGGCATCCCGGTTGTCGTGATCGATTATGCCAGGTTTGCCACCCGTGAGCTCTACGAGAAGGCACTTCTTGCTGCTCTTAAGAAAGCCCGGCCTGACCTTGTTGTACTCGCCGGCTATATGCGCATTCTGGGGTCGGCTATCGTGCGGGAGTATACCGGGATGATGATCAATATCCACCCGGCCCTCCTGCCAAGTTTCACCGGCCTCCACGCTCAGCGGCAGGCGCTCTTTCACGGGGTAAAAGTCACCGGGTGTACCGTCCATTTTGTGGATGAGAGCCTGGATGGCGGCCCCATCATCCTGCAGCGCTGTGTCCGGGTCATGGACGATGATGACGAGGATATCCTTGCCAACCGCATCCTCATACAGGAACATCTCGCCCTCCCCGAGGCAGTCCGGCTTTTCTGCGAGGACCGGCTGAGCATCGAAGGAAGGAAGGTCAAAACCCGTTAAAACATCCTGCCACGAAAATGTAATTCCGCATACCCCATGCCCGTGCAACCGTCATTTTTATATCCCGGGCGCGGATAGTATGACACCTGAAAGGTACCGTTCACCATGAAGGACAGGAACCGCATCCCCTCAGTAAAACTCCTCGCACGGGAGCGTATTGCAGTGCTCTTTTCCCAGGCAGAAAAGACATTCCCGGAGCGCCCCGAGTACAGTGACCGGTACGTCGCCCTTGCCCGGAAGATTGCCATGCGCCACCGGGTCAGGATCGACCGGGAGTACCGGCGCCGGTACTGCCATCACTGCTACCGGTACCTGGTGCCCGGCGCAAATATGCGGGTGCGGGTGCACCATGGATGGGTGTCGGCGACCTGCCTGGAATGCAGGAAGATAACCCGGTACCGGGTGGAGAGATCCTCTTGACCACAAAGACTAATCCCGCGATGCAGGACCTCAAAGCGACGGTCTGGATCGGAAAGCAGGGATGCACGGCGGCAACGATCGAGGAAATTGCGGCCCAGCTCAAAAAGCGTAAGGTAATCAAGGTAAAATGGCTCCAGAATACGGAGATCGACCCGGAAGCAGTGGCGGAAGCAGCGCGTGCGATCCTCGTCGAAGTACGGGGGAAGACCATGGTGCTTTTCGAACGCGGGAAAAATGAGAAGAAATGAGCCTTTTTCGCACCATGAGAATATGGTTCTGTTATCTCGAAATATATAAAAACCTCGCTTACCAATAAGATAAGACTGTTATTTAATTTTAAAAACAGTGAGGACTCTACATGACGACTGTATATGATGTCCCGGCCGACCACCTTATCAGGAAGGTTGCCGAGGAGCTCAAGAAGCGGCAGGAGATCAAGCCGCCGGCCTGGGCTGCCTTTGCAAAGACCGGGGTACATAAGGAGATGCCGCCCGAAGACCCCGACTGGTGGTTTATCCGGGCAGCAGCAGTGCTGAGACGCGTCTACGTTGACGGCCCCCTGGGCGTTGAACGGATGCGGAGTTTCTATGGCGGGAACAAGAACCGTGGCTCGAAACCGAATGCTTTCCGGAAGGGCAGCGGCTCGATTCTCAGAAAGGCCCTCCAGCAGCTTGAGGCTGCCGGGTTCATTGCGCACGACAAGACCGGGCGCAAAGTCTCCCCGGCCGGCATGGCTTTTCTGGATCATATGGCACAGGAGGTTCTCGCCCACCCGCCGGCACCCGTCCCGAAGAGGGTAAAGCCGATTGCCGAGGAGCCAAAGAAGGCTGAAGCGAAGAAGGGCAAGGCTGAGAAGTCATCCAAGACCGAGAAATCCGACGATGCGAAGGGCGAGAAGAAGCCTGCCGCAAAGAAGGGCGAAGGCAAGAAGGCTGAAGGCAAGAAGCCCGAAGCATAACTGAGGTGACAATCCATGGGAGACGACGAGCTGAGTGAGATCCGCAAGAGAAGGATGGCGCAACTCCAGCAGCAGGCCGGCGATCAGCAGGCCATGCAGGACGAGCTCGAACGCCAGCAGCGTCTCAAGTCCCAGATGCAGATGGTGCTTATGCAGATTCTTGAGCCCGACGCCCGGGAACGCCTGAACACCATCAAACTGACAAAACCTGACTTCGCAGGTGCCGTGGAACAGCAGCTGGTGATGCTTGCCCAGAGCGGGCGTCTCCAGCAGAAGATCACCGATGCACAGCTAAAAGAGCTGCTCCGGCAGCTTGCGCCGGCAAAACGGGATTACTCGATCACCAGAAAGTGATGAAAGCAGGAGTGCTTTACAGCGGCGGGAAGGATAGTTCCCTTGCAGCGATCATGCTGGGTACGTATTACGAGGTTGAACTCAACACGTTTGTGTTCGACCCCGCCCGCTTAATCCCGACCATAGAGAATGCCGCGCAGGCGCTGGGGTTTCCTTTGAGAAAACGGGTATTTCCCGAAGGTATGGCAGAAGAGATGGCAGACATGGTAATTTCGTGCGGGTATCCCAACGATGCGATCAACCGCATCCACCAGACTGCCATCGGGACCCTTGCCGGTGAGTACAAGGTCGTCGGCGACGGAACCAGGTTTGACGACCGGGTCCCGATGCTCACAAGGGCGCAGGTGCAGAGCATCTGCGGCCGGACCGGGAGCACGTACGTGCGCCCGCTGTTCGGCTATATGCGGACCGATGTCGACCGGCTGGTTGACCGGCTCCTCCTCGTGGAGTACGGGGAGACCGGGACGATCGCCAATGGCGACTACGAGTCTGAGATCAGGGCGGCGATCCGTGCCCGCGGAGTTGATCCTGCTGCCTTGTTCCCCCCGCACCACGAGCAGTCGCTTGTAGTGGGAAGAAAGAAGTGCAATAACAACTAGGTGAAGAACATGAGCAAGCTCAGCAAAGGAAGGAAGATCCGGCTCGCCAAGGCATGCGAACAAAACCGGCGTGTGCCCCAGTGGGTCATGATCAGGACGAAAAGAAACGTCGTTTCGCACCCGAAGAGACGCAACTGGCGCAGAAGCACGTTAAAGGTGTAAAATCATGGCAGAACAGATGCAGGAGCATGTCTATATCATCCCGCTGCGGGATGCACGCAGGATGCCCCGGTGGAAGCGGGCAAACGGCGCGATCAAGGATATCCGCAAGTACCTTGCCAAGCACATGAAGACCGAGGATGTCAAGCTTGACAAGACCATTAACGAGAAGGTGTGGAGCCGGGGAAGCGAGAAGCCGCCATCAAAGATCCGGATCCGCGCCATGAAGATGGAAGACGGGCAGGTCCAGGCGGAACTTGCCCCGGAATCGTAAGCATATGGAACGCACGACGAGCTTTGCCGGGGACCCCAATATTGGGGTTTTTGCCCGGGTTGCTGGCGATATCGCGGTGATCCCGCCGGAATCGACCGATGAATTCCGGAACGCGCTCAAAGAAGCGCTTACCGTGGAACTGGTAGAGACGACCATCCAGGGCAGCTCGATTATCGGGTCGCTTGTCGCGGGGAACAGCCGGGGCCTTATCGTCTCCGGCCTCGCGACCGATGAAGAGCTTGCGGTGCTTAAAAGGCACCGGAAGGTCATGCTGCTCTGCGAGACGATGAACGCGGCGGGGAACGTGATCATGGCAAACGATACGTTTGCCGCGGTGCACCCGGACCTGCCCGTCGATATCGCAGCGGCCATCGGGGAGTTTCTGGGGGTCGTTGTGATCCACCTGACACTCGGGGGCGTGCGGACGACCGGTATGGCCGGTGTCGCTACGAACAAGGGCGTTATCGTGCACCCGCGTGCGACCGCGCAGGAGATTTCACGGCTCGAAGCGGTGGCGAAGGTGCCGGTCGGCACCGGTACGATCAACATGGGCAGCGGCCTTGTCGGTACCGGCCTTCTCGCGAACGACACGGGATATATTGCCGGCAACGCGACAAGTGGGTTTGAACTTGGCAGGGTCGAGGACGTATTTGGATTTCTGGAGTGAGTAATTATGGCAGAGCAGAAGTATGAAGTGAAAGGTACATTTTTAATGGGCGAAGACTGGATGCCCTACACGAAAGTGATTGCGGCACCAAATGAGAAACAGGCCGAGGAACGCACGTTCGCAGTCATCGGCAGCAAGCACAACTTAAAGAGACGCTATATCAAGGTTGAAGCCGTCAGCCTGGCGAAAGCCGAGTAACTTTCTTTCATCTCTTTTAACTGAAGGCGTTTTCATCCTTGCGTATGAGCTAGTGCTCCGGAAGTCTGGGCTCAGGGAATTCCCAGATACCTCCTGCGTATGACCAAGAGGGGGGGGAGTACCTTGAAGGGCCGGACTTTTTCCAGAAAGTCCGGCAACCTTCCTAGATATTTTTGCAAAAATCCGGTAACTTTATCAGACTTTTTTTAAAAAGTTCACTAATCTTGCCGGTCTTTTTCCGGAACGTCCGGATTGTTTCATAGATTAAAGCCGGGCACGAAACCAGAAACTCAGGCAGAGAACGCTCTTGGGGGCTGTCGCCTCCTCGCTGCGGACACCCCCACTTACGAGAGATTACGAGAGAAAACACCTGTCGGGTTTTCGCACTGGCCTGTTTCAAAAATATCTCCCGTCTCAAACTCTTTTCGGACGGGGGCAGCTCATTGAACTGCGTTGGTCCTGATTTCCATTTTCGTATTCACCCGCAAACACATGATCGGTGCCCCTGAAAGCGGGCATAATCTCTGTCAACAAACCGGACATTGATTGCGGCACTCTACAAAACTATATTCAGGAGAATCCAGACGAGTTTAAATCGTCTCCTGTCTCATCCTGTCGGGGATGACAGACAGAACCGCTGACCTCAACATCAGGAACAAAAACAGAAGGGGTAATTCTTTCCCGTCAACGATCATCGCTCATTTTTTCCGTTCCGGTTGTTCTTTTTACGGAACCTGCGGTTATACACGATAACACCGGTTCCAATTGCCAGCAGGATAAGACATCCTCCGATTACCAGAACCATAACAATATTGTTCACCATAACGCTTTCGATGCCTCCTGCAAGGCTTCGGATGATTTCGCCGGGAGATTGTGACTGGGATGATGGTGAGGGAGCCGGGGTTTCAGCCCCGGTCGGCGCAGGGGCGGTCAGGTTTTTCAGGCTTATCAGGCCGAATATGGATAACCCTTGTGGAGATGTCCCCTGAAAGACAAGATTTCCTCTCTCATCGGACCCTGTATAATCTGTCTTGAGTATGGCTGAAGTCCCCTCATCAGAGAGACGCGCAATTCCTATCGATTGGATCCCTCCATGATTCGTAACCCAGTCCGGAGAGATGGTCAGGTTTACCATCGCCGGCCCGGGTGCTACAAAGTTGTTTTTCCCGATGTATATGCTGTACGCTATCCCTTCGACCTGCTGGTTATTGCTCTGTGCAGCTGACTGGAACGCATCCTGTATTCCCTGGTTCGCGATGTCTGAGATAGCGGTTGTGATTGATGCATTTTCAGGAATTGAATCAAGCGGTGTACTGACCGAGATGGAAACCGTGCCCACACTGGTGTTTGCATATGCGGGAGCTGTGCGCAATCCCACGCTTTTGACGGTACCGGATATCACTCCATTTCCTTTCACTGACATGTCGTTTGATACTACCGTAAGAGTGAAGCCCGGCTGCCTGATGATGATTATATTGTTATTAAGGGTGATTGTTGATCCTGATTGTTCCGCGAGTGCAGTGTCAAGCAGGAAGGTCTGTGTCCCTGCAGATCCGGTGGTTGTAGTTAATCCTGCGACCGAGAGGGACCGGGTTGTCGTTGTTGCATTTGTTTCGAACGGACCCAGTTGAAGGCCCGGCTGCGCGACCGGGGCGGGTGCCACCGGGACTTCCGGTGGAACCCCGAAGAGGCTTGCAAGGAAACCACCTGAAATGCTGCTGCTTCCTTCGCTATTACTACTGCTACTACCGCCATTATTGCCCCCGCCGCTGCCACTGGTGGCAGATATGCCAAAGGTCGAGAGCCCGTGGGGGGAGATAGCGGTGAAATAATCGGTTGAGCCTGAGCTGAAGGCATAGTTCGTGGTGAGGACCTCTTTTGTCCCGTCATCCCCTAATCGCAGGATATTTATGTTGCTCCTGCCACCATTTGCCACCACCCATGCATCATCGACGCTCAGGTTCAGCGTCACTCCGGCAGTGCCCAGATTGGCGTTCAGGGACCCGGTGTTCTGGAATTGAACCGTATAGGCAATTGCCTGGATATTGAGGTTGTTGTTGGCTGCTGCAACCTGGAAGGCATCGGCAACGGAAGACGTCGCCCCGCTAATGACATTCTGCTGGACGGTGACGCCGGAAACGAGCTGGGTCAGGGGAACCGTAATCTGGGTGCTGACCGTTCCGATATTCCCTCCAAGATCGGCGGTGACCGGGGCGCTCTTCATGGTGACGCCTTGCATACCATTAACTGTGATGTTCTGCCCGTCATCTGTCACACTTGTCCCGGTATACTGCAGGCTGGACCAGCCATTCCCCGGATTACTGACCGTAACCGTGTTTCCGGAAACCGCGGGTGTCCCGGAAACCGTTGAAAGGGTGAGATTAACCTGCTGGGCGCCCGCAACCGTCGTGGTGGTGGTGCCGGAGAAGGTGGTCCCCTGAGTTTGGGTGGCGACAGTTGTCCCTGTAGGGTACAGGGTTGTAAAACTTGCATCCGCGCTGGTAGCAGATAACCCGTCAAGAGTTGTCGATGTCACCCGGTAATGGTATACCGTGTATGAGGAAAGGCTGGACAACCCGATCATATGTGAGGACACCATCACATCATCGGAGCTGGTTGAGCCATAGCTGGTTGTAGTGCCGTAATTGACGGTGCTGTTTGCATTACCGTTTGTGTTCCAGGTGATCGTGGCGTTGTTGCTGCCGATCCCTCCGGCCGATACATTATAGGTGATAAGAGGGACTGTTCCGGAAATTGCCACGGTCGCTGTGTTTCCCGCATCTGCGGGAGCCCAAAGAAATCCTGACGTCAGAGAGATAAAAAAGCAGATGACAACCAAAATAAAAAAATTATTTTTCATTCATTTCCGTTTCCTGACACTCTTTCCGGCAGCAATGCCTGCGATAATGAGTGACGCGAGAATCACGGTCAGGGAAACAGGACTCTTGGTGGCGGTTGCTGCTGGTGCAGTTACGGATGCTGTGCCACCGGTGTTTGACGATGAAACCATAACGGCCCAGACACTCAGGTGGTTGGTTGTCGTGGTCAGCGTTGTACTACTAGTATCTAACTGCGTGGGCAGGATGACCCATGCATTCTGGGCAGCGTCGTAGTAAGAGAGTTTCAGCTGGGATGCATCGCCTCCTGCTGCTGAAAGATCATCTGCAGAATATGTAACCTTAACGGTAGCGTCCTTGCTAAGTAACCCGGAAAGGCCTGTCACCTCAAAACAGGTGGCCCCCAACGTTGCGCCCGCCGGTGCGGAGGGAAGTTGATCTCTGGTGTAGGGTTTCAGGGTCACTACAGCGCTATCCAGTACCGCCCCCTGCGGGAACAGGATCGAGATCCGGCCATCGGGAGATGTCAGGGTGCCTACACTGCTCGGTGTGAGCGTGATGTTGGACTCGGTTATCGGGGGAACGTAATTTGTTCCCACCGTAAACGTGGTTGTCTTTTCATCAAGTATCGTCCCGCTTCCGGAGATAACCTTTGAATCGACAGTATAGGAGCCAACCGGTAGGTCTTTCACATTAGGTGTAACGGTATATTGAACCGTGTTTCCAGGGATGATTGCATTTTGCAGCGGTTGCGTCGAGACATTTGCCAGGATATTCCTGTTTCCATCAGTGAGTGTGACTTCATTCACAAACTGCCGGCCATAGTAATTCCCGGTATTTTTAAAGGTGGTAGTAACCACAATCGGCTGGCCGACAATCATGCTGCCTACATCCACTCCGGTAATACTTCCAGTGATAGTTGGTGTTGTTCCGGAAATTGTTATTGCCACTGGAACAATCACCGCGGACGTAACTACGGCCTGCCCTTGTGCTGAAAGTTGATGTATGTAAATAAGTGCATATCTGCCCCCTGATCCCACATTGTTAGGGAGCGAGATCGTTGCTTTTACGGGTTGTGAGGTGCCAGGTTCAAGATGGAACGTAGGATGGTCAAGCGAGATAAATGTCCGCGCCGTATAAGGACTCGTATCATTCGCCGGTCCGATGGGCATAAAAATCGAGTTCATACCCTGACCAAATCCCATCACTTCCACTACCATATCTACCGGGTTTTCATTAGGGCCAATGCCAATGGTCATCCCAAAGGTATCCGTCCCTCCCGCCGGGATGCTGCCTACGTATTTTAGTCCCGTTACCGTGATTGCAGAAACCGGTACAATGCAGAGCAGTATCAGTATCGATACAATCGATATCACTTTTGTCATTGTACATGCTCTTTTGATGGAATTTTTCATAGGATAGATAATCATAGAAACCCTCTCTGATGGGTGTTTTAGATAAAATAAAAAGTTTTTGTTTTATTCCCGCTGCCGGGTATGTTTACGAGAGTGTATCTTCGTATGCTAATGTAATCGCAATTGCGTAGTTATTAGCGGCTGTGTCCCCAGTTGAAACATATTGGTCGATCTTAAGTGATGCTATATCAGTAATGGAAGGAACCACTGCTGAACCAGAGAGAATTGCTTGGGCAGATCCCGACAATGGAACTAGGTTCGGTACACTTTGAGTTGCGTATGCTCCAGCTACGTTCTCTGCTTGAATACCTGTCGCATTCGCTAATATTAAAGAACCACTCTTCATATGGCCGTTATTTGTATTATCAACCGCCGTAATGTACCAAGGGTTTTCATTAGTTTGAACTTGTACAACGGGGAAGTGCCCGTTATGATCTGGGTAACTTTTAGAAATTGTATTGTTCGCTGCCAGATTGAATATTCCTGTTCCAAACGTCAGAGTAGTTGGAGAACTATTTGTTACAGTGAAAGTGACAGTAGCTTGATCATTAGCAGTAGCTGATAACGATTGTGTGCCCACCGCTAGAACCGGTGCAACCATTGCAGCGAACGCGATGATCAGAACTCCAGCAATAATCCATAGTTTCGTTTTCATGTTTTCTCTCCTCTGCATGATCATATTGATCAATAGTACAATCATTTTAGTTCATATCAAACTTGCGCCACTTTTTCAAAGCCGGAACCGGAAAAATACCCCGAAAAACCGGGAAATTTTGCCGGGTTTTATCGATTTTTTACGAACGCAAAAATGTGGATTTCATGGATCATAGATTTGTAAAAACCAAAAAAAAATATTTTATCTGTCCCGAATTATAATGAGTACTATAAATACCAGTGTGTGAAAATAAGGCCCGATCAGAAAATCCGGCCTGTGCAGATCTTCCGGAATTTGCATGAAATAATGGGTTTTGGGCATGCGCGTTTCAAGGGACATGAACCTTTTACCTGTGCATTCACTATCCTCCCGGGACAGGGTTTGCATTTGCCGGTGCCGACAAGGGGATTCGGGGGATCCCTGAAGAAACTCCGAGGGTCGCAACGGCACCTTGGTTCATGACGATGATCCGGTATGGCCGGTGTGTTCAGGGATTCATAACCGGGTTTGTGGATGGTATGAGACTCCATCCGGTACTGAGGGAGAGCAGGGCTCCGCAGGCACATGAGCCGGGCGTGAAAATGACAGAACCGCTTGGAACCACCTGCCTGAAAACCGATGGCATCCGGTATTTTACCAAAGACCAGCACGACGCACGATCGTGAACCGATCAGTACAGAGAAAGTCGGGGAAGCAATTCACAATGATGTATTTATGCTCCCTGCGGACAAACATATCAGAAAGACCCGGTTACCCAAAAAGAAGGGGAGGCAGGAATCTTGGCAGCAGCACAACCCATGGACCAGCGCGAAATCGAAACGCTCCAGTACTACTTGAAAGAATACGGACAGCAGGCCGAGGTCTTTGCCGGCCAGCTCGAGCTGATGGAGAACGGGCGCATGGAGGCTTTTGCCGCGATCGAGGCGCTTGAGGCGCTTGTCGCCACGGACGATGGTACCGTGCTCCTCCAGGTCGGCGGAGGGGCAAGCCTCCGGGCGAAGATCCTCGATCCGGAAAAAGTGCTTCTCAATATCGGTTCCGATGTGATCGTGGAAAAAACAAATGCCGACGCCATCGGGTATCTCAAGGACCGGATCACCGAGATGGACGCCTCGCAGAAGAAGGTAGCCGAGGCACTGGACAAACTCCGCGCCCAGATGAACGAGATCGCAAAACGGCTCGAACAGGGTTACCGGCAGGCATCCGCGGCAGAAAGCCCTGCCCCCCGCCGGCACGATCACGAAGACAACGACGAAGAGTAACCGGGGAACCCTCGCACATGTTTTCGGGTCTCAGGGAACGGCTGCAGGCCGCACGGAACCGGCTTGGCGCGAGCATCGGGGCAGCAGCGGAAGCTGCGCAGTCCGTGTCGGCAGAACAGGCGGTCCCGTCCACTGCCGCCCCACCGGGAAAGAACCCGACGCTTGCCGACAAGGTAAAGATCCTGATCATCGACCGCGAACTGGTCGTTTCTGAAAAGGATATTGCCGGGGTCCTCGAAGAGCTGGAGATGACGCTGCTCGAAAGCGATGTCGCCCTGCCGGTCGCTGATGCGATCATCGCAGACATCAGAACCGGCCTCGCGGGGAGGCACCGCAAGATCGGAGAATCGGTCGATACGCTTGTCGTCCGGGCTCTCAAGTCCGCACTGCTGAAGGTGCTTGGCACTGGCTTGGATCTCCCCACGTATATCCGGGCCCATGAGCGGCCGGTTAGGATCCTCTTTACCGGCGTGAACGGGACCGGCAAGACCACGACTGTCGCCAAGATCGGGGCGTACCTCAAGAAGCAGGGTTTTTCGGTCGTGATCGGGGCCGGCGATACCTACCGGGCCGGGGCCATCGAGCAGATCGGCGTGCATGCCGAGCGGCTCGGTATCAAAGTCATAGAGCACCAGACCGGGGCCGACCCCTCGGCAGTGCTCTTTGACACCGTGCAGTACGCCATCTCCCACAAGATTGACGTGGTGCTCGCGGATACCGCCGGCAGGTTCCACACCAAGGCAAACCTCATGAGCCAGCTCGAGAAAATCCGGCGCGTGATGAAACCCGACCTCATCGTTTACGTCGACGAAGCGGTGGCCGGCAACGATGCAGTCGTCAGGGCGGCGGAGTTTGACCGGACCGTCGGGGCCGATGCCATTGTGCTCACCAAGGCAGACATGGACGCACGGGGAGGTGCGGCGATCTCGATCGCCCATACCATCGGAAAACCGCTGCTCTTTTTAGGAACCGGACAGGCTTATGAGGACATTATGCCCTTCGAGCCCGGGGCGGTCGTCGAGGAACTTCTCGGGAGTGGTGCATGATGATGGACAACCTCTCCTCCTCGCTCAAGGACGCCCTCAAAAAACTCGCCGGAAAAGCGGTTGTCGACCGTGCGGCGGTTGACGAACTGGTAAAAAACCTCCAGCGTGCCCTGCTATCAGCGGATGTCAACGTCAAGCTGGTCATGGATCTCTCAAAGGCGATCCGCACCCGGTCGCTCGATGAGGAACTGCCCAAGAATACCAACGTCCGCGAACACGTCCTCCGCATCGTCTACCAGGAACTGGTCCGGCTTGTCTATGCCACGGCAGACCTGAAACTCGAACCGCAGGTCATCCTGATGGCCGGTCTTCAGGGAAGTGGCAAGACCACAACCACGGCAAAGATCGCCCGTTACTTCCAGAAAAAAGGCATGAAAGTCGGGGTGATTTGCGCTGACACCTTCCGGCCCGGTGCCTACGACCAGCTCTCGACGCTCTGCGCGAAGATCAATATACCCTGCTTTGGCGACCCGAAGGCGACCGACGCGAGAAAGATTGTCAGAGACGGGCTGGTCGCGATAAAGGATCTCGAAGTAATCATTGTCGATACGCAGGGGCGCCATGCGCTGGAGCCGGATCTTATCCAGGAAATCATCGACTTCAACGCGATCACGAAAGCCACCCACCGCTGGCTCGTGATCGATGCCGCACTCGGCCAGCAGGCAAGCGAGCAGGCACGGCGGTTCCACGAAGCGATTGCCATCGACGGCGTGATCATCACCAAGATGGACGGCACTGCAAAAGGCGGCGGCGCCCTCTCCGCTGTGGCAGAGACAAAGAGCGGGATCGTCTTTATCGGCGCCGGGGAGACCATCGAAAACCTCGAACGCTTCGACGCAAACGGCTTTATCTCCCGTCTCCTCGGGATGGGGGATCTCCATGCCCTCTATGAGAAGGCCCAGGAAGCCCAGATGGCAAGTGAAGTTGACATGGATGCGATGATGAAGGGCCATTTCACCCTTCGCGACATGTACAAACAGCTCGAAGCGCTCAACAAGATGGGCCCCCTCAAGCAGATCATGAACATGCTCCCTATGGGCAATATGCAGCTGCCCGAGGGAGTCTATGATGTCACGAGCACCAAGATGGTGCGGTACCGGATCCTCATGGACTCGATGACACCCAAGGAGCTTGACGATCCCGGCCTCATCAACAGTTCGCGGATGCAGCGGATTGCCCGGGGTGCCGGGGGCACTCCCGAAGAAGTGCGGGAACTCTTAAAATACTACAAGATGATGCACAAGACCCTCAAGGGACTCCGGGGCGCGGGTGGCGGAAAACTCAACATGCAGCGCCTGATGAAACGTTTCTCCGGAATGCAGTGAAATGACCTCGTTTGCCATAATCGGGCATCTTGCCCGGACGGACGGGGACTTTTCCTTAAACGATCTCCCCGGGGCAGGGCGCATGGACATTCTCTGCCGGTGTGTGAACGCGTCACTGTTCCTTTCGCACGACTTGCGCAGGGATGTGGAGTGCTCACTTGTCCTCCTTGGCGACCCCGCGGCGCCAAAGACCGTGCTGTTCCAGGGAAGCGGGATCCGCTCGCTCTCCCCAGATGAACGCAGTGCCGGGGCGCTTGTCAAAAAGGCGCTTTCCATTCCCTGCGGGAGTGAGTTCCGGGAAGCTGCGCCCGGGGTGTACGTGAGAAACGGCAGCCTTGAGCGCCTCTTTCCCGAGCACGCGTTTGCCGTGCTGGACGAGAAGGGCACCGATATCCGCACGGTGCCTGCCCTGCCAGGAGCGTTTCTCCTCTCCGACCACCAGAATTTTTCTGAGGCTGAAGAGACGCTCATCAGGGATGCCCCCCGGTACTCAGTGGGCCCGGTCTGCCTGCATGCCGATCACACGATTACGATCATTTCGAACGAGATCGACCGGAGGAAAAACGGATGGACATAAACGAACAGGTTGAAAAGATCCTCGCCTACGGGGACTGTTGCGATCACTGCCTCGGGCGGTTCTTTGGCAAGCGTTCGCACGGTCTTACCAATGATGAAAGGGGCCGGGGGCTCAGGATCGCACGGGCGCTTTCCACAAACCAGCCGTACGAGAAGTTCTCCGGTACCTGCTGGATCTGCGGTAACTTCTTTGACTCGGTACCTGAATGGGCACAAAAAGTGGTTGCCGCGATGGAGGGGTTCGAGTACTCGACATTCCTTGTCGGCTGCCGGGTCCCGCCGCTGGTCGCAGAAAACGAGGAGATGGTCTGGAGCGATCTCTCCCTTGGCGAGCCCGAACCGTTCAAATCCGAAG
>Ga0326728_10016892_pt1 | contig 14769 bp, 9 predicted proteins | sample MB3enrmetagenome_FD_207602 | JGI IMG/M metagenome (GOLD analysis project Ga0326728, IMG submission 207602) | Lab enriched peat soil microbial communities from McLean, Ithaca, NY, United States - MB31MN | ecosystem: Environmental > Terrestrial > Soil > Wetlands > Peat | place: USA: New York...
GCCGACGCGCCCAACGGACTAAACGGCCGGGCCGCGGATGACCGCCGCCTCGTTTTGATCACCGCCCACCGCCGGGAGAGCTTTGGCGAAGCCTTCGAAGAGATGTGCCAGGCGATTGCGGAATTGGTGATCAGCCGGCCGCAGGAGCTCTTCGTTTACCCCGCCCATCTGAATCCCAACGTGCAAGGTCCGGTGGGAGAGATTCTGCGCCCGCTCGCCCGGCGCGTCGATAACCTGATGATCATCGAACCGTTGTCCTATGGCGAGTTCGTAGCCCTCATGAAGCGCGCCTATCTGATCCTGACCGATTCCGGCGGCATTCAAGAGGAAGCGCCCGGCTTGGGCAAGCCCGTGCTGGTCATGCGCGAAACCACTGAACGCCAGGAAGCAGTGGAAGCCGGGACCGCTCGCCTGGTCGGCACCAGCCGGGAAGTAATCATGCAGGAAACCCTGCGGCTGCTGAACGATCCAATCGCGTATCGCGCCATGGCCACCGCCCGCAATCCTTTCGGCGACGGCACCGCCGCACAACAGATCGTGCGCCATTGCTGTGCATATCTGAAGAGCAAGTAGGCGATTGGCGATTGGCTCAGCATGGAGCTTGCAAAATGGTTTGCAGTTTGCAGTTTACAGTTTGCAGCCAAACCAAACCCCGGTTGCCAGAGAGGAACGCGGGCATTGCAAGTAGCGTGTGAGACACAGCAATCAGCCCGCGTAGCGGGCGGGAGACGGTAGCCCCAGGCGTAAGCCTGGGGAACGCGTAAAGTTGGAGGGCCAGCCCGCATAGCGGGCGTAAGAATAGCCGATGCGCGCGAAACCCGGATGGGCATGACGTCCTTTCACAAAAGAATGATCAGAATCTCTACCGTTCCTGCGGGACTATCCTGTTCCCCAAATGCCTGCCCACCGCTTACGCTGTGGGCCATTTTTTTTCGTCGCTGCTCGACTGGCCTGAGCCAATTGCCAATCGCCAACTGCCAATTGCGGTTTTTCGTTGCCAATTGCCAGTTGCGGTTTCTTGTTTTATTGCTCTGCTTTCTTCCCGCCATCTATGCCCATGCCGCCGAAGCCCCGCGGATCCCGGGCTATCACATTGCCGGCAAGGCTGGCGCATGGCCGGACGTCCTGAGCAGCATCGGCTTACAGAGACAAGGCAACGACGAAGCTTGCGTCCTGGTTGCACCACAGGGCAGCCGGGTCAATGCGGCCGCATGGCTTGCCCGGGTTGATCAAGGCGCGATTCTGATCGTCGAGGGCGATTCGGAAGCCGGCCGCGCTCTGGGATTCCGTCCCACTGCGCGTCACCTCCTGGTGAAGCATGTCAGTGACACGCACCAGCCCGGCCTGCCGATTACCTGGCAGGATGCCATTGAGGTGCCCGTCTTCCGGATGCCTGAGAATGCGCGGGTGTTTTCCCGCGTAGAGGGGCATCCCACGCCTTTGCTGGCCGGCCTGCAACATGGAAAAGGCGCGGTCCTCTGGCTGGCGGTTCCGCTGGGTTCGCCGGCGTATGCGCGCTTTCCTTTTTTGTTGCAGGCGCTCCTGGATCTTGGTCTGCAGCCGCGGTTCGAGTCGCGCCGCCTGTGGGCCTATCATGATCCCTCCTTTCAACGGCAGATCGACGTCGATCAACTCGCGCGCTCCTGGCGGCAGTCGGGTTTGGCGGCCGTACACGTCGCCGCCTGGTATAACTTTGAACCCGATCCCCAGGCGGACGCCTATCTGGAGCACCTCATCGCCGCCTGTCATCGCCAGGGCATTCTGGTGTACGCCTGGCTGGAACTGCCGCACGTCAGCAAAGAGTTCTGGGAGCAGCATCCGGAGTGGCGGGAAAAAACCGCGTTGCTCAAGGACGCCAATGTGGACTGGCGCCTGCTGATGAATCTGCTGGACCCCGATTGCCATCGCGCCGTCGCCGAAGGCATTCACAACACCCTTATGCGCTTCGACTGGGATGGAGTGGACCTTGCCGAACTCTACTTTGACGGCGCCATGGGCATCAGGAACCTCGAGGAGTTTACTCCCCTGAATTCCGAGGTGCGCCGCGACGTCAAGCAGAAGTACGGGTTCGATCCGATCGAGCTTTTCACCACACAGCCGCGCAACCCCAAACAGCTGCGCACGTTCCTCGATTACCGCGCCGGTCTGGCCGCCCGGCTGCAGGAGGATTGGATCGGCGAACTCGAGCGCATGCGCGCGGAGAAGCCGCATCTCGATCTGGTGCTTACCCATGTGGACGATCGCTTCGACAAGAACATGCGCGATGCCATCGGCGCCGATGCCGCCCGCGCGCTAAAGCTGCTCGATCACCATGACATGACCTTCATTATTGAGGATCCGGGCACCGTATGGAACCTGGGCCCGAAGCGATATGCGACGATTGCCCGGCAGTACCGCCCGCTGACCTCGCACCAGGACCGGCTGGGGGTGGATATTAACGTGGTCGAGCGCGACCAGGTCGTATATCCGACGCAGCAGCAGACCGGCACGGAACTGGCGCAACTTATTCATATCTCGTCGCAATCCTTTCCCACGGTGATTTATTATTCCGCGGCTTCCGTTTCCCCGGTGGATATTGCTCTCCTGCCGGCGGCTTCGGCGGTGGTGAGCCACAGTGAGCTCTCCGCGAACGGCGAGGAGATGACCATCGACTCGCCGTTCGGTATCGGCATTCGCTGGTCCGGCCCGGTTGCCCTGGACGGTCACCCCTGGCCGGTGCACGACTCCGAGCACATTTGGATACCGGCGGGCAGACATACCCTGAAGTGCGATACCGGTGATCCCAACTTGCTGGTGCTGGATTTTAACGGAACACTGGAAGGCGCCGCTGCCCGTCCGGACGGCATCGAGGTCACCTACACCAGTCAGTCCCGCGCTCTGATGAAACTGAATCGCGCTCCCGCGCAGTTACTCATAGATGGCAAGGAAGAGAAGCTGAACCTGGCCGGAGAGAATGTCGTCATGCTGCCCAGGGGGAAGCATTCGGTGGTTGCCAGACTACAATAATCAGCTACCAGATCAGCCGCAGCAATTTCAGATAGTCGAGCAATTTGGCCGTATCGATGGGTTTCAAGATATAAGCATCGCACTGCGCTTCATAGGCTTGCATGACGCTTTTGGAGTCATCGAGCGCCGTCGTCATCACGATGGTGGCGGCATAGTTGGGCAACACGTCGTCGGCTTTTTCGATGGCACGGATTTCCTGGAGCGCCGTCTGGCCGTCCATTTCCGGCATCATGACATCCATACAGATCAGGTTATAGCTGCGCTTGGCGGCCTTGGCGGCACGAAAAGCATCCACGGCCTCTTTCCCGTTGACCGCAATGTGACACTCGCCGTATTGGGAGAGCAACTCCTGCAGAAACAGGCGGCTGGTAAAATCATCCTCCACGACAAGCGTTCTCATCGCTTCCCTTCCTCTGTACGCTAGAACTCCGCCCACCCGCCTTGTTTCCAGGTGGCTTTAAGCTGCTCAAACCGATTCTCCAATAACGGCAACAGCGTGGCCGAGCTGGCCAGATCCCCCGACGCACCCGCCGTCTGCAGTTCCATGGCGGTATCGCGCAACGCATCCGCGGCCAGCGTGGCCGCGGCGCCTTTGAGCGCATGTGCCTGAGCCCGCACGCCGGCGGCATCTCCGGCATCGACCATGCCCCGCAAACGGCTTAGTTTGTCGGGCGCATCCTGGAGAAAGCCCGCGATCAACTTGCCCGCCAAGGCACGATTGCCCATCAGGCGGCGCATCAGTTGTTCCTCATCGAACACCGGAGTTACCGGCTCGGATCGGCCGGTGGAAGAATCCGGATCTCCTTCTCCCGGGCTGACCACCCACTTCGTCAGGGCCGCCGTCAGCTCCTCCGGCTCGATAGGCTTGGTGAGATAGTCATTCATTCCGGCGGCGATGCACTTGTTCCGGTCTCCGACCATGGCATCAGCGGTGACGGCAATTATGGGAATCCTTGGGTTGCGTACGCCGGTTTCGGGCGCGCGAATCCGGGCTGTTGCCTCGTAACCATCCATCTCGGGCATTTCACAATCCATCAGGACGATGTCATAGTCGGCGGTCTGGAGGGCCTTGATCGTTTCCACTCCATTGCCCGCCATATCCACCTGGCACCCCAATCGCGTCAACATGGCAAGCACAACTTCCTGGTTGGTTTGATTGTCCTCGGCCACCAGAATTCGGGGCGGCGTTTTCCTTTGCGACAATGTCTGCCCGGCTGCCGGGCCCTCGTCCGAGGCCGGCCGCTTGCTCCCCTGGCCAGGTTTCAGAGCCAGGGTCAGCGCTTCGCTCAATCGCGATTCCCAGATGGGCTTCGATACCGCTCCCGAAAAGCCGCACTCCTGCAAGCGGGCCGCATCATGGTTCTGGCCTATGCCGGTCATCAAGATGAGCACGGTGCGATGCAACTGCGGATCGGATGCGATATGCCGTCCCAGTTCCTCGCCGTTCATCCCGGCCATTCCCATATCCAGCAAGGCCACCCCAAAGGGATCGCCGGCCTGCGCCGCTTGCCGGAGAACCGTCAACGCCGCATCCGCGTCTCCGGCCACGTCGCACCGGCAGCCCCAGGCCACCAGCAGTCCGGCCAGCAGGGACCGGTTCGTGCCGTTGTCATCCACAACCAGAGCTTTGACCCCGGGGAACTGTACCAGAGGAACGTCGGCGGTGGCCGTCTGCAATTGCTTCTTAAATACCGCGGTAAACCAGAAAGTGGACCCTTTTCCCTCTTCGCTATCCAGACCGATTTGTCCGCCCATCAGCTCGACCAGTTGCTTGCAGATCGCCAGTCCCAGCCCCGTTCCTCCGTACTTCCGCGTAGTAGTTCCGTCCGCCTGTACGAAAGGTGAGAAGAGAAGTTTGGCCTGTTCGGAGCGAATGCCAATGCCCGTATCGGCAACCGCAAAGCGCAAGGTCGCCGCCTGTTCCGTCTCCTGATCGAGCTCGACGCGGACCGTAATTTCGCCCTGATGGGTGAACTTGGTGGCATTACCCAGCAAGTTGGCCAGAATCTGGCGCAGGCGTCCAGGATCGCCCCGCAGCAGCCGGGGCACGTCCGGCGCCACCTGGCAGCTCACTTCCAATCCCTTTTCTTGAGCTTTGCAGGCCAGCACTTCCACCGCGCTCTGCAACATGGCCTGCAGATCGAAGTCCAGGGTTTCCAGCGCCATCTTCCGGGCTTCAATCTTCGAGAAATCCAGAATATCGTTCAGCAGGCTCAGCAGACTCTGGCTGCTGCTGCGCACAATTTCCGCATAGCGGCGTTGCTCCGGGCGCAACTCGGTGCGCAGCAGCAACTCGGTCATTCCGATCACGCCGTTCATGGGCGTGCGGATTTCATGGCTCATATTGGCCAGGAACTGGCTCTTGGCCTGGTTGGCGCTCTCGGCCTGTTCCGCCAAACGCTGGGCTTCCCGGCTGGATTCCTCCAGTTGGCGATTGATTTCCTGCAGCTCCCGCTCGGCCTTCTTCAGGTCGGTCAGGTCAACGACGGCGGCAATGGTGCCGGCATCCTTTCCCTCCTGCACATGCGGTACGGCGCGGATGAGCACCGGCGTCAGCCGGCCTCCGTAGCTCAGCAACTCGGTCGCATACGTCCGTCCCCGGGTGGCGCCCGGCTGAGCCGGTTCGCTTTCAGGCGGAATATGAAAATCGATCGGCGCCACATCGCCGGGCTTTTTGCCAATCACTTCTTCCGCCTCACAGCCGATCATCCGGGCAAAAGCCGGATTCACATAGCGGAAGCGCCCTTCCTGATCCGTAACGGCAATGCCGTTGGCCGTAGCATTCATGATCTGCCAGAAATAGTCCCGCTCCCGCGACAGTGCCGCTTCCGCCTTCTTGCTGTCGGTAATATCCACGAAGCATTCCAGCAGCTTCTTTTTGCCACGGTCCGAGATGATTCGGACCGACTTCAAAATGGGTATGCGCGTGCCGTCATGGCACAATAAGACACGCTCGGAGTTATCGATTTTTTGCCCTAAATCGCTTACGGGACATTGGCCGGCTTCCGCGGGACAAAGAAACTGGTGGCACCTGCGGCCGACAATCTGATCGGCGGGACTCCCAAACATGGCGGCGGCGGCGGGATTGACCGATTCAATGATGTGGCTGCCAAGATCGACGATCATGACTCCGGCCGGCAGGTTGTCGCGCAGCGTTCGCTGGAAACTTTCGCTGGCTCGCAACTCCGCCGTGCGCAGTTCCACTTCCACTTCCAGCGCCGCCCGGCGGTTGTTCAGGAAACCTACAAACATCGCGAGCAATCCCGAAAGCAGTACCCCGGCCAACCCTGTCACCCGGCTGGCCATCAGGGGATTCGCGTGGGGATAGGTGGCTCCGGGAGAAACCGCAATCGCATAAGTACGGTTAAAGGCAAACAGCGGATAAAGTTCGAACAACCCCGACTCACCCGCACGGAAAGGATTCGCCGATACTCCCGGCATGGTAGCCGCTTCGTGTTCCGGGCCGGCCTGGCGGCTGCCGCCTGCCAACGGCTCCGGGACCAGCTCGGTGGTGGACGATGCCAACCGGATCGGAGATTGGCCCGGCTCCAGCTGGTACAGATTCACCTGGATGGAAGAGTCCCCATAGCCGGAGTGGGTCAGGGCCTTCTTCAGCACCGACTCCATGCGCAGCACGGCAAGCGTAAAACCAAAGTTCTGAGGCCCCGAGTTGCCACCCGTTCCGCGCTCTCCTTCTGCCAGGGGCAGTCGCGATTCTCTTCCCAACGCAGGGTAGAAAATCAACGCCCCTTTCTGTCGATTCGTCTCCTGCACCAGCGTGATCGGCGCCGTGATGGCCGGCAAACCGGTCTGCAACGCTTCCTCCAGCGCGGCACGCCGGATGGGTTCGGATCCCAAATCGAAACCCAACGCAGCTTGATTACCCGCCAGAGGTTCCGCATAAAGAACGGGGTAATACGCAGGACGCGCCGTGGGCGCGATCCGGCGCCCACTGCCGTCCTTTTGGAAAATGCCAAACTCGGGCAGATCCTGCCTGCGAACTTCCGCTTCGAAACCCGCCTTTTCGTCCGCCAGTACCAGAGGAATCCATTCCCACGCTTGCACTCCGAACGTATTGGCCAGGGGCAAGGCATATGCCTGGAATTGTTGCCGGGTCAATTTCGGGCAACCTTGTACAAAACGTGCCAATGACGCCAATTGCTCTTGCCCGATCGACTGAACGGCACTCACAATCGCTTCAGCCCGGGCCGCGGCCAATTGCGCAAACAGCGTCTGATTGGCGCGTACTTCTTCCGAATGCACCAGAGAAGCCGCCCCCCCGCTGAGTACCAGCCCCAGCGTGGCAATCAACGCCACCTCGGCGTGGCATAACCATCTCAGTTTCTGCGGTGGCAGATTCACCCGCCAGCGCAAGACGCCAGTTCCCGCCACCAGAATTCCGCCTACCAGCAAGGTCAGCAGAAGGACACACTGCCGTTCGCTCGAAATGGCGGCCTGCCACTCCGGCGCCTCAACATCGGTGCCTACCAACAGCAGCACCTCTCCACTGGTCGGATCGGTGACAGGCGCGTAGGCGCTGATGAAGCGTCCATACTCGTCCGAGTACGGGCCCTCCGTGAGCGGTTTGGCCGTACGGAATGCCTCCCAGCTGCCCGGGGGCGGACATTTATAAACGTCCCCCGGAGCCGAAGCCAACGGATTGTCCTCGGCGGCATGCTCCGGCCCGAAGACAATCTGCCCATGCCGCATAGCCATGCTGTAAAGGCTCTTTTGGCCGGCGGTATCGGCAAAAACCATCATTTGCGCATGCAGCCGCTGATATTCCGGCTTCGTTTTGTCTTCCAGGGTGAACGAAAGGGCTTTTATGTCCTGGGGGTTGATGGTACGGGCAACGGCGCGGGCTTGAGCAAGCAGCCGGGCGCGGAAGGCATTATCAGCCATGTGTTCGCGCCAACCGGCAACGTGCCATCCCGCCACCAGCAAGACAACTAGAATCCCGGAGATCAGCGTCAGATGGCGCCAGTCGATCTGGTTCGGAAAGCGGCCTGCACGCCAATGAAACGGCTGGGCGGAAATCGCCAGCGTTCCCAGCAGCAAAGTAAAACCGCAGATAAAAAATGCTATGTTCATGCCCAGGACGGCCGCAACCGCGGGAGCCCCTTTTCGGCCCTGCCCTGGCTCCTCGATCATCCCGCCAAACTCTGACGTTTCAACATCCAGAGCCCGGCCCAAGCCAGAGTATGGCTACTTCTGTCATCGGCAGTTCAAGGGAACGGCTTTACCGGAAGCCCGTCTTCGCCAGCGGTGGCCGGTCGTGGGCCCCGGTTAAAGATCTTCAAGAATTTTGCCGATAGGTCGAGTGGGAAGACGTGTCTGCCGGCTTAGCTCACGGTTTCTGCGCTATAGCGGGCCACCAGACCAGTGCGCACGGCATGGTGGTACATCCGGGCAAAAAACCAGCCCGCCAACAGGATATAGAGCAAGGCAAGACTTCCGCCCCACAACAGAGCCGCCAGCGGCATGGCCCCACCGCCAAGGATTCGCCGCATCCCCTCAAATACGTACGACGGCGGCAAGAGGTGCGCCACATACTGCATCCAGCGGGGCAGGGTCGCCAGCGGATAAAAGACTCCGGCAAAGGGCGCAAGCAGGGCGGGAATCGGCCACACAAACCACTCCGCTGCCGGCCCCAGCCGCAACACCGCCGCGCTTCCCACGATGCCGAGCGCGATGCCAAACAGGAACAGCACCAGCAGAAACGGGATCAGCAGAACGCCGTAAACAAAGAACGACAGGCCAAAAATGGTGGTCGCCAGCACCAGCATTACCGCCAGCCCCACCGAACTGGTGGCGGTGCTGGAAAGCACCAGCCCGGTGAGATATTCCGTGATGGAGAGCGGCGTCGCGAAAAAGTTCAGGAAGTTGCGCGACCATACGTCCTCGAAGAACGCCATAGTCACGCCTTGCATTACGCGGATAAAAAAGTCCCACAGCAACACGGCGCCCAGCAACCGCGGAACAAAATTGATGCCCGACCCACTGACGGCATTCAGGTATCTGGTGATGAATCCCCACAGCACCATGTCGATGCCGACCCACGTAAACAACGGCAATACCCGCGAAAAGCTGCCTTTGATCAGGTAGTACTGGCGAAGCACGATGGCCGTGGTGCGAGTCCAGTGCATGCTGTTATCCGACCTCGAGCGTCAGCGGTTCCCGCGCCACGGTAATAAACAACTCTTCCAGGGTCGCCTTCCCATGGTCGCGCGGCAAAGTCCTGGGATCCCCGGCCAACAGGATTTTGCCGTGTGAGAGAAAGAGCACGCGATCGCACACTTCCTCCACCTCGTACATATTGTGCGAAGTCCATAACACGCCGCAGCCGCCCTCGGCCGCGAGTTCCCGGATCTTCGCCCGGATGTCGTGGGCGGTAGCCGGATCGAGCGAGGCCGTGGGTTCGTCCAGCAGCAGCAAATGCGGACGATTCAGCATGGCCTTGGCCAGCGACACGCGGGTTTGCTCTCCGGAGGAAAGCACTCCACACTTCACATCACGGAACTTTTCCAGCCCAAACTGTTCAAGTAATGCTTGAAGTCTTTCTAGCAAACGATTGACGTTATATATACGGCCAAAAACGTTAAGATTTTGATACACGGTCAGGTTGCCGGGCAACGGAGCATACACGGCGGCGAAGTTGGTGCACTCGAGGGCGGCGGAGCGTTGGGTGGCGAGGTCGCGGCCCTCCACCTGGATACTTCCTGAAGTGGGTTCCAAAACGCCCAGGATCATGCTTATCGTGGTGGTCTTCCCCGCCCCATTAGGCCCCAGGAGTCCGAGAATCTCGTTACGCTCCACCGTGAAGGAAATGTCGTCCACCGCGACCGTGCCGTCATAGATCTTGCTTAGTCCCGCGACGGAAAGCACCGTCGAGGCGCCGATGGGTTGGGTTTGCCGCGGATTCGTAGCCACCTCGTGATCTTAGCGCAGTAACGAAACCTTTTCACCACGGAGGACACAGAGGGCACAGAGGAAACAAACCCTTAGCCGCAGATTGACGCAGATAAACGCGGACAGAAACACCCGGCAAAGTCACACTCATCTTGTTCGGTTCTGATCTGCGTCCATCTGCGTTAATCTGCGGCCAGAAATTCTTCTTGTTTCCTCTGTGCCCTCTGTGTCCTCTGTGGTAAAAATCATCGCGAAAACATTGCTCCCACCACCGCCCCGCCCAGCACCAGCCAGGCCGAATTCACCCGGAACCGCAGAAGCAAGATCAGGCTCACGAGCGCCAGTCCGGCCGTGGTGACATCCACAATTGCGGCCCGTCCCAGATGCCAGGTCACCACCAGCATCAGGGCCAGCGCGCCAACGTTGACGCCGTCCAGAAACGGGCGCGTGGCCGGGGAGCGGCGCAACCATGGGACCAGCGGGCCGACGAGGGCAATCAACAGAAAGGACGGCAGGAAAATGCCGGCGGTGGCGGCGGTGGCGCCCGGCAAGCGACCCAGAAGATAGCCCACAAAGGTCGCGGTGGTGAAGACCGGCCCCGGCGTCATCTGCCCCACGGCAATGGCATCCAGTAATTGCGCGTCCGTCAGCCAATGCCGGCGCAGCACGAGGTCGGCGCGCAGGAAGGCCAACAGGACGTAGCCGCTGCCAAAAAGTAAGGCGCCCACCTTCAAGAAAACCAGGAACAATGGTCCCAGCCCAAAAGCGCCGGCACCCACGCCGGCGGCCGTAACTCCGGCCACCGCAGCCATGCCGGAACTGCGGTCTGCCGTTGAAATGCGAGCCATGGCGACCACTATGATTCCGGAGCCCAACAACACAAGCAGCACGTTCACACCCAGAGCGGCGGCAATCACCGCGCCCAGTCCAACGAGTGCCAGCTTCCAGTTCTTGACGGCAGTCCGCGCGAGGTTCCAGATGGCCTGCGCCACCACCGCTATCACGACGGCCTTGATGCCGTACAGGACACCAGCTGCCTGCGGTAATCGTCCACAGTGGACGTAGGCCCAGGCCAGCAGGCCGGTCAGGATGCCCGCGGGAAAAATAAAACAGAGCCCGCCCAGCACCAGACCCGGCCATCCGGCCACGCGATATCCGATTTGAATCGCCATCTCCGTCGAGTTTGGCCCCGGGATGAGATTGACGATGCCCAGCAGGTCCAGAAACTCTTCGCGTGTCAGCCATTGATAGCGGCGAACAACGTTTTCCTCCATCATGGCAATGTGCGCCGCCGGGCCGCCAAACGCTGTCGTTCCCAGCCGCAGGAAAAATATGGCAATATCCCGCAAGTTTGGGGTGCTCTTGCCGCCAAGGGATGGAGAAGAATGGGACATAACGCCGGCCCTGTCGATCATCGCTGAGCCCGTATTGAATTGTAAATGCAGGGTCTCAGGCAGGATACGGGCCTGGTCCGGACTAAACGATGACCGATGCATCGTTTCCGGCGGAGGCATCGGGCATAGGCTCCTCCGTTAAACCTCTTAGGGTACTCAAGCGAATGTCCGAGGTTGCCGATCAATAAGTGTGTAAGCACACCCCGTCAAATAAATAATCCTAAAGCTATGAACGATTTTGCCGATAATTTCAGAGATGTCTAATTTAGCGTCCGAACTCTGGTGGCGAGGTTTGTTTTGAACGAACGGAGCCCAGCATGAAACTGCTTGTTGCCGACGATTCCAAGGTGTATCGGCAGATGCTGCGCATGTTGCTGGAGCAGTGGAACTACGAAGTCCTGCTGGCCCAGGACGGAGAGGAAGCTCTCCGGATCCTGGAAAGCGAGGATGCGCCCCGTTTGGCGATTCTGGACTGCGTGATGCCCGGCCTCAGCGGCCCGGAGGTCTGTCAAGCCATCCGGCAACGCAAGCAGAACTACGTGTACATCGTGCTGTTGAGTTCCAACGGCGAGCAAAGCGACGTCATGAAAGGCTTCGAACTGGGCGCGGACGACTACCTTCGCAAGCCGTTCGAGGAACTGGAATTGCAGGCGCGCCTGAAGGTCGGCGACCGGATTATCCGCGCGCAACAGGAACTGATTGAGGCCCGCGAGGCCCTCCATTTTGAAGCCACCCACGACGCCATGCTGCGGTTGTGGAACCGCGGCGCCGTCATTGAATTATTGACCAAGGAACTGGTCCGGTCGGTGCGCTCGCACGATCCCATCAGCGTTTGCATCGCCGATATCGACTTCTTCAAGCGCGTCAACGACACCTATGGCCATTTGACCGGGGACGAGGTGCTGCGCCGGGTGGCGGCCCGCATGACCGAAACCTTGCGTGGCTACGACATGGTTGGCCGCTACGGCGGCGAAGAGTTCCTGATGGTCTTGCCGGGCTGCACCGAAGAACAGGCCGGCGACGTCGTCGAGCGGGTCCGCCAGGCAATTTGCCGGGATCCCATTGTAACCACGCCCAAGAAAATCGAGATCAGCGCCAGCTTCGGCATCAGTCAATGGCGTACCGGGATGGAAATTGCCGATCTCCTCCACCATGCCGACGTGGCGCTCTACCGCGCCAAGAACAGCGGACGCAACCGCGTGGAAATGGGCGCCACCGCCGCCGAAATCGAGTCATCCCTGGTCTATCCCACCCACACCAACGCCTGAGCAACACAGCTTAACAGTTTACAGTTCACAGCTCACAGCCAAGCTTTGTCTGGCTGCAAACTGTAAACTGTGAACTGTCAGCCGTACGGAATCGATTACCCAGTTGCTCAATCCTTAGAGGCGCCCAGACCCTATTAACGCCCTGTCTTCGCCCCGCCTCGGCTGGTATTCTAGGCAGACGGGGGACTCGGTTGGACGTCGGGACAAATTCATTAATAGCGCCCGTTTCGCCGGAACAGATCGTCATCACCCATGAAGACGTCGATCGGGCGCATGATCGCGCCCGGGTGCAGGCGGCCCGTGCGCACGGCGGCCTGTCTTCGCGGCTGCGCCTGGTATGGCTGCTGGCCGGACCCGGTGTCCTGGTCATGCTGGGCGAAAATGACGGCCCCAGCATGCTGTCCTACGCGGCCACGGGAGCGAAGTTCGGCATCGGCTTTTTCCTTCCGTTTATCGTGCTGACGTTCGTGATGGCCGTCGTAGTCCAGGAGATGACCGTACGCCTGGCGGCCGCCACGCAGCGCGGTCACGCCGAACTGATCTTCGAGCGCTTTGGGCCGTTCTGGGGATGGTTCGCCATGATCGACCTGGGCGTGGGCAATTTCCTCACCCTCATCACCGAGTTCATCGCCATCCGCGCCGGGCTGGGTTTCTTTGGCGTCCCTGCCTGGGCCGCGGTCCTCGGAGCGCTGGCGCTGTTGTACACCGCGCTGATGACCCATCGTTACTGGACCTGGGAGCGCATTACGCTGGCCATCGCCGCCTGCAATCTGGTGTTCATCCCCGTGGCCATGATGGCGCATCCCGACTGGCACTCCGTCGGTCATGCCTTTACCGCCTGGAAGCCTCTTCCCGGCGGCCTCAATAAAGACGTACTGTTGATCGTGCTGGCCGATATCGGCGCCACTGTGACCCCGTGGATGCTCTTCTTTCAACAGAGCGCCACCGTGGACAAGGGCCTGACCAAACGCGACGTCGGCTTCGGGCATTTCGATACCGTTCTGGGCGCCACCCTGGCATCGGCAACCGCCGTGGCCACGGTGATGGTCACCACTCTCCTGTTTCAGCACGGCATGAGCGCGGACAATTTCCAGGCGGGCGAGTTTGCCCAGGCATTGCAGCCGCTCATCGGGCGGCTGGGCGCGTCGCTGTTCGCTCTGGGAATCGTGGAAGCCGGCATGGTAGCCTGCGTCACCATCTCCACCTCGTCCGCCTATGCATATGGCGAAGTCGCCAGCCGGCCGCACAGCCTGAACTTGCCGCTCAGCGAAGGCAGGGCCTTTTACACGGTATTATTTGCGTGCGCGGCCGTGGCAGCAGCGATTGTGCTGATCCCCGGACTGCCCCTGGTGTACGTCGTTCTGGTGGTCAATGTGATCGCAGTCCTGGCCATGCCTCCGGCCCTAATTTTTCTTTTTATGCTTTGCAATGACCGGGAACTCATGGGCAGCAACACCAGCCCGCGCTGGGCCAACGCGCTCGGGGCAACCGTGGTGATCGCGCTCACCGCCACGGGCGTTCTGTTCGGCATCAGCGTGGTCGCCCCCAACCTGTTTGCGATGCTGGGCGGGAAGTAGGGCAAAGATTATGAAGCATGCGGAACACGAAATTGTGGATGCGGCGGAACAGAATCTGGTCCTCTCAACCCTGGAACCCAACCAGCTCGCCGAAGCCAAGAAACTCCGCGTGCCTAGACGAAAGCTGAAGGGACCAGAGCTGCTGGCGCTCTGGGGTCTTCGCATCTATCTGTTATTCATGCTGGTGGTGGTCATTTATCAGGCCTGGACGGGGGCGCACTAGAATTTGCTGCCCATTCCCACGTTGCGTTACGTGGTGCGGCACATCAACGGCGATCACGCGAGCGAAGCGACCCACGGCAAACCAAATATCAAACCCGCGGCTCGGAAAAACTTAGGAATCGTCCCGTCTGTCCCCGGTCCCCCCGGTCGATTTCGCTCCGTCTCCGTAGGCGATGAGCGCCGGGGCAGAGGGAATGACCTGAACTGCGTTATCAAGTTCTGGGCTCATGCGGAACGCGAAGCCCCTCGAATCAGTTGCCCCTCAGCGCCATCCAAAGTGACAGCTGCTTTCTTCGACACACTTGTCCTCCGCATGGGCTCATGGGCAATGCTCATCGAGGTGATTGTGAATGGTTTCGGAATCTTCCTGGCCGTTGCCAAGAATCAGCGTCA
>Ga0326728_10016893_pt1 | contig 14766 bp, 9 predicted proteins | sample MB3enrmetagenome_FD_207602 | JGI IMG/M metagenome (GOLD analysis project Ga0326728, IMG submission 207602) | Lab enriched peat soil microbial communities from McLean, Ithaca, NY, United States - MB31MN | ecosystem: Environmental > Terrestrial > Soil > Wetlands > Peat | place: USA: New York...
TTGTGACCTTACCATTGCGTAGGGCCTCGCGAAAGACCAGACTGAATAACGCTCGGTAGCGGTTGGCGGTGGCCGGCGTCTTGCAATTCGCGCTCAGCCAGGCGTCGATCTCCTGGGGCAGAATCGATTCGGCAACTCGTTCGCCGAACTCGGCAGAGATCTTGGCGAGCCGAATCTTGACGTTTTTCGTATCACGATGGTGAGAAGCGCTGTAGACGACGATCGCGTCCGCGAGTTCCTTAAACCTCACGCCGGCATTCCGAAGGTTCGTTGGGAGCTTCTTTCCAGCGCGGACTTCAGACTTGCGCTGTTGGTACAGCGCTATTGCGTCCCCCTTGCGGCCTACTTTCTCGCGCCTTAGTTTTCCGTTCACGCGGTAGCGTATCCACCACACACCGCTGCCTGAAACTTTCTCCCAAACTCCAGTGACTCGTTGTTGGCTTTTCCTGGGCATTTTTGTCCCCGAGATGGATACAGGAACAAAGTATCACCATAAGTATCACTAGTGCTTTGGATGGAATCACATCCGCAAAGGAAAGTAACGTAAGTTATTGATTTTATGGTGCCGGGAGGGGGGGTCGAACCCCCATGACCGCAAGGGTCGGCGGATTTTGAGTCCGCTGCGTCTGCCAGTTCCGCCATCCCGGCCAGGATTGGTGGGCCTTCAAAGTATCGCATAGAGCCGCATTACGATTCCACTTCAGGCACCCTGAGTTTTGAGGCACCCGAACTTCGGCCGGCAGGATACACTGACTCTGGAATCGCCCCAGACAGCATCCCCATGTGCCCGGAACCGTTCGAGGTCAGGCAAATCGAAAAATCAGCTTTTCGGCTCGGAGTGAGGCGAACTCTGTGTCTGGTTGCCTTTTCGTCCCTTGTGGCCATTTCACTCGCAGCCGTCCAGCCGGCCTTGCCGAGCGAAAGCGCTGACACCCAAACGGATGTCAAGGTCCCTCCGCCCAGAGTCTATGCCGGCGATGCCGCCTGCTCCGAGTGCCATGTCACCCAGGCGAGATCCTACGCCGCCACGCCCCATGCAACCGACTCAAGCATCGCCAGCGAGAAAACCATCCTCGGAGACTTCAATCCTCAAAACGCTGTTCTCCGCACCGGCAATCCGAGCCTGGCCTTCGTCATGCTCTCTACTCCTGAAGGCTTCTACCAAAGCGCTGTCAATCTCTCCGATCCTCAGCACATTTCCCAGGCCATGAAGCGGTTCGACATTGTGGTCGGCTCCGGCCGCCACGGCCAAACCTATCTTTACTGGGATGGCGATCAACTCTTCGAGCTTCCGGTCTCCTGGTGGACATACGCGCATCGCTGGGTCGACAGCCCGGGGTACCCTGACGGAGTTCTTCACTGGGACCGCCCCGCGCGGCCGCGCTGCCTGGAGTGCCACGCCAACTACTTCACCACCCTGGCCATGCCCAATCACTACGTCAAAGACAGTCTGGTGCTCGGTATCGGCTGCGAGCGTTGCCACGGGCCGGGCGCACTCCACGTCTCCCGCGAGCGGTCTGCCGCACCCCCGGCTCCTGGCTCTCCCAACGAAGCCATCGTCAATCCCGCCCATCTCACGCGAGATCAGCAGATTGGCCTCTGCACTCTCTGTCACGCGGGTCAGTCCCCGTCAATCAAGCCCGCGCTCACTTACGTCGTGGGCGACAACATCAAAGATTACATCGAGGTCAGCGCTCCGCCTGCCGATAAGCCCGTAGACGTGCACGGCAACCAGGTGGGTGCTTTGGTGCAGAGCAAGTGCTTCACCTCAGTTAAGCTGACCTGTTCCACCTGCCACAACGTGCATAAAACACAGGAGAAAGCCGACGCCTTTTCCGGCCACTGCCTCGAATGCCACAAAGTGACCGCCTGCGGCCGATACCACACCATGGGCGATTCCATCCGCGGTCACTGCGTCGACTGTCATATGCCGCTTGGCAAGTCGAATGCCATCAAGACCGCGACCGGGTTGGAGCAACAACAGGCAACTTTCCGCGCCCACCGCATCGCCATCTATCCCGATGCAACCCTCGAACCTGCGGAAAAGTGAGCCTCAGACTGCGGAAAGCAATCTCTACAGTCGTGCGACAATGAAGGTGATCGCGATGACAACTGCCCCTTCCGCATCTTCGCCTGAGCCGGCAATGATAACCCCTGAATTATTGGCTCAACACAGCATCACCCCCGACGAATACGACCGCATCTTCGCCGCGCTTGGCCGCACGCCATCTCTCACAGAGCTGGGCATTTACAGCGTCATGTGGTCAGAACACTGCTCCTACAAGTCCAGCCGCGTCCATCTCAAGCGCCTGCCCAGCAAAAGCGATCGCGTTGTTCAGGGGCCTGGCGAAAACGCCGGCATCATCGACGTCGGAGACGGCTGGGCCTGCGCTTTCAAGATCGAGAGTCACAACCACCCCAGCTACATCGAGCCTTACCAGGGCGCGGCCACCGGCGTCGGCGGCATCCTGCGCGACATCTTCACCATGGGCGCCCGTCCCCTGGCCGTGATGGATTCGCTCCGTTTTGGGCCCATCGAGCCGGGCACAGCGGATCGTGAAGTTGTACACAAGAACCACTCCATCCTCGAGGGCGTCGTTGGCGGCATCGCCGGCTACGGCAACTGCTTCGGCGTGCCCAACCTGGGCGGAGAAACCAAGTTCGAGCCCTGCTACAGTGGCAACCCCCTCGTCAACGCATTCGCGCTCGGCCTCGTGCGCAAGGACGAGATCTTCTACGCCAAGGCCAGCGGCACGGGCAACCCGGTCATCTATGTAGGCGCCAAGACCGGCCGCGATGGCATCCACGGCGCCACCATGGCCAGCGAAGAATTCCACGAGGGTACCGAGGCCAAGCGCCCCAACGTGCAGGTCGGCGACCCCTTCATGGAAAAGCTTTTGCTCGAAGCTTGTCTTGAAGCCATGCAGACCGGCGCCATTGTCGGCATTCAGGACATGGGCGCCGCCGGCCTCACCTGCTCTACCTGCGAGATGGGCGCGCGCGGCGGCGTAGGCCTCGACGTCGAGCTCGACCTTGTGCCCCAGCGCGAAACCGCCATGACCGCCTACGAAATCATGCTCTCCGAGAGTCAGGAGCGCATGCTGCTCGTGGCCGAGAAGGGCCGCGAAGGCGAAGTCCTGAGCGTCTTCTCAAAATGGGGCCTCGACGCCGTCATCATCGGCACAGTTCAGCCCGAGCCGCGCCTCCGCATCCGCCATCACGGCCAGCTCGTCGCCGACATTCCCAATCAATCCCTGACCGACGATGCGCCGCTTTATCATCGTCCCGTCGGCGTTTGGAAAGCTCCCGTCCCGCTCGACCCTCCCGACTTCATCGAAGCCGAACTCGAATCCGAGCGCGACTTCACAGCGGATCTCAAGCAACTCCTCGCCTCCTCCAATGTCTGCTCCAAGCGCTGGATTCACGAGCAGTACGACTCCATGGTGCAGACCAATACGGTGATCGGCCCCGGCGGCGAAGCCGGCGTGATGAGAATTAAGGGAACAGGGACAGACCCTGGGTGCCCCAGGTCTGGATTTTCAGACCTGGGAAAGCTCGACCCTACGCCTTCGGGCCTTGTAAAAGGGCACCAGTTTACTCGTGTCGCAACAAGCTCAAAAAACAACGAAGGGGCTTCAGCCCCTGAGCGCGGCCTGGCCATGGCGCTCGACGGCAATGGCCGATGGTGCTGGCTCGACCCCAACCTCGGCGCAAAGCACGCCGTCGCAGAGTGTGCGCGCAAAGTCGCCTCTTGCGGAGCCGTCCCCGTCGCCGCCACCAACTGCCTCAACTTCGGCAACCCTGAGAAGCCAGAGATCATGGCCCAGCTCTCCGCCGCCATCGACGGCATCGCAGAAGCCTGCTCTGCCCTCGGTACGCCCATCACCGGCGGCAACGTGTCTCTTTACAATGAAACGCGCGGCGAAGGCATCTATCCCACGCCGGTGCTCGGCATCGTCGGCATCCTCGACGACGTAACCATCGCCGTCCCCGCGCACTTCCAGCGCGCCGGCGACGCCATCGTCCTGCTTTGGCCGGTGCCGCGCGATCAGGCTCCCGACCCGGACCTGGCGGTGCCCATCACGCCGCTGCCCATGAGCCAGATTCCGCTTCCCGCGCTTGAGGGTCTCTCCGCTCCTCACGAAGAACCGGATGCCTCAGACACGGACGCTGACCTCAATCTCTCTGTTTTCGGCTCCTCTGAATACGCCAAGGTCGTCCTCGGCGGCATCTGGGGCCAGCCGCCGCCTCTCGATCTCGACGCTGAAGCCCGGCTGCACAAACTGCTGGTGCTCTTCGCCGAACGCGGCCTTGTTCACTCTGCCCGCGATCTCTCCGATGGCGGCATTGCCGTAGCCCTCGCCCAGGCGGCCTTCCCGCGCTCCATCGGCGCCGCCGTCGAGCAGGATCGGTCGCTCCTTGCCCATCCGCTCTTCGGCCTCTTCGCCGAACCTGCTTCCACCATGCTCCTCACCGCCGCACCCGACGACCAAGCCGAGATCGACAACCTCGCCTCGAAGCACGGCTTTCTTGCCGCTCGCATCGGGACTACCGGCGGCACGCGCCTTGAGATCTCCGTTGACCGCCAGACGTTCATCTCCGCACCCATATCCGGCCTGCGCAAGATCTGGTCCTCGGCCCTCGAAGCCAACATCCATGAAGAGGTACCGGCATGACGCGGTTGCTTTTTCATGGCGTCTCCGGAATTCCGGACAGCGTCAGTGGTCCCCTGGTCCCTGGTCCCTTAGTCCCTCAGTCCCTGGAGAGCATCGCCGAAGGCGATGCACTTCATGAAGAATGCGGCGTCGTTGCCATTCACGGCCATGCCGACGCTGCCCGCCAGGCTTATCTCGGCCTCTACGCTTTACAGCACCGCGGCCAGGAGTCGGCCGGCATAGCCACCGCCGACGGCTCGCATCTGGCCAACATCAAGGGCATGGGACTGGTCTCTGAGATCTTCACTGACGACGTGCTCCGCAAGCTGCCCGGTCCTATGGCCATCGGCCACACGCGCTACTCCACTACCGGCGATTCGGCCCTGCTCAACGCCCAGCCCATTCGCGTTGAATCTACCAAGGGGCTCATCGCCATCGCGCACAACGGCAACCTGGTCAATCTCGGCAATATCCGCACCCGTCTCGAACGCGCCGGCGCGTACTTCCAGACCACTTCCGATTCCGAGATCATCGTTCAGCTCATCGCGCACTCCCAGGCATCAACGCTGGTCGACGCAATCGCCGACTCGCTCGCCCAGGTTGAAGGTGCATTCTCCATCGTCATGCTCACGCGCGACCGCATCTTCGCCGCGCGCGATCCTCGCGGCTTCCGTCCGCTCTCCATCGGCCGCATCCGCAACCAGGGCCGGCCTGACACTATCATCTTCGCTTCTGAATCCTGCGCCTTCGATCTGCTCCGCGCCGAATACCTCCGCGACGTGCTTCCCGGCGAGCTCGTCATGGTGACCGGCGACGGCATGACCAGTCGCCAGTACTCCACCGGCGTGCCGCAATCGAGCTGCATCTTCGAGCACGTTTACTTTGCACGGCCCGATTCGCGCATCTTCGGCCGCTGGGTGCAGGAGTCGCGCGACCAGATGGGCCGCCAGCTCGCGCGCGAATCCCACGTCCCCGCCGACGTCGTCGTCCCTGTTCCCGATTCTGGTGTGACCGCTGCTCTGGGGTACGCAGAAGAGGCGGGCCTCCCTTTCCGCTTCGGCCTCATCCGCAACCACTATGTCGGCCGCACCTTCATTGAGCCCGAGCAGCGCGTCCGCGATTTCGGCGTCCGCCTCAAGCTCAACCCGGTCCGCAATCTTCTCGAGGGCAAGCGCATCGTCCTCATCGACGACTCCATCATTCGCGGCACAACCTCGCGCAAAATCGTGCGCATGGTGCGCGGCGCGGGCGCAACCGAGGTGCACCTCCGCGTAAGTTGCCCTCCCACCATCTCGCCCTGCTTCTACGGTGTCGACACGCCTAGCAAGCGCGACCTCATCGCCGCCAACAACTCCGTCGAAGAGATTCGCCGCTATATCGAGGCCGATTCCCTCGCTTATCTCTCCCTCGAAGGCCTGCTCCGGTCAGTCCAGGATGAGAAAAAAACGGGCTACTGCACCGCCTGCTACACCGGCAACTACCCCACGCAGTGGGTCGACGTCGACGAGATTCTGCCTGCCGCAGTCAGCCTTTAGCTGCCTGCGATCCCTGCCTCCTGAACAAACCTGACACCGCTTCATTTGCGTGTGACAGTGTCCTCCTGCGAGTGTTCAAATATACTGGCACCACAACCACGGGAGCCATAATCGATGACGCCTTCAGGCGGCTTGCATAAGACTCTATTTCTCTCCGGCGTCTTTCTCATCAGCTTCTCTTCCCTGATTTTCCAGATTCTCCAAACCCGCATCATGTCGGTGATGGCGTGGTATTACATGGCCTTCTTCGCCATCAGCGTAGCTATGCTGGGCATGACGGTGGGCGCCGTCTGGGTCTATCGCCGGCGCGAGCGATTCCAGCTCGCGGAGTTGCCGGTCACGCTGTCTAAGTTCGCCCTCTATACCGCGCTGGCCATGCCGGCATCCATCGTGGTGCAGTTTTGCCTTATCACTTCGCCCGCATGGACCCTCACTACGGTCGTTGCGTGGGCCTTGCTCTTGTCTGTCATGGCCTTGCCATACGTGTTCGCCGGGGTGGTGGTCAGTCTGTCATTGACGCGCAGCCCGTTTCCCACCGGACAGGTTTATGGCGTTGATCTTCTCGGCGCTGCCCTGGGATGCCTCGCGGTAATGGCTCTGCTGAACATTCTCGATGGACCCACCGCTGTAATTGTGGCGGGTGCCTTTTCCGGCCTGTCTTCGGCTGCCTTTGCCGTCAGCTCCGATGCCCGGTACATGGTCGGTTCAACGTCACGGCCGTTGTGGGAGCGGCCCACGGCAATCACATTGGCATTGCTGGCCGTTGCTTTGTTCAACTTTGTCTCGCCCTACGGTTTCAATCCCATTCTCACCAAGGGCACAATCGATTCTCTCGGCAAGGTCGACCGATACGAAAAGTGGAACTCCTACTCCCGCATCAGAGCGACACGTCCCACCACCGCCGCTCCAATCCTGTGGGGCCCATCTCCCCACCTGCCGCCTGACACGCGCCTGCCCGAGGCATATCTCGATATCGATGGATTGGCCAGCACCTGCATCTTCCACTACGACGGCACCCGCGAATCGATTGACTTCCTCAAGTACGATCTGGTCGGCCTGGCCTATCGTCTTCCCGGCATCCACAAGTCCGCGGTCATCGGCGTTGGCGGCGGCCGCGATGTTCTGACGGCTCATCTCTTCGGAGTCGCCGACATCACCGGAGTGGAACTGAATCCTATCTTCGTCAATCTGATCACCCGCAATCCCTTTTACAGCAACTTCTCAAATATCGACGCCCTGCCCGATCTGAAGTTGCACGTGGACGATGCCCGAAGCTGGTTTGCCGCCACCCACGACAAATTCGACCTGGTCCAGATGAGCATGATCGACACCTGGGCCGCGACCGGCGCCGGCGCCTTCAGCCTCAGCGAAAATGGTCTCTACACTTTGGAAGGCTGGCGCGCTTTTCTTAAGACCCTCAACAGCAACGGCATCTTTACCGTAAGCCGCTGGTACAACCCAACCAATGTGGATGAAACCGGCCGCATGATCGGTTTGGCCACCGCCGCATTGCTCGATGAGGGCGTTCAGGACGTCCGTCCATATCTGTTCGTTGCCAGCGATGGCAACATCGCTACTCTTGTGCTGTCAAGATCACCGTTCACTATGGAACAGTTGCACGTCCTGCACGACACCGTGCGCGAAGGCGGTTTCACTGAGCTCATCTCTCCGGACCGCCACGGGGATTCCAGCCTGCTGCAGCAGATTATCGCCAGCCACGATCTTGCCTCCCTGAATCGCGTGCTCGGTTCCACTTACCTCGACCTCACCGTTCCCACTGACAATCGGCCGTTTTTCTTCAACCAGATGCGCCTCTTCGATTTGACCGGCGTCCGCATCTTCCTTGACCGCTGGAAGAGCGGAGCGCCGCAAACCGGCGTCTTCGTAGGCAATCTTGTTGTCTTCGCCGTGCTTCTTTTGATTCTGTTCATCTCCATCGTCGCGGTCGTCTTGACTATCCTGGTGCCTTTAAGAAGCGCCGCACGCCAATGCTCCCGGCCTCTGGCTATCGTAGGCAGTCTTTACTTCTCACTTATCGGCATGGGTTTCATGCTGGCTGAAATCGCGCTTCTGCAGTATTTCAGCGTGTATCTGGGGCATCCCATCTACTCATTGGGCGTGTGCCTTTTCAGCTTGATTCTGTCCACCGGCCTGGGCAGCTTCGCCTCAGACCGGCTCAAGCTGAATACAAAGGCGAAACTGTTCGTCTGGGGCGCTCTTGCGGCCGCGAGTCTGGCCGTCATGGCGTGGATTCTGCCGCCTATCTTCCATGCCACCACTGACCGCGAGCGCCTGGTGCGTATCGGTGTATCTCTGGCAGCCATTATGCCACTGGGCTTCCTGCTCGGATTCGCATTCCCCACAGGCATGCGCCTGGTGAATGCGATCGACAGTCAGCCCACCCCCTGGTTCTGGGGCATCAATGGCGCAACCGGTGTACTCGCTTCAGTATTGGGCGTCATGTTCAGCATGGAGTTCGGCATCAACGTGACCATCACCATTGCTGCAGCATGTTATCTGCTGGTGATTCCCACCAGCTTTGCCCTATTGGCCATGCGGCCACGCTCTGCTGCATTGCCGTTGTAACTTCACGCAGGCGCGCAAGATTCTTCACACCGCTTCCTCTGCCAGTACCGGAGCTGGCGCAATCGGCCGCCGCGCCAGGTTTCTCGTCAACGCATACATCGTCCCCGCCGCCAGTAGACAAGGCAGCACCAACCCTCTCAGCCCCGCCTGGTAACTTCCCGTGTAGTCCTTCATCACGCCCATCCAGTAGGGCCCCACAAATCCCGAGAACATGGTGATGGTATTCATGGCTGCAAGACCCGCGGCAGCCGCGCGCCCGGCCAGAAATTTCATCGGAACCGCATTCGCCGGCGCCAGCATCGCCATAAATGACACGAAAGTCGCCGCCAGCGCAACTATCACAACCCACGGGGCGCTCGCAAAACTCGCTATAAGAAAACCGGCAGCCATCACCAGGCACGGAACGATGCAATGCATCGAGCGCTCGCCCCTGCGGTCGGAGTGCGCGCTGTTCACGAGCATCGCCGCGGCGCCCGCCAATCCAAAACACGCAATAAGGTAGCCAACATGCGTCGTGCTCCAGCCGGTCACTCCCTGCAGAATTGCAGGCGCAGAAAAGCCGTAGGCGTAGTTGGCCGTAAGCGCGCAGAAAAAGTATGCACCAATCATCCACACCTTCGGCGAAAACAGCGCCTGCGTCACGCCGGCGCTGTGACCCAGGTGCGCCTTTTCGCCGTCGGCCTTCAACCTGCGCTCGAGCCATGCCTTCTCTTCCGCTGTCAGCCACGCCGCTTTTGCAGGGTTGTCCGGCAGCATCTTCCAGATCACCAGGCTGAACGTGGCCGCTGGCAATCCCTCCAGCAGAAAAAGCCATTGCCAACCAGAGAGGCCCAGCTTTCCGTGAAGCCCCAGAAGCCATCCGGCCACCATGCCCATCAAGACCGAACTCAGCGGCAGAGCAATATAAAATCTGCTCACCGCCCGTGCTCGCATCTCCAGTGGAAACCATAGCGTAAGGTAATAAATCACGCCGGGATAGAAGCCGGCCTCGGCCATACCCAGCAAGAACCGCAACACATTGAACTCGAGCGGCGTCCGCACAAACATCATTGCCGCCGCCAGCAACCCCCAGGTCAGCATGATGCGCGTCAGCCAGCCTCTGGCTCCGAACCGCAGCAACAGCAGGTTCGACGGCACTTCGCACAACGCATACCCGATAAAGAACAGCCCCGCGCCAAAGCCGTACACTGACGCGCTGAAGTGCAAATCGCGATTCATCTGCAGTGAGGCAAAGCTGATGTTGAGGCGGTCCATGTAGGCCAGACCATAGCCCACGCCGATCACCGGAAGCAGCCGCAGGCCGGCCTTCCGCTGCGCCGATTCGCCGATTCGCTTCAGCCGTCGTTCTTCATCGGCCGGCCCCGCCGTCGTCGCATACACGTCGTGCGTGGAATCGCCTGTCATCGGCGCTCACCTCGTGCGGATCTCAATTTTCAGCAAGAAAAATCGGGGAATGATGAAGGAAAAGCCGTTAGCACAATGTACCACAGCCCGCGCATGACTCGTTGGCGCCCGCGCATCTTCAAAATTCTCGGCACAAAATCACGGATGCCCCACGCACGGGTGCCCCATCCTTTCCGCAGTTTCACCGCGGAAAGGGTGGGAAAGCACAAATCATGCGGTTAATGACCTAGTGGCTCGAGTTGTTAATTAATTCAACAAATACGCGGTCATCCTGAGCGGAGTTTGTCGCGTTCTTTGCGACAAACGGAGTCGAAGGACCTGCATTTTCACCGCTTAATTCTTCAACGAACTACTGACTCAGGACACTAGTGGCTCGCCTTCGCCTCGATAATCCTGAAGTCCCCGCTCGCGTGCATCAGGCTCATCAGGTAAAGCAATCCGTCGTAGTAACGCTGCTCGCCGCTCGGCACCGGCATGTTCCACAGCGCATCCACAAAAACTTTGGCATTCGGTCCATCGGTCGCCGCCAGGCTGCCCACCGCCGTCGTCGATGCCATTCCCGCCGAGTGCCTCTCTGACAGCGGCCTTCCGTCCAGCGTGTAGCGGTCGGCATATTTGTCGATTCCCTGTCCGGTCAGGAACTTCTGCACCTTGTCGCTCAGCACCGTCTCGTCCGCGTCCTTGTGCCACCACGAGTAGTCCACGCTCCAGTTGCTCACGCTGCGCCACGAGTCGTAGCTGAACGGCGTCGGCTTGCCGTCCCACCCCGTCAACGGCGTGCCGTCAAAGTTGCTCTGGTCCGGCGTCAGCCCTGTCTCCGGTCCGGTCACCTTCGTGAAAAAATCCCGGCTCACATCTGCCGCCTTTGCCCAGAATGCCCTGTCCTCCATGGGTCCCCAGCGCGACCACAGTTCGTAAAACGCCGGCAGGTGATATGACGCATCGGTCGTGCCGCCCGGCAGGTTGGGGACGAATTTAATCATGTTGTGGTCTTCGTCCACCATCGGCCCGATCGTCTCCTTTTGAGGTCCACGCGGGAACCGGAACCGCATCGCCGGTCTTCCGCTCGCCTTCGCTTCCTCCTCCATGCGCCGGTTGTTCGGGCTCGGCCACGGATGGTCCGGCTGCACAAACGGCGGGTCCTCGGGATGGATCCGGAACGGACCCTCGCCCGTCAGCACCGGGTGATGACGCATGGTGTGCAACAATATGTCGGCCTCGGCCTGGTAGTTGTAAATCCCCTTGCCGTTCCCCCACCGGTGCGCGGCAAAGTAGAGCGCCATCACAAAATACGATTCGCCGTCCGGCGCCGGCCCGGTGGCCCGCGGCGTCCCGTCGGTATTCATCGACCACGCAAAGTACCCCACCGAGGGATTCTTGGGATCGGTGATCAGCATGTAGGTGTGCGCCCAGTTCCAGATCGCGTCGAATTCGCGCTTCTTGTTCAACTGGACCGCGATCATCATCCCGTAACTCATGCCCTCGGTGCGCGCGTCGTTGTTTGCCCAGTCGGTAATGTAGGCCAGTGGCCCGTTCTCATTCGCTCCGGTCTCAAAGTAGATCCGCTCTTCCTGTCCGTCCCCGTGATATAGCTGCTGGAACGCCTTCTCGATCTTGGCCTTTGTTTCCTCAGGCGTGTGCCCGGCTTCGGCAAACAGGTCGCGGTAATGCCCCGTTTTGAACGCTCCATCGCCATCGCCCGGGTAGCGCTTGATGTCGCCCAGCGGCGCGTTCACATGCGCGGGCGGCATGGTAAAGCGCACCCGCGTCGCCGTGAGCTCCGAGCTCCAATCGCCGGATTCGGTCCCGAAGGCGAATGCAATCGATTCTCCGTCCGCCGACACCGTCCCGCGATAAATCAGCATGTACTGCGTTCCCTGGTAGTCGGTGTTCAGCCAGAACTTGATGTTGTTCCCGTCGATCTTCCCGTCGTGGATCTCCGCCGGCGTCGTCGGCAATCCTTCCACGCTCCCCGTCAGCGCGGTCCCATCCGCGACAAAATGAAATGTCAGCGCAACGCTCGATCCCTGGAAATCGAAGGAGCCCTTCCAATTACCACTCACGTCCGCGGCCCGTGCAGCCGGCAGCGCCGCCACCAAAGCAACCAGTCCCGCCAATTGAAGCAGTCTCTTCATCCATCCCCCCAAACTTTCCGAGTCTACCATCCGCCACTCCGCGCAGCGGGTGCCCCATCATTGGCGCGCTTTTGTTCTTGCGCCAAGGGTGGGAAACCACAAACGTCAACCCACCAACGCGCCTAAGGCGCCTGCCTCACCACTCTTCTCCCAACCCCGGTCCCCCGCCGGTGGCAAGCGTCCGGAATCGAGAGATCTGCGGTTAGCTCATCCTGCACATCCGGGGCACTAGGAATAGAGACGGATGCGACCGCCGCTGAGACGCTTCAGAGCGCAGCGACGGCTCAACCATGCCACAGTGAGCGATCCAGACGTGCGGGACGCGCCAGTGAGAAAATGACTCGTATGCAAGAATTCCCGGGTTTCATGAAAAGCCGTGCCAACAGGATTGCCCGATCCAATCAAGCGACTCCAGGAGTTGAGGGGTATGTATTCGACGGAGTTGACGGGAGCCAGATGGCGTTCTGGACATGCGCTGAAAATGCCATCTCAGCGCAGCATGTGCACGATTACGACGAGTATATGGTCGTTGTCCAGGGCTGCTACACGTTGATTATCGATGACAAGCGAATTCTGCTTCGGGCAGGAGACGAATTTGTGATCGCGCGCGGAGTCGCGCACGCCGGCGAGGTCTCGGCCGAAACAAGAACCATCCATGCCTTTGGAGGCCATCGAGCTGATAGAGCTCAATGAGTCGGGGCTTCAGACTTGCAGTTCATTTCAACTCGATACCCGCAACACCTCATTTTCCCCGTCGCCGCTCAGTACACCCACGGAATCAGCCGCTTCGTCGTCTTCGCGTACTCGTCGTACTCCGCCCCGAACGCGCTCCTCAAAGCGATCTCCTCCACATGAATGCGGTAGAGCACAGCCGCCGTGGGCAGCGCAATCATCACGGCCAATGAACCCCAGTTGTGGCCCCAGACTCCAACCGCCAGAAATATGAGCTCCATCCCCAGGTAGGAAGGATGCCGAACCACGCTGTACAGCCCGCTTCGCTGCAGCGCCTGCGTCGACCGGATCGCCACATTGGCGCTGAAAGCCTTGCCCAGCTTCGCAATCGCAACAATGCGCACCACCAGCCCCGTCGCCACCAGTACCAGCGCCGCGATGCGCAACGTGTGATGGCTGAACGGCATCTCCAGTCCCGGCGCTGCCGCCCATCCTATCGCAAAAAACGAGAACACAATCGCTGCCCAGATCAACCACTGCGAGCCGCGGTCGTGCAAGGTACCCTGGCTCCGCCGCGTCCGCGTTGCAATCGCGATTACGATCTCAAGCCCCAACCATCCCCAAAGCAGGATTCCCCACGTCCAGCCCAGAATCATCCGCGGCAACCTCCAAAGGTCTCCCCGCAGTATACGCGCGCGGCGATCCGCACAATCCGCGCGCCGCGCCTGTGAAATACTGATCCTGCTTCTGCTCCTTCGGCGGCAATTCCCCTTATGCCCAGCGCGCCCAATCCGGAATTCCTGCGCCGCGCCATCGCGCTCGCCACACAGAACGCCGTCTCCGGCGCCGGCGGGCCTTTCGCTGCGGTCATCGTGCGCGATGGCAAGATCGTCGGCGAGGGCGTCAACACCGTCACCGCGACCAACGACCCTACTGCCCACGGAGAAGTGAACGCCATTCGCGCCGCCGCCAAAGCCCTGGGCACATTCACCCTGGCCGGCTGCGAACTCTACACCAGTTGCGAGCCCTGCCCCATGTGCCTCTCCGCCGCCTACTGGGCGCGCCTCGACGCGGTGTTCTACGGCGCCTCCGCCGCCGATGCCGCGCGGGCCGGCTTTGACGATGTATTTCTCTACGGGGAACTCCGCAAAGACTCTGACCAACGCCAACTCCGCTCAACGCAATTGCTTGGCGACGAGGCCTGGGCCTGCTTTCAGGCCTGGCTCGACTCCCCGAATAAGATCGAATACTGACTCCCCGGAGGGAGCAGAGGTCTTCAGGCCTCTTAAACAGGCGATTGTGGGATCTGGCCTTCAGGCCAGGGCTTCAAAGCCCTCCCATTCAGTCGCAGCCTCGCTCCGCTACAATGAAATGAAGCGCCCGTCAGCCAGCGGATTCTATCGCCGGTCCTGCGGGCGCATCATACCATTATGCTGCCTCAAAACTTGACTGAAGCGCTTACGTTCGACGACGTGCTGCTGGTGCCCGCCTACAGCGAGGTAGTGCCGGTGCAGGTAAGCACGCAGACCCGGCTCACTCGCGAAATCGCCCTGAATACGCCGCTCATCTCCTCGGCCATGGACACCGTGACCGAGTCGAGGATGGCAATTGCCATGGCGCAGCTTGGAGGCATCGGCGTTGTGCACCGCAATCTCTCCATCGCCGACCAGGCCGGCGAGATCGACAAAGTGAAGCGTTCTGAGAGCGGCATGATTGTCGATCCGGTGACCATCGGGCCCGACCAGTTGATCTCCGATGCGCTCGAGGTGATGCGCCGCT
>Ga0326728_10016895_pt1 | contig 14766 bp, 13 predicted proteins | sample MB3enrmetagenome_FD_207602 | JGI IMG/M metagenome (GOLD analysis project Ga0326728, IMG submission 207602) | Lab enriched peat soil microbial communities from McLean, Ithaca, NY, United States - MB31MN | ecosystem: Environmental > Terrestrial > Soil > Wetlands > Peat | place: USA: New York...
AGCGGCAAACAGGCGTTCGGCCTCCTCGATGGGCGCCGACAGGTCGGAGTCGGTGAAGAGGACCACCTCGCCTTGCGCCTGCAGCATCCCGGAGCGCACGCTGTAGCCCTTGCCGCGATTGCCGGGGTTCTCGACAAGCCTGACCTCCGGCGCGTTGCGGGCAAAGGCCCGGACCAGGTCGGCGGTCGAGTCGCTGGAGCCGTCGTTGACCACAATGACCTCGGCCCGCCAACCGCGCTCGCGGATGCAGGAGACGACCGACTGGAGCGTCGCGGGAATGCGGGCGCTCTCGTTGAAGGCCGGAATCACAATGCTGTAACTTGGATACTGCGTCACGCGAAAGGCCACCGTCTGCCGGGGTTTCGGCTGCTGCCGGACCTGATTCTAAGGGAGAGACTCTGCAAATGATAGCGCCGCTGGGCGGGGTTGGCGCATTGAATCTCGGGCTGGGGGCATTTTCAGCCGGCCTGGCGATGGGCAAAGCCTCAGTTTTTTGCAAGAAAGGCTTCTTTTTCACACTCTTAGGGGCAGAATCCGTTTATGCTGGGAGCGGAGGCTTGAAGGAAAATGACTAAGGCAGACCTTGTGGAGAAGGTGACCGGCCTGGGCGACCTGACTCGCCGCGACGGCGAGGTTATTGTTGAGACCATCTTCGAGTCGGTGATCGGGGCGCTGCAGGGTGGAGACAAGATTGAGATTCGCGGGTTCGGATCCTTCCGCATCCGCCAGCGCAATCCTCGCATCGGACGCAATCCCAAGACGGGCGAACGCGTCGAGGTTCCGGCCAAACGGGTACCCTACTTCAAGCCTTCCAAGGAGCTTCGCGACCTGGTGAACCCGAGCGAGGCGGCAAAGGCCTCCTGAATGCGCGCCATCTCCCGGCGCAATCCCAGCCCGCCGGCTCTGCGTCAGCTTTGTGAGGCAGGCAATCGCGGTTCCTGGCCCCCGCCGCCTCTCACAGAGGCCAGCCTCACGCTCAAGCGGCGGACGATCCTCGCGTCGCGCTCGTCCCTCTTGCCGACTCCCGCTGATTGAGCCAATCCAGCAAGCAAGCTCCGGCCAGAAGAGGAATCAACCAGATCACGCGGCAGCCATAGCGATCGTCCACCATCGACAGGACGCCGGCGGCCAACGCATTGGCGACTATCACGGCGGCGATGATAAGGCTGAGGCCGGCGAGCCGGGGGGAGTGGCGGCGCCAGAGCAGAGGGATCAGCACGGCAATCGCCGCCAGTGACGCAACTATGGCCCACCACTGAATATCCGTGAGCAGGTCGAGAGGCAGGGCACTGTGCGCCTGCCGGCTGGCAAGGTAACTCGACCGCGCCCTGGGGAGCACTTCATTGAATTGGTCCAGCATCCACGGGCTGGCGTCGAAGCCATACAAGCCGAAGCTCAGAAGCTGGTCGCGGAAGTTGGCGGCCGACTTCATGAGCTGCTCGCGAGGATAGGCGCGCACTGTGGCCAGGACCAGCGGCATCTCCTCGTGATCGATCCGCTCTCTCTCCTCGTCGGAGCCGCTGTCGTAGGGTCCGTCCGCTCCCCAGAGAAAGTCGTCCGGATCGTCGGAGAGCTGCGTGAGATGGTTGCAGACCGCCCAATGCAACTGGGGGCAATGCTTCTCCAGATACCAGCGTCCAGGGCCGTCGGCGATGATCCGGGCCATCAGATAGGGCGGCCGCTGGCCGTTCAGCGAAGGCTTCCCATAGAGATAGCCGTGCAGCGCCATCTGAGCCGCTGCCGCGACGGCCAGGATCGCCGCCACTTCGCCCACGGCCCGAAAGCGGCCGGGAAATGGCCCTCGCCCGAATGCGGCAAACAACAACAGCAGCCCGCACAGGCCGGCAGCCAGCAGAAAGTGCGTTGCATGGGCGGTCGCGCCCCAACAGGCGATGAGATAAAGGGCCAGCCGCTCGGCGCGGGAGAGAGTCTCGCGCGCAAAGGCAAAAAGATAGATGGAGAGATACAAGACCGGGCCCAGAATGTCCGGCATGATGAAATCGGCATACCAGCCGGCGCTGGTGAACAGGCTGAGCAGCAGAACCAGGATCAGGTAATAAGCAGCAGTTTGCAGCGGCGAAATGGAGCGCACGACAAGCCACACGACCCAGGCTACCAGCAGGCATTGCAAGGCGACGATGGGCCAGGGAGAAATGTTCCAGTGCCAGGGCAGAATGCCAAGGCTGTAAAAGAAGGATCGCACTCCGTAGTAATCCGAGAATTGATGCAGGAACAGCGCTCGCGCCACCACACGGCCATCGCTGAGATAGGTCATCGAATCGGGATAAAGCAGCGGAAAGCCGTTATAGAGCGCCGGCCAGGAGAGCATCAGCGCCCCCAGCAATACCGCGGCGCCGCGAACCAGGGGAAGGCTGCTTTTCACGCTCCGCGCGGGTTCTTGCCCCTCAGTTCTGGCAGTTGTCATGGCGCCCTTTCCGCTGTTCTTGGAGAATGCCCACCATCTTATCATCACGAAGATTCCGATCCGTCACCGGCGGCCCGCGTCCGCGCGAATGCCGATTGCGCTCAACATGCGACCGGCGCGGCCCTGGGACGCGCGATGGGAGAAGAACAAATCCGGCTGGCAGCTTGTGCAGCCACCGACCAATTGGATCGACCGTGGCTTGAGGCCTGCCGCCAGCAACTGGCGGCGGTTGGCCTCCGCCAGGTCCAGGTGCAGGCTGGTTCCGATGGGCGAGTGGCCGGGCGCGCACTGGGTGAGAAAGAGCATGGGGTACTTGGCCCGCACCGGATCGGCATCGCAGACCTCGCGGAAGAGCTCGCGGGCATAAGCGAACTGGGACTCGAAGCTGGAGAGCATTTCTTCGCCGACGGCGTAACAGCAGGCGCCGATGCCGGGGCCGATGGCGGCCGCCAAGTCCTCTGGGTGGGAGCCGAATTCAAGGCGCATACGCCCCACGCCGGACTCGACGATGCGCTTCACGGTTCCCCGCCAGCCGGCGTGGAAGGCAGCAACCGCGCGGCGTTTGCGGTCGGCCACCAGCACCGGGATGCAGTCGGCTGTCTGGACCGCCAGCAGCAAGCCGGGCCGATCGGTCATCAGGCCGTCCGCTTTGCACGGCCGCTCGCGGGCTGCGTCCGGGGCTTCGATGAGGACGAGGGCGTTCGAATGAATCTGGCGGAGCGTGACCAGAGGCGTGGCTTGGTTGCCGGTGAGCGCTGCGGCCAGAAGCCGGCGGTTCCGGACCACGGTTTCCGGGCTGTCTTCGGGGGTGAAACCGAGATTCAGCTCGCCGGGCGCATCGCCGGGGCAGTAGGCGCGGCTTTCGCCGCCTCTGCGGGTGCTGAATCCATGCCAGAGCCAATCGAACTTCTCCCAGCCTTGCACAGGCAGCCACTGAACGCCGTTTGGGGCCACGCGGGGAGCCGGCGCGGTCTGCGAGAGCTCCTCCGGCGCGGCGCGCTCAAATCGGCGTCGGCGCGCGAGGCCGGCGGCATGGCCGCGAAGGCTGCGCGCCAGGCCCGCATCTTCGAAGAGGCCGTCGATGGCCGCTACGTTCTGGGCGGGAAGAGGGTTTGGGGTGGAAGAAGACTGCATCTGAATCCGATTCTATCTGTCTGCGGATTCCATTTGGCCTTTGATGGCGGATTCGCTGCTGCATTCTCTGGGAGGAAAGCATGTGGGCCTGCCTTCCGGCAGGCCCGCTTGAGAGGCATTTGAGGAGGGGAATCTGAGGGTTTGTGAGAAGAGGTCCAAAATGGACCTTCAAAAAGGTTGGACACCTTTCGTGGAAGGAACTACATAGGGGAAGCCTCTGCTTGTTGTTTTCTTAGATGTTTGAGGCGGGAAAAAGTTGCACGGTTCGGAAAGATTTACTTTCGAGCCTGGGTTTGCCCCGTTCAGAGACATTTTCTCTCCCTTTTTTGCGCCGCGCCGACAATCTGCAGATGCGGGAGTGCGTTTCCGGCTTCCGGCATAGGTGTCCCCATGTCCGTTGCCGCGCTATCGACCGCGGGATTCTCGCAGTACATTGCCGCGTCGAGCAACGTCTCGGCGTCTCAGCAGGCCTGGCAGTCGCTCGGGCAGAGCCTGGCGTCGGGGAATCTGACCGCTGCCCAGAGCGCCTTCAACACCTACAACCAACTGAACCAGAGTTCGTCCACGGCCAGTGCGAGCGGTTCATCGGCCAGTTCGCAGCTTGCGACCGATATGACGGCCCTGGGCAGCGCCATCGGTTCAGGCGACCTATCCACGGCCCAGTCCGCCTTTGCCACCGTGCAGAGCGACCTGAAGACCACCCCGTCGCAGGCCATGGCCAACGCCGAAAGCGCTGTGGCCCAGACCGTGCAATGGGTTGACGACCTCCTCAGTCTCTCCGATTCGAGCAATACCTCCTCGACCCCCACCGACCCCACGACGGCCATCCTCGATAGCGCTTATGGATTGAACTCCTCCTCGAATGCGACGGACCCGACGGTCGCGCTGCTGGAGAGCAAGTATGGCGACGGCGTCGACACCACCGGGAACGCCTCAAGCTCCGGTGCATCCGGTTCGGCCTCCAGCGCCGATTCGGGAAGCGCCCCCAGCGCGGTCAGCAGCGGCAATGCCGGCAGCGCCGCCAGCGTCAACGTTTACGCATAGAAGAATGGCCAGGAACGATTACCCCTATTCTGACGGCGAAGCGGCGGGGCGGACGACGGCGAGGGCCTCTTCCGGCTCCGGGCGGACGCGGAAGTCGGCGTGAGCCTCGGCGAGGAGGATCTTGCGGTCTTGCGCGATCACATAGGTCGCCGGGACGGCCAGGCGCCAGCTCGGCTCGCCGTTGACGAAGGGGATGTTGACCAGGATGGAGAGGTAGTAGTCGCGGTGGTAGTCGGGCACGGTATAGGCGAGGCCGAACTGCCCGGCGAGCGCGCAGCCGGGGTCGCTGAGGACGGGAAAGGGCAGGCGGTGCTGGCCGGCCATGAAGTCGCTCTGGCGCTGGGTCTGCGGGCCGATGGCCACCATCAGGGCGCCGCGCTCGCGCAAGGCGCCATAAAGGTCGCGCCAGGCTTCCAGCTCGGTGACGCAGTAGGGGCACCAGCGCCCGCGAAAGAACTTGACCACCAGCGGCCCAAGGGCGAGCAGGTCCGCCGAGCGCACCAGGCGGCCGGTGGCGTCGTTGAGCGCGAACTCGGGAGCCAGCGCGCCAACGGGGAGGATGCGGTCTTCGATGCCGCTGGCGAACAGCTCGGCGACGGCCCGCTCGCCAACAGCAAGCCGGTCCGCCTGCACCAACTGCCGCGTGTTGGCCGTAATCTCGTCGAGTTGGTCCTGGAGGCTAGCTGGCATCGCGCTTCCTGAGGAAATCATTAAATCGAAACTGCCTTTCGCCATTTTCCCTGATGACGAGCAATATGTTGTGAATCTTGAGGAATTCAGAGGTCAGCCCAGAGATCACTGCAGCGGCGCGGGGCGCTCTTCCGGGGAGTCTCTTCTTTCCCTCGATGCGTCCAAAAACTATCAGCGCGCCAATCGAGTGTTCGGCATTCGCATCTTGCCTCCAGGCCGCGAGCGTGCTTTCTACTTGCAATGCCGCATCCTTGAGATTTGAATCTGAGCCTTTGAGTTCGACGATTACATCAACGCTTCCAGGCAATCCCAGGATAAAGTCCGCCTGCCTCAAGTCTTTTCTCTTGGAGTAGCAGCCGTCGTAGTGAATCTTGCGGACGTTTTTGCGGCTTGGATTAAGGAAGGTCGCCCGAACTCCACGGTATTCGACATAGACCGAGCGTGCAGTACACATCTCGATGCATCTGTCGACCCAGGCGCAATCCGGCTGGCTAGGAGGCTTTTGTGTGGTCATATTCAAGCCTCAAAAGCTCGTCGAACTCGTTCCCAATCACCTCCGAGACTTGATCGAGGTAGTTGCTTTCAATGAATCCGCTCTCGTTGAGGATGGATTTCAACTTGCCATCCTCGATTGCATAGGCTTTGAAGTCGCCTTCCTTAATCCAATACTGCTCAGGGATGAGCTTGGCGACTTCGTCCTTCAATTCTGGTCCTGCACGACCTACTTGGCCTGCCTCAATCAAATTGTTGAAGGCTGTGAGAATGTAGGGGCTGTGCGTGGTGATGACCCAATCAAAGTTAAGAATTGGGTCATTTGCTAGCCGAGTAAAGAGCCTCACAAGGTCATATTGCGTTTTCGGAAAGATGTGTACTTCCGGCTCCTCCAAATAGATAAGCGGACTGTGATCGCTGACGTCAGCGATTGGAGATATTTTGGCCGTTGCTGTGCGCGCGTATATATCTTCCTGGAAACAGGCCAACTGGTCAATGACGTTAAACATAGGGAGCAGTTCAAGAGTTCCAGATGATTGAGCGAAAAGTGGAAGATTACGCCCATCTTTGGATAGAAAATACGGCTTTCCACCCTCCACCATGACCGTTCCTCCGGCGATTTGATACATTTCATACTCAACTTCTTGTATAGCGTTCCTACCTGTTGTTAGATATCCAGCCTTCCACCTCGAGTCCCACGCAATCAACCCAGCAAATCGCCTCGTTATTTGATCCATGTCGGGATTCTGTAACGCGGCAATTGATTTGCTTGCCTCAGCGAAGAGGGCTCTTCCTGATGGAACGTAGGTATTGGATCGCGTCCGTTTCCGGTCTCGTAAAAGACTGATCTCTACGAATAAATCCTGCCGAAGTTCATTTCGCGATCGGTTCGCGGTCGGGAGTTGCTTGGCGGGGTTATTTCTAATCAGGTGGTAAAGATTCTTGAACTCATTACCAAAAGAACACTCAGTCTCAGGCTTTCCTGGACCTCGCATACCGCGAATTGCCACAGAGTATTGCTGCGACGAGAAGATGGCTTCGGTGTTAGTTCTGAACCAACCAGTTGTCAGGAATCTCTCTGTAAACTCTCTACCGACCGCTTGCAGAAAGTCAGTCCACGAGTAACGGTCGAGCAAGGACTCAACTGCTATTCCCGGCAATTCCCCTTCTAGAAAGTATGCTAGCTTGCATAAGAGGCTCTTGCCGGAGGCTTGCGGTCCGATGAGGACGGTGATCTTGCCGAACTCCAACTCGGCTTCTTTGATGACCGAGAAGTTCTTGACCGTCAGCTTGCGCATCCCGTCCTCCTTCCGAGTTGCACCTGAGTTAGGAAAAACAACCGCAGATCCTTCGACTCCGCTGCGCTCCGCTCAGGATGACAAATCTAATACTTAATCATTCTACCGCCCGAATCTCTGCCTCCCCCCCATGCCCATGGCGCCCAACCCGCCGCGCATCATGTTGCGGGCCAGGCCGCCCTTGCCCATCTGCTTGAACACCTTGGCCATCTGGGCGTATTGGCGCAGAAGCTGGTTCACGTCCTGGACTTCGGTCCCGCTGCCCCTGGCGATGCGCTTGCGCCGCGAGCCGGAGATGATCTCGTGGTTGCGGCGCTCCAGCGGAGTCATTGAATTGATGATCGCCTCCAGGCGCACGAATTGCTTTTCATCCACCTGCTTCGACGCCTGCTGGAGGCCGGCGAAGGGGCCGATGGAAGGCAGCATCTTCAAAATGCTCTCCATCGACCCTAGCTTCTTGATCTGGCGAAGCTGGTCGCGGAAGTCTTCAAGCGTGAAGCCGTCGCCGAGCAGCGCCTTCTTGGCGAACTCCTCGCTCTTCTTGCGGTCGAGGGTGGACTCGGCCTTCTCGATCAGCGACATCATGTCGCCCATGCCCAGGATGCGGCCGACGATGCGGTCGGGATGGAAGGGCTCGAAGGCGTCGGGCTTCTCGCCCACGCCGATGAACTTGATGGGCTGGCCGGTGACGTGACGGATGGAGAGCGCCGCGCCGCCGCGGGCGTCGCCGTCCATCTTGGTCAGAATCACGCCCGTCAGTCCAAGGCGGGTATGAAAATCCTGAGCCGAGTTAACGGCGTCCTGGCCGGTCATGGCGTCGGCGATGAAGAGAATCTCAGAGGGGTTGAGGAGCTTCTTCAGGCGCTCCATCTCGGTCATGAGCTCTTCGTCGATGTGCAGGCGGCCGGCGGTATCGACAATGAGCGTGTCGCAGCCGAGAATGACGGCTTCGCGCCGGGCCTCCTTGGCCAGGCGCTCGACCAGCGCCGAACCGGCGGGCTCGCCCTTCTGGTCGCCTTCGTAGAGCTTGGCCTCAGCCGCCTTGGCGACGATCTTGAGCTGCTCGCGCGCGGCGGGGCGGTAGACGTCGACGGAGACCAGCATGGGACGATGGCCGCCCTTTTTCAACCACGCCGCGAGCTTGCCGCTGGTGGTGGTCTTGCCGCTCCCTTGCAGGCCGGCCATGAGAATGACCGAGGGCGGCTGCGAGGCGAACTTGAAGCGGGCCGTGTCCTTGCCGAGCAGCGCGATCAGCTCGTCGCGAACGATTTTGACCACCTGCTCGGAGGGCGAAAGGGCGGTGAGGACTTCCGTGCCGACGGCCTTGACCCGAATCTGCTCGATCAGGTCGCGGGCTACGTTGAGGTTGACGTCGGCTTCGAGCAGGGCCACGCGGATCTCGCGCAGGGCTTCGGCGATGTTCTCTTCGGTGAGCGTGCCCTGGCCGCGCAGGCTCTTGAAGGCGCGCTGGAGTTTCTCGGTGAGGTTTTCAAACATAGGTCAAGCTCAAGTGTATCGCGGCGGCTGCGGCGCGGCGGCCGTCTGCGGTGGGGTTCGCCGCGGCGGGCGCTTGCGCGCCAGGGGATCACGCGGTTGTCCACGCCAGGTCCCACGCCGGGTTTGGCACCTTATGCCGAATGAGCCAATCCGAGCAGGGCCAACCGCTCATGGGGGACGTAGAGGCAGTCTCCGGTTGAGGGAACAAACCCGGTCAAAGCAACAAGGCGGTCCCACGGATCGAAACGGCATTGCCGGTAGTCGCGAGCCAGAAACCAATCTTCCACCGTTCGCTCGTGCACAGTCCTGACTTCAATCAGGACGATTGGGCGCGATCGTTCGATTGTCCTTGCCGCTCCCTTGAGCACTTCGACTTCATGGCCTTCCACATCGATTTTCACAAAGTCGACGCCGGTAATTCCAAACTCATCCAGAGGAGCAATCCGGCACTCTTTTTCGGTGACCGCAAACTCTGCCGGCAGAATCTCGCGATGCATAGTGCCCCAGCCAGTCAGCGCGCGCCCGCCGGCCACGGGGAGATACAAAGTAACAGCACCTGCCGTGGATGAAAGGCCGCAATTAACAAGCTCGATGTTTCCAGGGTTGTATTGCTTTATCCTGCCGGTGATCTCGCTGTTTATCTCGAAGGCATAAACACGCCGGAAGCGCTTCGAGAGGGGATAAGTGTACCGGCCCTCGTTGGCCCCGATATCGATGGCTGTCCCGGCCGATCCGCAGAACCAGTCCAGATGCGCCAGGTAGGGATCGTACTCCGCGGCGATCTTATGCAGCCAGCATAGGAACGGCAGCATCTTGGACGACGGTACAAAGGGAGAGAGGATGCGTCTTGCAACGGCGGCGGCGAGCGCTCTGGGAGGCCTCATGGTTCAGGGGCTTTCGTCATTCAGGATTGCGATTACAAGCGCGATTGCGCCTGGGAAGACCACCGGCATTAAGGATAGCAGGATCGCGACATGTGCTCGCAGTGCGGGTCAAGGCGCTTCCGGCCAGATTCTGTCCATACTCCCCGAAACAGCCTGCCTTTCCGATTTGGGCGCGCAAGGCGCAGAGTCTGACTGTTACTCCGCCGGCGCGATAAGGTACTGCTCCAGCTTGCCCTCAGGATAGGTGTAGGTGGTGAGTTCGAGCTTCTTGCCGGGGTAGACGATCTCGAAGGTGCGGAAGGTCATTCCGCCGCGCAGCTCCTCGTGGGTTTGGCGGAAGGTAAGCGGCTCGCCCAGCGGCGCCAGGCTGCTCTGGAAGTCGGCCAGGGCTTCGGGAGTGAAGTAGTCGCTGAGGTTGGGGGCGAGCAGCGCGCGGTCGATGCGGCCGGCCTGCAAATCGTGGAAGATGGCGAGGGCCTGCTTTTCCGGCTCAGTCGCCGCGGCGGCCAGGACGGCGGGTGCGGCCAGCCGGGCGATCGTGGTGGCTGCGCCGACGGCGTCCTGGTTGGTGAGCACGGCCACGGCCACGCCGTCGTCCACCAGGACTTCGTTGTCGGAGACAAAACCGGAGACTTCACCGCTGTGCTCGATGGAGCGGTGGCCGTTGCGGTCTCTGACCTCGACGCCGAGGCCGTACTGGGTGCCCTTGCCGTCCTTGAGCTTGACCTCGGTAAACATCTGCTTGTAGCTCTCCGGCTTGAGGATGGATTGGGCGATCAGGCTCTCATCCCAGAGGGCGAGATCGTGGGCGGTCATGGCCAGCTCGCCGGCGGCAAACATCCAGCCGCGGCCCTCCTTGGGGGCAACGCGCAGGGGGCCGAGGGCGTGGCGATAGTAGGGGGTGGCGTCGGCCTGGGTGAGCTTGGCTTGGTCGGAGTTCCACACCGAGGTCATGCCGAGGGGGCGGAAGATGCGGCGGGTCAGCAGTTCCATGAGCGGCTGGCCGGTGACGGTCTCGACGATGCGGCCGGCGATAACGTAGTTGGTATTGGAATACTGCCACTGAGTTCCAGGCTCGAAGTCGAGAGGCTTCTTGGCCCATGTGTCGAGAATCTGCTGGGCGCTTTCGGGCGTCAGCATGGGGGTCATCACGTAGTCCTCGGGCCAGTAGTCCTGGTAGCCGGAGGTGTGGGAGAGTATCTGGCGGATGGTGACTTCACTGCCGCGGGTCAGGCCGGGGACGTACTTGCCGACAGCATCGTCGAGGGAGAGCTTCCCGTCCTCCTGGAGGAGCAGGATGGCGGCGGCGGTGAACTGCTTGGAGATGGAGCCGATGGAGTAACGCATCTCCGGCGTGGCGGGGACGGCGGGCGCGGTCGCAGTGGCAAGGCGGGCGTTGCCGTAAGCGTGAGTGTAGACCACCTTGCCGCCCTTGACGACGGCGATCGAAGCCGAAGGGACGCCCGTCTGGTCCAGAACCTGGGTTGCAATGCGGTCTATGCCGGCGCGCAGGGCGGGGTCGATGGTCTCGACTGTTTGCGCGGGAATTTGGAACTGCGCGTGCGCGGCGGCAAGCGACAGGGCTAATATGGTGAGCGGAATTGCGGGACCGGAAAACTTCTCCAGGTATCTCATCGAGCGCATTCTCCCGGCGATAGTCTCGCGCATATGAGACTAAGGTATCAGCCGGGCCCTGGGCGCATCAGGCCGGCAGAGGCGCGAAGGGAAGCCGGATCGCAAGGCAAGCGGACAGGAGGGTTGCATGGATCGGTTGATCGAGGGGCACAAGCGGTTTTCGGCTGAGGTGTTTCCGGGCAGACGGAAGGAGTTCAAGCTGCTGGCGGAGGGACAGCGCCCGGAGTGGCTGTTCATCACCTGCTCGGACTCGCGGGTGGTGCCGGACCTGATCCTTGGCGCGGCGCCGGGGGATCTATTTATCGCGCGCAATGTGGGCAACGTGGTGCCGGTGGTCAGTCACGATGTGGACGGGGTGACGGCGACCATCGAGTACGCTGTCGAGGTGCTGAAGGTGAAGAGAGCGATCGTTTGCGGGCACTCGGACTGCGGAGCGCTGAAGGCGGCGCTGGACCGCAAGGAGCTGGAGCACCTGCCCAAGGCGCGGCGCTGGCTGAGCCACGTGGAGGCGGCTTTCTCGCATCGCCAGCCGCAGAACCCGGCCGATGGGGAACACGCGGAGCTGGCGGCGCTGATCCGGGGCAACGTGGTGGCGCAACTATGGAATCTGCGCGCGCAGCCGTCGGTGGCGCGGGCGGTGGTCGAGGGGCGGCTCACCGTGCACGGGTGGTACTACGACATTCTTACCGGCCGCATCGAGCAGTACGACGAGCAGATGCGCAGGTTTTTGCCCCTGGCGGGATGAGGTGGGGGATAAGAGGAATCAGCCCGCATTTCTCACAAGGAGCGTCAACGAATTTGTAGCGCCGGCCTCCTGGCCGGCTGTAGCGTGGGTTTCCCGACCCGCGCCGGACACCGTTTGCTTCGTCACGGTGTGTGTAAACGGCATGAATGAACGAGGCTTTGCTCTGGCGGCGAGGACGCCGCCAGTACAGCCGACCAGGAGGTCGGCGCTACAGAGCGTCGATCTGGCCGTGAGAAATGCAGGCTAGGGAAGCATTTGCGGCCGGCAATGGCGCTATCTACCAGAACGGATGTCCGAAGTAGCTGAGCAGCGAGAGCGAAATCAGCCCGGCGCCCAGCAGCGCCTGAACTCCCGAGACGGTGCGCAGCCAGCCGCGGGCGCGGACATCGAATTCGCGCGGCTGAAGCATGCGAATCCACTGGCCGCCATTGAACCCCTCGACGCCCAGCGTGAAGATGCTCATCAGGCTGAAGAAAAAGGCTGTCAGAAGCGCTTGCATCTCCTGTCTCGACCTGCGGCTCAGCCTGCGCCATGGGGCTGAGGCGCAGGCGGTTCCGGCATTGGAGGCCTTCATCGGCTCGGACCGCGGAGGAACCACGGTGATTCGGGATGCGCGCTCCTGCGGCCCGCCGCCGGCGCTGCTCTTGCCGCCGGCGATCAGGTACAGGCCGGCCCCTTTCATCTCAAAGTGCAGCGCGCTCCAATAGATGAGCGTGCAAAGCGCGCACAGCCATCCAACGATCGCCAGCGGACGCAGCGGATCGGCTCCCCATGCGCACGTGAAGTCGAAGAGCAGCCACTGCAACGGATTCTCGCCGTGACGGTGATACGCCCGGTTCACTTCTCGTCCCGACTGCTCAAAGCCCGCATCTTCCAGATCGTTCCTCAGGCCGACCATGGGTTCCGGATCGTCGATGAAGCGCAGGTTGGCCAGGTGCTGAGCCGTTCCGATCAGCGAAGGCGCGGGACCGTCCGTGGGTTGATACAGAACGCCCTTCAAGTCCGCATTCTGAAGCTGAGTATCGGTAAGGACCGCGTCCTTGAGGATCGCGCCGGAAAGCACGGCGTTGGTGAGGTCGGCGTCTTCAAGGTCCGCGTTGGTCAGATCCGCGGCCGTCAGGTCCGCCCCGGTGTGTTGCAAGTCCCCTCCGCCCAGATATGCCCCTTTCAGATGCGCCCCGTTCAGACGCGTTCCGCGCAGGCTTGCCTGGGTCAGGTCGGTCAGGCCCTGTTCGGGGCTGACCAGGTTTGCGCCCGTCAGATTCGCCCCATCCAGGTTTGCGCCCGTCAGGTCCAGTCCCCTCAGGTCGCGATTGGCCAGTTCGGCCCCGTGCAAATCCGCATGGATGAGAACCCCCTGCGTCCCCAGGCGCCCTGCCGAGTTCACCGACTTGGTGTTCTCGCCGAGGATGGCATCCAGTTCCGCCTGCGACCGCACAACTCCATCGCCGTCCTTCCAGGTCCACGGCTTGTCGGCGGCGGCATAAGCCGTCGAGGCCAGGCAGAGGAGGAGGAGGAGCCAGGTCTTCATGACGAGCACGATTCTATTCAGATTCGGCGATCGGGCCGAGAGATTCAAGAAGCGAATGCGGGGCGCGGCGCAATCGACGGATTGCCGCGCGCGAGGCGGGATGCCCGTGAACAACATTCAGACGGGGAATACTGAAAAGGGCGATCGTTATCCGGCCCATCCGAACCCCTTTCGCCCCATAACCTGTTAGTAGTCAGGTCGCCAACATGCAGCTTTGGCGAGCGAAGCCGCAACGCGCTGCCTAAAGCTATCAATTGACTCTCCGTTGGCAACATTAGCGACATATTCAGGCCCACGCGCCTCTATATTCCCATCGTTAACGCGGAGCTTGATGAGTTGTGGGTTATCAAAGACATTGAGAGAGGCCCTTGGGTCATGTATTAAGAAAAGAATATAGCGTCCATTCACCTCATAGGGATCAGTGCCAGTGACCGTCACGGTAAGCCGTTCTCCGTCGTCTACGACGGAGCCTCCCAGATCGATTACGTCCACATCCCCGCCAACTACGACGCCCGGACCCTCATTGATCACCGACTCGACCTTGAAGTGATGACGGGTAAATATGGTATTTTTATTCCTCGAAAGATGCGACTCTGATCCTACGAGCGCGCCTACAGCAATTGCCGTGCTATCACACACAAGGGAATGAAATGAAAAGTCGTCTTCATTCTGAAATGGCCGCAGATCTGAAGACGAGTGCCCGAGGTTATGTTCATCAGAAAGCACCACGGTGTATCCTTTGGAACCGTCTGGAAGGAGGGGGTGATCATGTAAGTCATGGTACTTCCCCACCCCCGTATATCGAGAATCGTCTTCTGCCTTAGCATAGTCATCCGTGGTTGAAACACTTGGGGAAGTCGTCCCTGATTGGCAATTTGCTGCATGCAGCACAGCAAGAACGAAACTGATGAATGCGAAGCCGACCAACCGTCTCATCGTCTTCCTCCAAGATTACCGTGCTCTGCTCAGAGTCCAGTTGCCGAATCCCAGATTGGGCGCCTGAAGGCTCCTCCCGCTTCTGCAGCCCTTTCTCGGCGCTACTTCTGGGCTGCCGCCGGCTGCTTGGCCACGCGCACCACCGGGAAGTACCCCGTCCGCGTGCGCACGGTCAGCTTGCCCATCCCCTTGGCCTCGGCCATCACCTGCACGCGGCGGAAGCCCGGCTCCGTGGTGGGCTTGGTGGAGTGGTAGCCGAGCGTGTACTGGTTGCGAATATCGCGGGCCACTTCGGCGGCGATCTGATCGATCTGCTCGATCGACTTGGGGAAAAATGCCACGCCGCCGGTCTCGGTGGAAAGCATCTCCAGAGCGCGGCGGGCGTGGCGCACCTCGGCGCGGCTCATCTCGTCGCCGAACAGCAATCCGATCGAGTAAATCACCGGCCCCGACAG
>Ga0326728_10016896_pt1 | contig 14766 bp, 20 predicted proteins | sample MB3enrmetagenome_FD_207602 | JGI IMG/M metagenome (GOLD analysis project Ga0326728, IMG submission 207602) | Lab enriched peat soil microbial communities from McLean, Ithaca, NY, United States - MB31MN | ecosystem: Environmental > Terrestrial > Soil > Wetlands > Peat | place: USA: New York...
CCATCACAAATGTTGAGGTGCCGCTGCGGCCTGAGGACATGCCCGGCAAACCGCTTCGACGGATTATATGTGGGCGCTGCGGCGATACCGTAATGGACGGTCGCGAAGTCGCTAGTGGCGGAGGTACCTTGTGCAAACCATGCGCTACACAGGAGAGTTATTACCGTGTCTTGACATCCGAAAGCTAGGAAACCTCTGCACAGGTTGTGAGTTTGACTGGACCGTATTTCTCACGAGAGTCCTGTGGGCGTTGTTTGAAGTGGCGAAGACCGTGGGTTCAGGCATGAGGAGTGTCGAAGTCGCAATTAACCTCAGAAACCAACGGCTCCTTTCGTGACAGAGTGTACTCAAGGATCGTTTGACATCCCCTTCGGAAATTCTCAACAGGCCGAGCCATTCATCGAGCGGGCATTACGCGAAACATGGGATAAGTCCTCGGAAACGTTAGAACCCTATCGGGACTGCCCCGGCAGAAGACGTGTGGGCGTGCGCAGGTTCCATGGCCGGGGCAGTTTCGATAGGGTCGTTTGAACTGAGCCGCTAGCGTTTGCGGCGGACGCGGCCGGATCTATGGGGTTTGAATTTGGTTTTGCTGTTCGATGGGTGGTACTGCGCGATCAGGCCGAGGGCCGGGAAGGCCATTGAATCGCTTTTGGCAGGTGCGGTGGAGTTTCTCGGGCAGACGGTGGGCGCGGCTGCGAGCGGCAAAGTCAGCGAGTGAGCGCACGAGATCGCGGCATGTTTGAACACGCCGTAAGCAGCCGTTGACAGGGAGCGATTGCGCCAAGGATCGCTTATGAGCTATCAACGGTGCACCTCTGTGGAACTGACGGTACTAGCTCTGACCGGAAATAGAGTTGGCTACTGGTCAGCCGTTCGACGACCAGCATGGGGCCAGCGCAGACAGGACAGAGCATTTGAGCAGTGATCTCCGGGGCGCTCGCGTGGGCCGCTGCGTCGAGCAGAACGCGGCAGCGTGAGAGCGCATCACGGCGTCTTCGGTTGGCGAAGAATCCGAAGTGGCGGATGCGAACCAGTCCCCTGGGCAGCACGTGGATCAGGAATCGGCGCAGAAACTCTTCTGCGGAAACAGTCATGATCTTCTGTTTGCCGCCATGCGCATAATCCTTCCATCGAAACGAGACTCGATCATTTTGGAAGGCGACGAGTCGATGGTTGGAGATCGCGACGCGATGGGTATAGCGCGCCAAGTAGTGCAGAACATGCTCAGGACCGCCGAAAGGCGGCTTGGCGTATACGACCCAGTTCTCCCGGAAAAGCTGCCGGAGAAGGCCACGGAAACTGCGTGGCTCGGCGAGGTTCTGGAGCGATCCATGGAACTGGAGCTTGTTCTGCCGAAAGAGTTGCTTGAGTCCGGCGGTGAACTTGCCGCGAAAGACGCGGCTGAGTGCGCCGATGGGAAGGAAGAAACGATTGGACGAACCGATCCATCCGGAGTCATCGAGAGCAAGGCCGCCAGCGGGAACGACGTAATGGATGTGGGGATGATGCTGAAGGTTCTGCCCCCAGGTATGCAGCACACCAAGAAACCCGATCTCTGCTCCCAGATGCTTCGGGTCGCGGGCGAGTTCGAGCAACGTCTCTGCGCTGGTTCGGAAGAGCAGATCGTAAAGCAGGCGCTTGTTCTGCAGGACAAGCGCAGAGAGTTCGTGCGGCAGGGTGAAGACGATGTGAAAGTACGAAACTGGCAACAGCTCAGCCGCCCTGGCAGCCAGCCATCTGGCGCGTGCGTTCCCCTGGCATCTTGGGCAATGCCTGTTCCGGCACGAGTTGTATGAGATGGCCTGGTGACCGCAGCGTGTGCATCGATCATGATGACCGCCCAGAGCCGCAGTGCGACAGCGGACGATGGCATCGAGCACCTTGCGATGCTGCCATGCAAGGTGTGATCCATTGTGTTCCCAGAATCTGTTGCCTGATGCGCGAACGATATCGGCCACCTCAAAGGTGGGCCGGCTCATCTCTTCTTCTTCAGCCTGGAACGCTTCACATCGCTAGCGCCGGACACCTCGATTGCTTCCAGAGGACTGGGAACTGCCTGTAGATGGCGCCTGGATAAATGGAGATAGACGGTTGTGTGGTCCAGCTTCGAGTGTCCGAGCAGCACCTGGATGGTGCGCAGATCAGCTCCGGCCTCCAGCATATGGGTGGCAAAGCTATGTCGAATCGTGTGAGGGGACACACGCTTGACGATGCCGGCGCGTTTCTTAGCTTCGGCCACGGCTGTCCAGATGATCTTCTCTGTAATGGGCACATCAGCACGCCAGCCCTTCACCGTGCCCGGAAACAGATAGGTCTTCGGTTTCATCCAACGCCAGTACTCGCGCAGGGTCTCCAGCAGCTTCGGGGATAACAACACGTCGCGATCACGACCACCCTTGCCTTGACGAACATGAATGACCATGCGCTCGCTATCGATGTCTGAAACCTTGAGATGGGACAGCTCGGCCCGGCGCAGGCCGGTTGAATACAGCGTCATCAGCATGGTGCGATGCATCAGGTTGCGAGCGGAAGCAATCAGCCGCTCTACCTCTTCCTGACTCAACACGATCGGCATCCGTCTCTGCCGCTTCGGCACGGGAATGTCGTCGGGAATATACGGACGTCGTAGTGTCTTGACGAACAGAAATCGCAGGGCAGAAGTGCGGCTATGGATCGTGCCCGGTGAGAGCTTGCAGTCTCGAAACAGATGAACCTGATACTCGCGAATATGCTCTGGGCCGAGACGCTCTGGCGAGCGATGAAAGTACTTTGCGAAGTCCTCCACTGCGTGAATGTAGCTTCGGACAGTACTCTTGGAGTAGTTACGACGCTGGAGCTCGTCCAGCATCAGCTTTCTGAGTCGGGTCACAGTAGCCTCCTTGTGACCCAAACCTTACACGGCAGAAAACGTTGGGACGACCACGCGCTAGCGTCCGCCGCGCTAGCGGCTTAGTTCAAACGCCGATCTCAACCGCGACGCGAGCCCGAAGTCTCGATCCGGGAAGTCAGGCGCTTGGTTGTGATCGAGTCGTTGGGGCACCCACAGTGGGGCACCTGTGATCTTTCAAGACGTTGTCCATTCGAACGGAACCGGAGAAGCTGATTGTGACGAGCAATCCAGCACTTCGGAGACGACCGAATGGACATTCACAAGAATGCCCGACTTACCCCTCTTAGTCGAGAGGCTTTGGTTAACCGCGTTGCATCTGGCGTGACGCTCAGGGCAACTGCCGAGAACTTTCATTGTTGGAGGTTGGCACAATCAGGACGGTATTGAGTCCCCAGCGGACGGAGCCCTGGGATTCCTTCCGCGTGAGAGCCACTTCCATCGCGGCTTAACGATTACGTGAAGTCGATCATCATCAGGGATGCACTCCTGATTTATGAGCAAGTAGTTCGTGTGTGCGCGTCGCGTACTGGTGCAGAAGTTCGCGATGGGTCGGTTCGGGTGTCGAGGCCCACATCCCTGAGCCCCAGTCGAAAATAAGGCGGTGCCGAGATTGACATTTTCTCTCCCGGTTACTTTAGTATCCGGGATCGCGACCGAACGGAACGCTTAACCGCTAATAAATTTAAGAGTTGTGTATGTAGTTGATTCTACTTACACGTATGAGGTTTTCGTTCCGACTAGCGGCTAGCTGCCAGCGGAAAAGGGACCATCCCCCACCTCTGAAACTTAGCGAGGTGCTCTGCTTACGATGAAAACTCTGTGTGGATCGATGGCCCGTCTTCCATACCAGAATTGTAGAAGAGTAGCCCGTGATCCGCCTGGAACAGTGCCAAGCCCTCAGGAAAACCTTGCCACAAGCCGACTTCTCATTACGAATCATCCGGCCGAGCCGGAGTGCTTCCGTCTTCTGGAGTACCGGACCACCAAGCTGCGCCGCCCGCCGGGGGCCAGGAATTGCTGGCCCAGAAGGCTTCCGAAGAGTATCGGTCCGCCAAGCCCTTTGGAGACAGCTGGACATTAAGAAATGGCTGAGTTTCTATTCCAAAAGGCTCGCCGAATCACCGGGTGTAAGCTGAAGAAAATACACAGCCACGAGGCGGAATTTAGCTGTCTCAAAAGGAGTGGATTTGAAAACCGGCTGGGCCGGCCGGTTGTGCGTTTTCTCTCCGGTCTGTCAATGACCTGGGCTCAGTCAGATTCTTCTTGACAAGTTACCATATTTCTGCAAGTATCGAAGCATGTCAGTAGCTTCGAGCAAGAAAAATACGGAGGATGTGGCAAGGTACGCCGATATGTTTGCCGCGATGGGAACGGAACCTCGCCTCCGAATCATGCAATTGCTGCTTTCCGCGCATCCGGAGGGCTTGGTCGTAGGCGAAATACAATCAGAGCTCGACATACCGAATTCCACGCTTTCGCACCATCTCGAAAAACTAAAGAATGAGGGACTTGTGAACGTTCGCCGCGAAAGCACTTTCTTGCGGTACACGGCCAACACTGAAGCTCTCCAGGAGCTGCTGCAATTCCTCTACGCCGAATGCTGCACTCGAAACAAGGCAGTCAAACCACAGGATGTTGTCCGGCTTTGCAAATAGGAGAGAGGCTTCATCATGAGCGGCGACATTAAGGACGTAGTCAAACAAAGGTATGGGCAGGCGGCGCTGCGAGTGAAAAGTGGCGGCAGCGCTTGCTGCGGAGCCACGGCGGCTAGAGGGCAGGGTTGCGATCCCATCACTTCCAATCTGTACGACTCCATCCAGGCGGGACAAGTTCCTGAGGAGGCGATGCTCGCCTCATTGGGTTGCGGAAATCCAACCGCACTGGCGAATTTGCATCCCGGGGAAGTGGTTCTTGATCTTGGCTCGGGCGGCGGCGTGGATGTGCTGCTTTCGGCGAAGCGGGTTGGGACCACCGGCAAGGCATACGGTCTGGACATGACGGACGAGATGTTGGCGCTGGCCGAGGAGAACAAGCGGAAAGCGGGGGCGGAGAATGTCGAGTTCCTCAAGGGCGAGATCGAGCATATCCCTCTACCGGATAACTCGGTGGACGTGATCATCTCGAATTGTGTGATCAACCTTTCAGCGGACAAGGATCGTGTACTGCGCGAAGCCTTTCGGGTGCTAAAGCCGGGCGGACGGTTCGCGGTTTCCGATGTTGTTACGCGAGGCGAAATCACGCCAGAGATACGCGAAAGCGTGTTGCTGTGGGTGGGCTGTGTGGCAGGGGCGCTGGGGGATGACGAGTATCGCAGCAAACTCTCGGCGGCGGGTTTCGAGCAGATTGAAATCGAGCAGACAAGGGTCTATCGCGCAGAAGATGCGCGTGAGTTTCTTTCGGCGGAAGGTATCGACGTTGAAGCGATTGCGCCACAGGTGGATGGGAAGTTCATGAGCGCATTTGTTCGGGCGGTCAAGCCTGTGGGAGCCGACTGCGAGTAAGAGAGAACGGAATGGAAAAACACTACAACGTTTTGTTCCTTTGCACGGGCAATTCCGCACGTTCCATCATGGCCGAGGCCATTCTAAATGCAAAGGGCCGACCTAATTTCACAGGATACAGCGCCGGAAGTCATCCGTCAGGAACGGTTCGACCGGAAGCCTTGAGACAGCTCGAAATGGCGCATATACCAGCCCAGGGTCTGCGCAGCAAGGCTTGGGATGAATTTGCTTTGCCCAGCGCTCCCAAGCTCGACTTTGTGCTAACGGTTTGTGATAACGCCGCGAAAGAAGTCTGCCCGGTGTGGCCGGGGCAGCCCACCACGGCCCATTGGGGCGTTCCAGACCCAGCGGCGGTTCACGGAAACGAAGCGGAGGTGGAACGAGCGTTTCGCGAGGCGTTCTTTCTCCTGAATCGCAGAATCACTCTCTTTCTCTCTCTTCCGCTGGCGAGTCTTGACAGGCTCGCCGTCAAAAGAGAGCTCGACAGCATTGGCCAGACGTTGACACACATGGCGCACGAGTAGCCGCATATTTTGAACGTGCGCAACGCTTCGGGGCAGTTTGCGGCACGGCAAGGAGTTTCCAAGTGAAGGCAACCAGTCGTCTCAGTTTTCTGGATCGCTATCTGACAGCGTGGATCTTTGCCGCCATGGTCGCGGGCGTTGTATTGGGCTGGCTTGTGCCGGGGATTGTGCCGTTCCTCAACAGGTTCAGTGTGGGCACCACGTCGATTCCTATCGCCGTCGGCCTGATCGTGATGATGTACCCACCGTTCACTAAGGTGAAGTACGAGGAGTTGCACGAGGTCTTCCGCAACAAGCGCATCCTTGCGCTGTCGCTCGTGCAGAACTGGGTGATCGGTCCCATCCTGATGTTTGTGCTGGCGATCGTATTCCTCCGTGGTTATCCGGAATATATGGCCGGACTCATCATGATCGGTCTCGCCCGGTGCATCGCCATGGTCATCGTCTGGAACGAACTGGCCAAGGGAGACACGGAATACGCCGCTGGCCTGGTTGCCTTCAACTCTCTTTTCCAAGTATTTTTCTACTCCGTTTACGCCTGGGTCTTCATCACCGTACTACCTCCCAAGCTTGGGCTTCACGGCACCGTCGTTGATGTCTCGATTGGCCAGATTGCGAAGAGCGTTTTTGTCTACCTCGGGATTCCATTCCTGGCCGGTTTCCTGACGCGCTTCGTTCTGGTACGAGCAAAGGGACGGGAGTGGTATGAGCACGACTTTGTTCCGAAGGTAAGTCCGCTAACCCTCATCGCGCTGCTGTTCACGATTGTGGTGATGTTCTCGCTGAAAGGCGAGTACATTGTTCGGCTTCCGTTGGATGTCGTCCGCATCGCAGTGCCACTGCTGATCTACTTCGTCGTAATGTTCCTGGTGTCGTTCTACATGGGGAAAAAGCTAGGAGCCGACTACGCGAAGACGACCACGCTTTCCTTCACGGCGGCCTCCAACAATTTCGAGCTGGCGATTGCGGTTGCCGTCGCAGTCTTCGGCATCAATTCAGGAGCGGCGTTCGCGGCGGTAATCGGGCCACTTGTGGAGGTGCCAGTGATGATTGGACTCGTCAATGTCGCATTCTACTTCCAGCGCAGATACTTCGGTAACGAGCTGACGGGCACGCCCGTCGTCGCTGTCTGTGACCCTTATGGAAAGAGCGTTCGATGAGCAAGCAACGTGTGTTGATTCTCTGCACCGGAAATTCCGCCCGGAGCCAGATGGCCGAGGGTCTTCTCCGGCATCTGGCCAGAGATCGCTTTGAGGTCTTCAGTGCAGGCACCAAACCCGTGGGCCTCAATCCCAATGCCGTTACAGCCATGTCCGAGGTCGGCATCGACATCTCGAATCACCGCTCGAAATCCGTGGACGAGTTGGCAGGCCAGCATTTCGATTACGTAATCACGGTCTGCGATAACGCGAAGGAATCCTGCCCGATTTTTCCCGGAACAGGAACGCGCCTCCACCACAGCTTCGAAGATCCCGCCGCTGCGTCCCCAGACCGGCAAATAGAAGCGTTCCGGGGAGTGAGAGACCAGCTCTCCGACTGGTTGCGCGAGTTTTCCCTGGTACCCAAGGAGCCTTGAAACAACGGGTGAGAGGGTACTGTTTTTAACATTGTATTTACGTTGGTGCGTATACGCTGTCTGGTGAATCACTGCAAGTTGCTTTGTGATGGCAACAAATCGCAGACAAACGAACGGAGAAGCACATGAGAAAGATCTCGTTACCATCGGTACCCACTCTTGCGATTGTCTTGATCGCGACGCTCTGTGTGAGCTGTTCAAAACGGGATGCTGAGAAGCTCCCTGCCGGCAGCGTCTCGTTGACCGGTGCCGGTTCGTCGTTTGACGCTCTGCTATTCAAGCGCTGGTTCACGGTCTATCACGAAAGCCATCCCAATGTTTTCATCAAGTACGATTCCGTCGGAAGCGGAGAAGGCGTTCGCCGCTTTATCGGAAAGAACGTTTCGGTTGAGGATAAGATCGACTTCGGGGCGAGCGATTCTGCCATGTCCGACGTGGAGCTTGCACAGGCAAACAACAACACGTTGATGCTTCCTGTCACCTCCGCCTGTTTGGTGCTGGCCTACAACCTGCCCAACTATCACGGAGAGCTCCGACTTTCCCGCAAAGCTTATGCGGGCATCTTTCTTGGGGAAGTTAAGAAATGGAACGATCCGCTGATTGCACAATCGAATCCGGGGGTAAAACTGCCGAATCTCACGATCGCCGTCGCCGCCCGGCAGGATGCCAGCGGAACGACGTTCGCATTCACGAACAACTTATCGGCCATCAGTGACCGATGGAGGAGCTTGTTCGGTCCGGCTACGTTGGTCAATTGGCCGGGAAACGCAATGCGGGCCAAGGGAAACGAGGGCGTCGCCGCGCTTATCCAGAAGTCCGGTGGATCGATCGGCTATGTTGGTTATGAATTTGCTAACAGACTCAGTCTGGACATGGCGGCGATTGAAAATAAGGATGGTAAGTTTATTCAGCCATCCGAGCAGAGTTGCGTGGCTGGTCTTGCCTCAGCCGATCTCCCTGACAATCTCAGAGCGTTTGTGCCCGACCCGGGCGGAGCAAAGTCGTACCCCATTGTGACCTACTCGTGGGTACTGCTTCGCAAGCAATACGACAATCCTCAAACCGCGAACGCCCTTCGTGACCTCTTCCAGTGGAGCCTAGAGGACGGCCAGCGATATTCATCCCAGATCGGGTATGTGCCGCTTCCGTCGCTGGTTGCAGAGAAGGCGACAAAGGCCCTGGAAACGGTTGGCTCAGGCGTGTCAACGGCAGAGCAAAAATAGCCCAAGATCATTGGCAAGCCGGTCCTCTCGCAGTCGCAGCGGCCGGCCCAGCCGGTTTTCAACCCAATGTTTTGTGTGAGTTGCAGGGGGGCCGGAACGGCCCCTTCGTGGCTAGTGGGTGGACGGTGTTCCCGGACGGTCTTGCTGACCATGGCGCGGCTGATCCGGTGAGCCTTGGCGACTTCTGTCAGGCTCATCCCGCGGTCTCGGTCCAGCAAGACAGCCGCTCGATCAACGTCCAGAGGACAACGTCCGATCTGACGGTCTTCGAGGCGGGCGCGCCGCATGCCCGCACGTACTCGCTCGACGATCAAATTCCGTTCCAACTCGGCGATGGCACCGATGATGACGACAATGGCCCGGCCGAGCGGCCCGCCGGTATCAATATTTTCCCGGAAGCTGACGAACTCTATGCCGAGGTGGTTCAGTTCGTCGAGCACTTCCAGGAAGTGACGGGTTGACCGGGCGATCCGATCGAAGGCCCAGACAATCACCACGTTGAACTTGCCGCGGCGGGCGTCGGCCAGGAGTTGATCGAGGCCTGGGCGCTTCGCTTTGGAGCCGCTGATTTTGTCTGTATATTCGTGGACGATCTCGAATCCACGCTGCGCGGCCAGGCCGCGCAGATCGTAGAGCTGAGTCTCCGGGTGCTGGTCCACCGTGGAAACCCTCAGGTATAGAGCACAGCGCTTCATCAGCGCCGACCCTTCTTCTTCGGCGCCAGGCCGTTCTCACCGACATATTTCTTGATGAACTGCAGCAGTACGTCCGTCATGTTATCGCCCTGGGCGGCAGTCGCCGCCTTGAAGGCGTCGTGCAGGCTGACTTCCACATTGATGTTCATTCTCTTCACCTTCTGCTCTTTCATTCCGCTCACCTCCAGTCCGGGTCGGACGCCCCTGGAGGTGAGCATATACGGTCATGAGTAGGCCCGCCAGTAACAGATTAGAGACGGCGGGCAGTTTTCTAAACAGGTTTGATCTGGTTGTCCTGGCTGATCTCAGCCAGGAACGACAGCTGCAAGTAGCCGAGCTCCAGCGTTTCGGCGACGGCGCACAGGACACCCAGTGTGTCGGGAACCCAGCCGGCCTCAAGGGCACACCATTGGGAGACCTGCATACCAGCCAGGTCGGTGGCGCGTTCAATGGACATTCCCAGGTTCTCCCGGCGGCGCTGGACGCACTTGGCCAGGGTCAGGAAGGCTTCGATTCGGTTGGACTTCGCGTTGTTGGCTATTTTAGTAATGCTTATATACTCATTACTCCTAAAAAGAGGCAAGCCGGTGATTTGTTGTATCTTTCTTGAGTATGTACTCAGTTAGCCCCTGACGCCAAAGCCCTAGCTGCTCGCTGACCGGACCTGGGACCAGTGAGGTGGTGAACGCACAGAACATTGCCACCCTCAGTCCACTTTCACCCACTGGCCGCGAGTACATCACCGGAAAGTTCAGCTTCGTGCTGAACAGCAACAACCAGACGGTGGTGACCTTCATTCCGGACCGGGTGCTACGCAAGAACACCACCTACGACGTCCTCATCCTGGGTTCCAGCGGATCGCTCATCTCCAACGGAATCCGGAGCGCCGGCAACGAGCAGCTGGTCAACTCCTACGAGTGGACCTTTACGACCGGCTCGCTCGACGTAACCGTTCCGCCACCCAGTTGCCCGCTGCCCGCGCTGGTCCATCCTCTCGATCCCAAATCCATCGAGCTCAGCACGACCTCGTCGGCAACGATCTGTCGCAGACCATCATTCTGACCTTTCCCGAACCACTCGATCCCGCCCAGGATTTGAGCCAGCTCAAGTGCAGCCTGGAAGCCATCCTCGGCGATCCGACGGGGAGCATTCCCCCAGACATTCAGACCTCGGTAGTGATCGACGGCAACCAGCTGAAGATCACGCTGAGCGGCTGGCCGGCGTCTACGCCACTATCCCACTTTCCATTCGGACCCTCCGGAATACCAGGTCTCTCCGTCCTGTGCGCAACGAAACCTCGCGCCCGCCCGCGGCGACGGCGAGGGATGTGCACGTTGCGCAACATTAAAGCTTGCGGATCAAACGGTGAGGTTCCGGGTAGCCGTGCCGGATCTGTGATCGCCGACTCGTCTTACCGTCATACGTCTTGCAGGTGCCCTGGACTCTGTGGGATGTGGCGTGGGACACACGTCAGGACACGCATCGTGCTCATCCAGCATGCTGGCAGGATGGCTCTTCTCTACTGTGTAGGTTGGTCTCTTATCTACTGCTGATCAGGTAGGTGTTGAGGATGGGTTTCGGGCCGCGCCGACATCGTCTGTGGCATCCTCTGACCCGCAGCCGCCTGCTTCGACCGCGCCGTTGCGTTCGAGAAAACCTGTCCCCGCAAGGCCCCGGCCGAGAGCCGATGTACCTAATCGGCACCGGAGGTCGGGGGAACCCGCATTCCCCCAAAACAGCACCAACACTTTTCGACCACCTACGGGGTGCGGAGGGGACAAAACGCCTCCCTGTAGTATGTAGCATTTCCGGAAAACCTCGAATTTTACATGCAGGAATTTTACTGTCCCCAGAAGACCCTTACAGGCAGGGCGTACTGGCCGCGTTTAACAGGGCTCTCCCTGTTCTGCTGTTACTTGTCAGTTTCTCTTCCGTTTATCTGGATATGGGAAATGGTTTGTGGCCGCCCGGCCGAGGAATTGTAATCAATACGAGCGGTCATGGATCAACCTGCTTTTTCTCATTCCAGGCCGAGAATGATGTTGGCTCTAGCACTCTTTACGCCCCGCCATGATCGTCGCTGATCCCTATTGTGCGCGGCCGCCGAACGGCTGCGCCGCCGGCAAGCTCACGGCGCGCATGTGCGCAAGGGATTCTGATTCCGAGCAGCGCAAGTCATCGGAAACACAGCCTCGATCGGGCATGGTTCGTCTGTGTGAAAACGTATGGGTTAAAACACACGCCAATGCTAAAGAATCGACCAACAATATGACCAAATTCGCTTCTCATGCCTCCTGAAAGATGGGTTTTGCACACGCTGGCCGACTTAACGTTACAAATCCGCACCTCGATGAGCGCATTGGCAACAGTTGAGCGTGTTGCGTGAACCGATTTTTCGATTTAGACGTCCACACCCTCGTGAATTCCGGAATGCTCTCCCTGTCGCTGCTGTTGTGCTAGGAGACCGATATTGGGGAGGTGTGCCATTCAAAGTTCCTGGTTAGAGCGTATGTTGTTGAATATGGAACTAAAGTACTTTATTAAGGTGTCTAAGATGTTGAGGATTTTCTTCGGTGAACTGGAAGTCTTCAAAGTTGTTATTTCTTCTGCTTGTTTTATTTCCAGGTAATCTTGCTGGTGCGGAAACGCACTTTGGCGGCACGGCTTCACTCTCTGGAGTCGTCAAGGGTGGTGCGGACGCAAACCTGACCCTCCATCTGGAGCTGACAGTCGACAATCCAGTGCGCTACTACGCCGCCGCAGATCATGTCCATCGCGGCCGCGGCCTTGCTGCTCAGGTCAAAGGACTGGATCAGAGTTTTCTTGGCGGATAGCGCCTCCAGGGCCAAACGTATGCCATCTGCTTCCCAGGCGCCCTCCACCGATGCTGCCTGCGATGGTACCGCTGGCCCGTACCAGTATCTTTGCACCGTTCGTACGCGGCGCGGAGCCGATATTGTCAAAGATCGTCGCGACGGCAAAGCTCTCCCATTCTTGCAGGAGCCCCACCGTTTCCCGGTACAATCTTGCTTTATTCACACTTTACCTCTGCGATATATCGCAGCAAGAGGACTGTTCTTGTAGATGAACGCAAGACAACTCGCTGCGCCGCACCTGGTGCGGCATCGGGCCGACGGAAGCCTACTGTGCAACTTCAGCCTTGCCCTGGTGTAGGGCATTGCGACAGGTCGCATTCATTCTCGGCCAGAATTTCCTTCACCTTCGCAAAGGTCTCGGCGACGACCTGCGGGCACCGCGTCATCTTCCGCATGGCATCGTCCTGAATGATTTCGCTGCAATTGATGCCGCCGAACTGCACCCCGTACTCGCCCTCAAACCACTCCACCAATTGATTCAGCATCAAGGGAAAGCGCGGATTCTCCTGATCGTCGAGGCTGCCCTTGCCAGCATACATCCCGAGCACACAGCAGCCGCCCGTAAGCGCGCCGCAGAGCTTGCCCGCGCCGCATCCCGATACCAGCCCGGACATCGCCCGTACCACTTCAGGCGCACTCTTCCCCTGCGCCTCCAGTGCCAACATCGCCAGAATCTGACTACAGCTAAACCCTTGGAGGGACAACTCGATCACGCGAAATGATTCTTCACTGCTCATGAAGGCTCTCCTTCTCTCGTGCTCTACACGCAACCAGTCGGCTTCGGAAGTCCTGCAATCTTACATGCGCCCTTTGCCGGACCCGACGGGAAAAGCTTGTACAGTTGATCCAACTTGATGCCGGTATCCTTGCAGAGCTTCCGGATCATCGGTGCAACCCCAGTTTGCAGGTAATAATTGCGAATGTAGTGGACCGCCGTCCAATGCGCGTCGGTCATTGCGATCTTCTCCGCCTCGGCAAAGTCCTTCGCCACGTCTTCATTCCATAACGCAGGATCTTGCAGATAGCCGTTCTGATCTACCTCGTATTCCCTTTGTCCTACCAACAATGTCGGCAACTTACACCTCAATCAACCCGTTGTCAGTCATCAGAGCCGCCATTTCAAAAGTCCGAATCTCATAACCCGCCTGGCGGCTACAGCTCCGGAAGCACCTCGCCAGTCATCTTAACCGAAGATGCCACCTCCGCGAGACAGTGTCAAGCATTCTGGACATTCGGGAAAAGCCGCGCTACAGTGGCGAAACGGGTTACCGTTGGCGTTGCGAGCCACCGGTTTGCCTTGTCCGCCGACGGAAAAGGAGTCAGTTCATGACGCTCTCGCTCGCACCGGTCATCGTCTGCGCCAATGGCAAGACGATCCGGCTGGAGAAAGGCGATTTGCTCGCCGCCCCGGTCGATGCCATCGTCTTCTACGCCCGTGAAGATCTGCAACTTGGGAGTGGTTTTGGTAGCGCGATCATGGCGCGCGGCGGGGTTGCGATCCAAAAAGAGCTGGACGTGATCGGGCACATTGCCATGGGCGAAGCTGTGGTTACATCGGCCGGGTCCATGACTGCGCTCAATATCATTCACGCATGCGGACCGAAATTCCAGGAAGCCGACATGGAAAGTAAACTGCGGAAGTGCCTGAGCTCCTCGCTAGAAGCTGCCGCTGCCAAGGGTTGCAAGACCATAGCCTTTCCGCCCATGGGAGCTGGTTTTTACGGCGTTCCACTTGCGCTGTGTGCCAAACTGATGCTGGAGGTCATCTTCGGCTTTCTTGCCCAGCCCTCTTCGCTCGACGAGGTGGTCCTCTACGCACTCGATGACCGCGAGTTCCGGGCATTCGAAGCCCAGATGCCCGCCGCCTGAGCGGAGGATTTCTATGCTTTCCACTAGTCCGCTACTGCACTTTGCCGAGAACGCATTACAGCTGATCGCCTTGTTCTTCATGGCGATCGCCTATACCTTAAAGCTTCGTTGGATCTTCCGCTTCCCGGCCAGCGCCGACCGCCAGCCCCCGGCCAACCCTGCCGTAACCAACGGAGCCCTCGGAGCCCGGCAATCGCTGTTGGCCGTCGCTATGCCCTGGACCATGGCAAGCACCCGGCAGCATCCGCTGCTTTACGTCCAGTTTGTGATCTTTCATCTTGCGGTCGCCGCGTCCATCGCCATGTCCTTTGCCATTCCCTACGCTCCGCAGCGGATCGCCGATGCGGGCGTAATCATGGCGCTGCAGTTGCTGTTTCTCGGTGGTGCAGCGGTCGGCATCGTCCGGCTGATTCGCCGGATAGCCGACAGCTATCTGCGGGCGATCAGCTCGCCGGACGATTATTTCTCCCTGATCATGCTGATCGTATGGCTCCTCTCCTCGACTTGGGCCGCACCCAATCATCCGTCGGGCGGCGAAGCGGGCTTGACCGTCTACTTTCTGCTGACCGCGTTCTTTCTGGTCTACGTTCCCTTCAGCAAGATCTCGCA
>Ga0326728_10016898_pt1 | contig 14764 bp, 4 predicted proteins | sample MB3enrmetagenome_FD_207602 | JGI IMG/M metagenome (GOLD analysis project Ga0326728, IMG submission 207602) | Lab enriched peat soil microbial communities from McLean, Ithaca, NY, United States - MB31MN | ecosystem: Environmental > Terrestrial > Soil > Wetlands > Peat | place: USA: New York...
AGTGCTTGGGGTGCTGCCCAATTTTCTGGGGCCGAAGCAGTCCATCATCCTGGTGCAATTGAAGGGGCCGAAGGTGGAGCACACAGGCGTCGCGAACGGGATGAGCGGGAGTCCTGTTTATATTGAAGGGAAGCTAGCGGGGGCGCTTTCGCTGAGGCCGGGAGTTTTCCAGAAAGAAGCGATTGCGGGCGTGACGCCGATTGAAGATGTGCTGCGGCCACCCGCCGAAAGCGGCGTGGCGCAAGCAAGTCCGCAGCAATTTGCTCTACCCAACGACGCGCTGGCGCGCAACACGCTGCCGAGCGGATCGTCGCTGGAACCCATCGAGACGCCGCTGGTGTTCTCTGGATTCCAGCCGGCGACGCTGCAACAGTTTGCGCCGCAACTGGAGAGTTACGGATTTGTGGCCGCGCAGGGCGGCACGGCCGAAGCGCGGCCGGAGGATGGACATTTGGTAGCCGGGGACATGGCGGGCATGGTGTTGGTGCAGGGCGATGCGTCCATCAATGCCGCGTGCACGGTGACGGCGGTGCAGGGCGACCAGGTGTTTTTGTGCGGGCACCCGTTCATGAGCCTGGGCGAGGTTCAGATGCCGATGGCGCGGAGCCGCGTGGTGACAACGCTGTCGTCGCAACTGGCGTCCACAAAAATTGTGAATGTGGGCGGGCCGATCGGAACGATTACCGGAGATCACCTGACGGCGGTGACTGGAAAGCTGGGCGCGCCGCCGGCGATGATTCCGCTGGATTTGACGTTTGTGACCGCCGGGAGCGCGGAAAAGGAACTGCACTTTGAGCTGGTGAATCATCCGAAGCTGACGCCGCTGCTGGTGGCGCTGACGACGTTCAACGGAATCAGCCAGAATTCGCTGTATGGCGAGGGAATGACGCTGCGGCTAACAGGCGAAATCCGGTTGCAGGGGCACGTGCCGGTGCAGGTGGAAAACACGTTTGCGCCGGGCGATTCGCTGACGCCGGACAGCCTGCCGATCGCGCTAGTAGCGCAGAACATGTTCGGGCGGCTCTTCAACAACAATTACGAGATTCCTTTGGTGGAGCGCATTACCCTGCGCGTGGAAAGCCAGCCGGGGCGGAAGTCGTACACGATTGACAGCGCGTGGCTGGAAAAGGGCGAAGCGGCACCGGGGGATGATCTGAAGGTTCGCGTGCTTTTGCAGCCGTATCGCGGGCCTGCACGCATCGAAGAAACCACGGTGCATGTCCCGGACCAGATTGCGCGGGGCACGACGCTGCGAGTGCTGGTGAGCGATGCGGACTGGATGAATCGGGCGTCGCGCGGGTTCAATTTTCCTGGCATGCCCGGCGCGGCGGGGCCGGAAGGGCTGGATCAACTGATCACGCTGATGAATCGCGAACGGCGCAATGACCGGCTGTATGTGGGGCTGTTTGTTCCAGCGCCGACGCTGGTGTGGGACGACAAGGAATTGCCGAATGCGCCGCTATCGCAGATCAACATGATCGACGGGCGTCCGGCGCCGGGCACGGTGCAGGTGCTCCGCGAATCCTTGTCCAGCGAGTCTTCGATCGCGCTTGGCGGCCCCGTTTCCGGGCTGATCTCCTTGAATCTACAAATCCGGTGAAACTGTCAATGTCGAAAATTATGCAACGCTTGATCTTGCTGTCCTCTCTGGTTTGCCTGGTGGCGGCGTCCGCTGTGGCGGACCACACGCGCCGTTGGCACCAATCCACGTATGAAGAATTCCTGAAAGGCACGGCGAAGGGCGTAGCGGTGCGGAGCGATGGGCACCTGGAGCTTGCGCCGAAATTCACGCTGATTTCCGATGCGGATGCTTCGTATCTGTGGTCGCTACGGACGGATCCCGCGGGCGTGTTGTACGCGGGCGGAGGATCTCCCGCGAAGGTATTCCGATTTGAGGGAAACGGGAAGCCGAAGACCGTTTTTGAATCCACGGATCTGCTGGTGCAAGCGATTACGTTTGACGCGAAGGGCAACTTGTATGTGGCGACGTCGCCGGACGGGAAGGTCTATCGCGTTACGCCAGGTGGGGAGAAGTCGGTCTTCTTTGAGCCAAAGACAAAATATATCTGGGATCTGGCGTTCGGAGCGGATCGAACGTTGTACGTGGCGACGGGCGATAAGGGACAGATTTTCGCGGTAACGGCGGAGGGCAAGGGAGAACTTTTCTACGCGAGCGATGAGGCGCACATCAAGGTGCTGGCGTTTGATGCGAAAAACGATCTGCTGGCCGGGACGGAACCCAATGGGCGGGTGCTGCGGATATCGCGAAGCGTTGAGAAGACCACGAAGAAAAAATCGGCGGAAGAGACCGTGGCGGAAGGGTTCGTGATTTACGAGACGTCGAAGCGCGAGGTGACTTCGCTGACGGTGGCGCCCGACGGAATCGTTTACGTGGCAGCGATTGGGGAGAAACAGAAACCGGCCACGCCAGCTCCTTCGGCGGTGGTCGCGACACCCCAGGGAACGACGACCATCACGACTTCGGTTTCGCCGATGGGCGGCCAAGGAGGGGTCCCCTTCCTGGCGTTCCCTCAAGCCATTTCGAGCAGCATTTACAAGATCGCAATGGATGGGGCGCCAGAAGAGATCTGGAGTTCGCGGGACGATGTGGTTTACGCGTTGGGACTGAATTCGGACGGGCGATTGCTTGCGGGAACGGGAAACGCCGGTTCGCTGCTGGTGATTGATGGGCGCGGGGTTTATGCGCAACTGGCGAAATCGGGTTCGGCGCAGATCACGGGGATTTCGCGCTCGTCCGGCGGGAAGGTGTTTCTGTGCAGCGCGAATCCTGGCAAGGTGTTTTCGCTTGGCCCCGAGTACGAGCCGGAAGGCACGTTTGAGTCGCAGTCGTTCGACGCGAAACTCTTCTCGCAGTGGGGCCGGATTGAGTGGTGGGGGCCACCAGCTGGCGCTGACGCTGCTGCAAGTAAGGGTGGAAAGAATGCGGGCGAGCCGCGGCTGGAATTTTTCGTGCGCAGCGGAAACACGGAAGACCCGGGCAAGGAATGGTCGCAGTGGTTTGGGCCGTACACGGCCTCCGCAACGCCCGTGGAAGCGCCCGCGGCGCGATTCCTGCAATGGAAAGCGGTGATTCACGATGGCCGCCCCGGCGACGGGATCGATTGGGTGAGCGTGGCGTACCAGCCGAAAAACGTTGCGCCGGTGATCGATGGGATTGTCGTGCAGGACCCGGGTGTGCGCGTGCAAGCGCAGCAGATTGTTATGGGGCAACCCGGCAGCGTTGTTCTGAAGCAGCCGCAAGCGCCCAACCCCAGCGGCGTGGTGATTACGACGACAAACACGACGAAGTCTGACCAGCCGCCACAAGGGACGCAGCAGAAGGGGTACGAGTCCGTACTGTGGAGCGCCCACGACGACAATGACGACGACTTGCGCTACGCCGTCTATTTCCGGGGCGAGAGCGAGCACGACTGGAAACTTCTGAAGGACAATCTGGATCAAAAATTCTACTCCTGGGACGCGACCACGATGCCGGATGGCGCGTATTACCTGAAAATCGTGGCGAGCGATGCGCCGTCCAATCCGCCGGCCGCGGCACTGAAGACAGAGCGGGAGAGCGAACGTTTTGAAGTGGACAACACGCCGCCCAACATTGAGAAGTTGCAGGCGAGTTCCACAGGAATGAACGCGGACCGTTCGCAGGGCGTTGCGTATAATTTCCGGTTCACGGCCAGCGATGCGACGAGCAGCGTCGAAAAAGCGCAATACAGCGTGGATGGCGGCGATTGGGTGTTGCTAGCGCCCGTAGGCGGCATCAGCGACAGCAAGACGGAATCGTACGAGTTTACCGTGCGGGGCCTCTCGCCGGGAGAGCACACCATCGCGGTGCGGGCTTACGATAAGTTTGAAAATGTGGGCGCGGGAAAAACCACGATCACGGTCGCGAAATAAAAATCATCCGGGCTCTCTCACGAGATGCAATTCTGTCCGTAATTCAAACAGCGCGGCACTTGTCATTCTGAGGGGCGCATCGTTTGCGCCCCGAAGAATCTCACCGGACACAGCAGGCATGATTCCGAGGGTGAGGTCCTTCGGCGATCCTCATCGGATCGCCTCAGGATGACCACGTTTTTCTCAACTGGAACAACGAGAGAATTGTGGTTGGTAAGAAATCCAAGTCAGGGCTGGGTCTTCGGTTTGGGGAGATCCGGGTTCGCGGGCCGCGCCTTATCGGATTCCAGGAACATTTCAATTTCCGCGCCAAAGCCCATGCGGCCGTCGCTGTAGGCATCGGGACGCGCGTGCACCAGGCGAGCGCGGCAGTGGGTCTCATCGGACTGGTTGCCGGTAACCTCGGCAGGCATTTTCAGTGTCGCTTCAATGGGCATGCCAACTTGCAAGGGCGCGGAAGTGACGAAGAAAAACCCGCCACGCGAGAGATTGATGGCTTCGGTGAAATGTTCGGTCTTGTCAGCGGCCAGGCCCAAGGAACGGAAGCGCAAAGGGACACGAAGGGCAAAACGCTCAAGATGACGGCGTTCCGACTGGGCCATGATCACTCCGTGCCGGGCGCGGGGTGGGCGGTTCGCGGCGGCGCAGTAGCTGTAATGCTAAGGTTAACAGAGAGGTAGGGCAGGTCAAGGGGAAGAGAGATCCATTTGGGGGGAACTCTCGCGCTAGGAGTACCAGCTAGACTAGTGCCGTTCCAACTTGTTCCAGCAAATCCCCTGGAGAATACTCCCTCCGTGTTAGCGTCAGATGCTTGGGCCGTCATGTGGCCAAATAGTTGGAACGGCACTAGACTGAGGCTATGGCTGCTTCTAACTTCAATGCACAGAAGGAAGTGACCGCCATCACATGGGAAGCGATCGTCGAGGCTCACGAGCGCGTCCGGCCGCTCATCCATCGCACGCCGGTCTTGACGAGCACCTCGCTGAACGAGCTGGCGGGAGCATCGCTCTTTTTCAAGTGCGAGAATCTGCAAAAAACGGGGTCGTTCAAGATTCGCGGCGCCAGCAACGCCATCTTTTCGCTGAGCCCGGAAGAGGCCCAACGCGGGGTAGTAACGCATTCCAGCGGTAACCACGCGGCGGCGGTGGCGCGGGCAGCGGCTTGGCGCGGCGTGCCCGCGTGGATCGTGATGCCGAAGAATGCACCGGCGGTGAAGTGCCGCGCCGTGGAAGCGTACGGCGGGAAGATCACCTATTGCGAGCCGAAGGTTTCGGCGAGGGCAGAGACGGCCGGGCGGATTCAGGCGGAGACGGGCGCGGTGCTGATCCATCCTTACGATGACGACCGGATCATCGCCGGGCAGGCCACGGCAGCAAAGGAACTGTTGGAAGAGGTGGCGGAGTTGGATGCCGTGCTGGCGCCGGTCAGCGGCGGCGGGCTGCTGAGCGGAACATGTTTGGGAGCAAAAGGAGTACGCGCCACGGTGCGGGTATTTGGGTGCGAGCCGGAACGCGCGGACGATGCATACCGTTCGCTCAAGACCGGCGTGCTGCAGACGCAGGAAGCGAGCGACACGATTGCGGACGGTTTGCGGGCTTCACTGGCGCCGCGCACGTTTGCGATTCTGCGAAAGTATGTAGATGGGGTTTTATTGGTGAGCGAAGAGGAGATTCGCGCGACGATGCGGCTGGTGTGGCAACGGATGAAGATCGTGATCGAACCATCGAGCGCGGTGGCGCTGGCGCCGTTGGTGCGCGAAGGCGGGGTGACAACTCTGGGCTTGGCCATTGGCACGCCTGGCAGGCTGCCACGAATCGGGGTGATATTGTCCGGCGGGAACGTGGAGATGGGTTGATGAATTAATCGGGGCGGGGGAAGAGATTAGGATTACGCAGAGAACACCGAGACCCAGCCGGGGTGAACGCCGTACATAGAAAAGACGGAGAAGAGGAACACAGCAAAAAGCAAAAAGAGTTTGTGACGTTAGATCGTAAGAACCCACCTTTCGCAAGAAACGCGAAGGGTGGGGCACCCTCAAGTACGCCGCCGAGCGACATAACAGGGCGAATTCAGGAGAGAAGTTGCAGCGCTCCCCACCGGAAAACGGCGGGCTCCGCCCTCCTAGAGAAACCGAAGATTGTCAGGCTTGGGGACGATGTGTAAACTCGTAGGGTAAGTTTCTCTCAGAGGAATCATACTGGGGATTGCAGCGCGATGATGCCGCTGGGGTCGCCCCCGCCGTCCCGGCGGAAGCGCGCTGGACCGGCCCGTTAAGGTGGGTCAAGTTGTTCTCACTCAGGCAGCGTCTTGCTCTCTCCGTTCTGATCTTCACAATCAACGCATTGGGCTCGCCGACGCATGCGCAGGTTCGCGCACAGCTATCACAAGCCATTGATGACGCGGGCTACGTACGGATCGAGCACACCAAGCCGCTGCTGGCGACGCCGGCGAACGATGCGGGCCGGGTTGAGTCCAGCAGAACGATGCAGCGGATGCTGCTGGTATTGTCGCCGGCGGCGGAGCAGGAAAATCAACTGAAGCAGTTGCTGGACGAGCAGCAGAATCGCAAGTCGCCGCAGTATCACCACTGGCTGAGCGCGAACGAGTATGCCGCGCAGTTTGGCGTGGCCGACGCGGACGTGGAGAAGGTGAAGCAATGGCTGCAGGGGCGCGGGTTCACGGTTGCGCAAATCGCGAAGAGCAAAAGATGGGTGGAGTTCAGCGGCACTTCGCAACAGGTGGAGCAGGCGTTTCACACGGAACTGCACTACTACAAGGTGGGAGAGCAGCAGTATGTGGCGAATGCCACGGACATTGCGATTCCCAATGCGCTGGCGGAGATTTCCGGCGGAGTGGTCTCGCTGAATAGTTTTGGGAAACGGCCGCCGCGGCGGGTTGTCGGCGGCACGACGAGCAGCGGCCCGGTAACGCTGCATCGAGGGCTGCGGCCACAACTCACTTACGCCGGGACGACGAATGCGTACTACGTTGCGCCGGGAGATTTTGCGGCGATTTACAACACGAAGCCGCTGTTGAGCAGCGGAATTGACGGCTCGGGCGTGGCGATAGCGGTGACCGCCCAATCGCAGTTCGAATTGACGGATGTGCAGACGTTCCGCCAAATCTTCAATCTGAGCGTGAACGATCCAAACATCGTGGTGGTGGGACCGGACCCGGGCTTCAGCGATCCGACGGATGCGGAAGAGGCGCTGCTGGACACGGAATGGGCCGGCGCCGTTGCGCCGGGCGCGACGATCAATGTGGTGATCGCGGGGAGCACGGACACGACCAGCGGCGTGGATTTGGCCGCGGCCTACGCGATTGACAATGAAGTTGCGCCCATCCTGACGTACACGTATGGAGGCTGCGAAGCGGCGCTCGGGCCCACCGAGAACGCATTTTACAACGCGCTGTGGCAGCAAGCCGCCGCCGAAGGAATCACCGTGCTGGTGGCCGCGGGCGATAATGGCGCTGCGGGCTGCGACAATCCAAATTCGGGGCTCCCGGCGAGCCAGGGGTTCGCGGTGAATGGAGCGGCTTCGACGCCGTACAACGTCGCGGTGGGCGGCACGCAATTCGCGGATCAGGGAAACCAAGCGACCTATTGGAATACGACGGACGCCAGCGATTTTTCTTCCGCGATCGGATACATCCCGGAGGCGGCGTGGAACGACAGTTGCGATCCCGGCCAACCAGCCAGCGCAACGAACTGCTTGTATGGCAACGGCAATTTCAGCCTGCTGGCGGGAGGCGGCGGGGCGAGCTCGGTGTACACAAAACCGCCGTGGCAAGCGGGCACGGGAGTTCCCGCAGATGGTGCGCGCGATGTGCCGGATGTAGCGCTGGCGGCGGGATGGGGGCACGACAACATTGTGTATTGCACCAGCCACGTTGGGGCGGGACCCGCATGCCAGATTGATGCGCAAAATAACCTGGTGGGATTGACGCTGGTGGGAGGCACATCGGCCGCGACGCCGGCGATGGCGGGGATCCTGGCGCTGGTGGAACAGCAGAATGGAGTTTTGCAGGGGCAGGTGAACTATGTTCTGTACCAGTTGGCGCAGAACCAAAGTTGCGACTCTTCGCAGCAGACCAATCCTACGGCGCAGAATTCCTGCGTGTTTTATGACGTGACGACAGGAAACAACGCCGTGCCCTGCGCGGGCGGTTCGCCGGAATGCTCTTCGACGCAAAATGGCGTGAATGGTTTCCTGACCGGGCAGGCGGCCGGACCGGGCTACGATATGGCGACGGGATTGGGTTCGGTGAATGCGGCGAACCTGGCGAGCAATTGGAACAATGTGTCGTTCGCGGCATCGCAAACGAGCATGCAGACGTCGAGCGCGAGCTTCGTGCACGGCACAAGCGTGAATGTGAGCGGAACGGTGGCGCCCGCGAACGGAAACGGCACGCCGACGGGAACGGTTTCGCTGAAGACGGACCTGTACGGCGACGCGGACGACTTGCCGCTGACGAATGGCGCATTCACGGCCGGGGTTAGCGATCTGCCGGGAGGCCAGTACAAGCTTTCCGCGCATTACGCCGGTGATGCCACGTTTGCGGCAAGCGATTCGCCGGTGCTGCTGCTGAATGTACAGCCGGAACCCAGCACAACGACGATCAGCATGAACGGCCTGCAGGGAGGGAGCGCGGGTTACGGTGCGGCGATGACGGTGCGCGTGACGGTGGCGGGCGCCTCGGGCTTTGGCAATGCGACGGGTACGGTCACATTGCAGGATGGCGCCACGCTCATCGGCACGTACGCGCTGGCACCCGATGGCAGCGCCTACATTCCCACCGGAAATGGCGGCGGCTATTCGTTTGGAGTGGGAATGCACACGTTGACGGCAACGTATGCGGGAGACAATAGCTTCGCGGGAAGCGCGTCTGCTCCGGCGAACTTCTCGATTGGGAAAGGAACGCCGTATGTGGTGCTGGGTGCGAATTCCGCGAACGTGGCCGTGGGGCAGTCCGTGGGAATTCACGCGGTTGTGGCGGGATCTGGGACGCAGGCGGCGACGGGGACGATTCAGTTCACTGATAATGGCGCGCCGATTGGCAGCATAGTGCCGCTGCAGACGGGCGGATTTTTCGGGACGCAGGCGCAAGCTTCGATGATTGTGAGCAACCTGACGGCAGGGACGCACAATTTTGGCGCCAGCTACGATGGAAGCGGCGACCCCAACTATGCGAGCGTGCCGAGCGGCAATCAGAACGAAGCGCAGTTTGCCGTGAATGTGAGCGCGAATGGCGGGACGAAGACCAGCGCCACGACGCTGACGCCCGTTATCCTGCCCACGACTCTGGGAAGCACGGGCAGCTTCAGGGTGGCGGTCACGCCGGCGGGCGCTAATGGAGTGACGGGCTTCGTGACGTTGTGGGATGCGGTGGGGCCGCGAAGTACATTGGTGGCGCTGGGAAACGACGGTACCGCGCAAATCACCATTCCGTGGATGCAGGCGGGAAATGTAACACTCTATGCGGAGTATTCAGGGGACACAAACTACGGGGCCTCGGCGAGCGCGCCACCGCTGGCGTTCAGCGTGAGCAAGGGCACGCCAACGGTGACGTTGAGCGCGCCGAGCGTGGCCAATGCAAATCAGGAAGTCAGCGTCAACGTGAGCGTAGCGGGCATTCCGAGCAGCGCTTGGCTGGCCCATCCCACGGGGGTGGTGGAGTTTTGGGATTCGTTAAATGGCGGGGCGGCGCAGCTCATCACCGCGCAGAACCTGACGGTGGGCGCGGGGAATATCGGTGTGTTCGCGATACGCAAGACATTCGCGCCAGGAGTACATAGCCTGAAGGTGCACTACCGCGGGGACAATAACTGGCAGGCGGCGGACTCCGCGGGCCAGCCCATGACGGCGGGAGACTTCAGCGTGAGCGTATCGCCGAACCCGGTGGCGTTTGTGGCGGGCAGCGCGGGGATGGCCACGGTGACGATCGCGGCGTCGGGCGGCTTTACGGGCACGATCAATTTGACGTGTCCCACAGGGACGACCGTTTTGCCCGCGGGATATGCGTGCTTGTTTTCGTCATCGAGCGTCACGATTGCCGCGGGGCAAACCACGGCGACAACGCAACTGCAACTGACTCCCACCACAACGACGGCTGGCGCGGCTTTGCGGACTGTGGCCAGCGCGGCGGGAACAGCGAATGGGTGGATGGCGTTTGGGCTGCTGGCGGGAATGGGCGTGCTGGGCTTGGCGGCTTGGGGCATGGATGGAAGAAAGGGCGCCCGGCGGCTGGCTTTTGCCGGGGGCTGGACGGTTTGCCTGGTAAGCCTGGCAGCGCTGGGGTGCGGCGGAGGGAGCGGCGGCGGGGGCGGGCCGGTTCCGACGACGGCCACACTATCAAGCTCGAACTTGCGGATCGGCTATCAACAGCCATTGACCCTGATCGTGAACGTCAATTCCAGCGCCAACCCCTTGGGCCAAGTGCAAATCTATGATAACGGCCAGCCTTATAGCGCCCTGGTGGGAGTGATTAACGGGAACGCGACGTTTGCCACGGATACGCTGGCGATTGGGTCTCACCCCATGGCCGCGCACTATTTCGGCGACGCCAACACGCTGCCGTCGGTTTCCTCGACAATCAGCCAGGAAGTGCTGGGAGTGACCAATTTGGAGATTACGGCGGCCTCGACCAGCGGCATTTCGCACCCGGCCGATTTTCAAGTACAACTAAATTAGCCCGAAAGGTGTTATATAAAGAAGGGGTTACGGCACCAAAGGGGAGCAAACCGTATCCTGGCCGGGGGCATCTGAAAAAGACAGCATGATGCGTGGCTGCGTGAAGGGGCGGAGGCACGCCATTCCTGCCAAAAGAGCCCGGGGAAGACTGCGATGAATTCGCTTGGGAGCTTAAGAAAATTATGAAAATTCTAAAGAGGAATAGCTGGGTGGTTTTGTGTGCCGTGGCCCTGCTACTGGCGGGGCAGGCGGCTCGGGCGCAACAGGCAAACGTGCCGGCGCGTGTGGTGGCAGCAGTGGACGACACGCAGACCGTACAACTGAAAGGGAATGTGCACCCGTTGGCGCGGCCGGAATTTGACCAAGGACCGGTGAGCGATGCGCAACCAGCGACGCGAATGTTGTTGCTGTTGCAGCGCAGCCCCGAGCAGGAGACGGCGCTACGGCAATTGCTCGATCAGCAGCAGGACAAGACTTCATCGAATTACCACGCCTGGCTGACACCGGCGCAGTTTGGCACTCAGTTCGGGCCCGCTGACGCGGACATTCAGGCGGTGACGGACTGGTTGCAGTCTCACGGATTTCAGAATGTGAAGGTGGGAGCGGGACGCACGACCATCGAGTTTTCCGGAAACGTCGGCCAAGTACGCAATGCGTTTCACACTGACATTCACAATTTTCTAGTGCATGGCGAAAAGCATGTTGCGAACGTGAGCGATCCGCAGATTCCCGCGGCGCTGTCGCCGGTCCTGGCAGGAGTGGTCGGCCTGCACAACTTCCGGCCGAAGTCGCAAATGCGCCGGATGAAAAATTTTCTGGGCGGCAAAGTTGCGGGGAGCGGGCCGAAGCCAGCAGTCACTTTCGCCTGCAGCAATGGACCGTGCTATGGGGTGGCGCCAGGGGATTTTGCCAAAATCTACAACATTCCCACCAGCACTCTCACGGGTGCGAACGTAACCATTGCCATCGTTCAAGACTCAAACATCAACGTTACGGACGTGCAACAATTCCGTAGTATTTTTGGCTTGCCGCCCAATTTCACCGCCAGCAACGTCATCCTGAATGGACCGGACCCGGGTGTTCAGGGCCCAGACTCGGCGACCTATGACGAGGCAGAAGCGGATCTGGACGTCGAATGGGCGGGAGCCGTAGCCCCGGGAGCAACGATTGATCTGGTTGTCTCGCAACCCTCGGACACCATAGGGGTTTCTGGCACCGATCTCTCGGCGATTTACGTTATTGACAGTAATCTCGCGCCGATCCTGAGCGAGAGCTTCGGTGTATGCGAGGCCGCTGGGGGTAGCGGATACAATGGTTTTATCTACGCACTCTGGGAGCAGGCCGCGGCGCAAGGGATAACGGTTATTGTGGCTACCGGCGACAATGGCTCCGATTCATGCGACGCCGGTTCCGGATATGATTACGCAACCGATCAATACGGACTCGCAGTCAGCCTCAGCGTCAACGGTTTGGCCTCAACTCCGTTCAACGTGGCACTGGGCGGGACAGACTTTAATTACGGGTCGAACCCGTCCACCTATTGGAGCACCACCAACGAGACGCCGCCCGAGTCAGCATTATCTTATATTCCCGAGTCCACGTGGAATAGTGGTTGCGCGGCGACTGCGGCGGCCGGAAGCCTGGGCACATGCACGGCAACGATCATCAATCAGGATATTACTAATGCTGATGGGATTGACATGCAAGCGGGCGGCGGCGGCCAGAGCAATTGCGCGACGCTGAATAGCGCTGGCACAGCATGCGCGGCGGGTAATCCGAAACCGAGTTGGCAAAATGTCATATCGTCCGACACTTATCGCGACATCCCGGATGTGTCTTTGTTTTCCGCTATAAACACAAGCAGCAACAGCTTCTATATTACCTGCGCGCAAGATTCGCCACCGCCGGGGGGGCAAGACGGCAATGCATGCGCACTGTCGTCCCAATCAGTGGAGATCACCCCTGTGGGCGGAACGTCGGCCGCGGCGCCGGCTTTTGCAGGCATCATGGCGCTGATGATTCAGCAGCAAGGCGGGGTACGCCAGGGCAATGCGAACTATGTGCTGTATCAACTTTACAAAAAGAACGCCGCGGGAACCATTTGCACGTCAAACGCGGCAAGTGTGACCGCCACGGGCTGTATCTTTTATGACGTGGTTACGGGGAATAACTCGGTTGCTTGCGAAGGCGGGATACCGAATTGTAGCAACACATCTCCGTCGACTTCGAACCCATACGGCGTGCTGGTTGATCCCAGCGCCGCGACCACTCCTGGCTTTACCGCTGTGGCCGGATACGACAAGGCAACGGGGCTGGGCTCGGTCAACGTGGCGAACCTGGCGAAGAGCTGGGGTACAGTAAGCTTCACTCCCACAACGACAACGATCACTACTTATCCCACAAGCACAATTGCCCACGGTACGACAGTTACTTTTGACGTGAGTGTGGCTCCGACATCGGGGTCGGGAACGCCGACCGGCAGTGTGGTTCTGATCACGACGCCACCTGCTGCACCCTCGCCGGTCACGATCGGGGCGTTTACGAACTCGACCTCGTCCTCGCCCACGCCCACATTCGTGCTAAGCAGCGGCACGGCAACGATCACAACGAATGCCCTGCCCGGAGGCACCAGCTATCCCGTGGTGGCGCAATACTCGGGGGATGGAGCGTACGCGCCCGGGACATCTGCTCCGGTAAATGTCACGGTGACCCCGGAGAGCAGCCTGACGTCGCTCAGCTTTTGGACCTATGATCAGAGTAACGGCCTTTACGACATCCAGTTGACAAGCCCAATCTCGGTCGTTTACGGCACAACGCCGTACATCATGAGGGTTGACGTCACCAACACTGCGGACACTCTATGCGAGAACGGCACGGTTCCCTGCCCTACAGGAACCGTCACGGAAACGTATGACAACGGACTGCCGCTGAATGATTTCCCGAATACACAGACAGGCGCCGTAGGGAATTTGGCAACCCTAAACGGCATCGGTTTCCTGGAGGACCTGCCGATCAATCTTCCGGGTGGCACGCATACGGTCATGGCCGCCTACTCCGGCGACAACAGCTACGGGAAATCGTCAGGGACCGCCTCCATAACAGTCACCCCGGCTACAACATCCACTGCTGTCACGGCGAATACGGCGACGCCGACTACCACCACTAATGTGACGTTGACCGCGACGGTTGTTGGCACCATGAACAGCGGGGTCGGGCCAACGGGGACGGTGACGTTTGCAGCTAGCAGTTCCGCCGGCACCACGACGCTAGGCACAGCGACCGTCACTGGCACGGCCTCGACAGCGACTACTCCTCCTTACGCCACGGCTACGCTGAACCATACGTTCACCACGGCGACAACTTATACAATCTCGGCTACTTATGCTGGAGATACCAACTACTCAACCTCAAACTCGGCCACAACCGGCGGCAACCTCTCACTGACGGTTACCCAGTCGACGGGGACCGGGAGCTTTACGTTGGGTGGGACGGCGGCGACGGCGACCGCTGGCAGCAGCGGCACTTCGACAATTACGCTGACGCCGACCAATGGGTTCACGGGCAGCGTGGCGATCACGTGTGGAACGGCCTTGCCAGGAGTAACCTGCGGGGCCCTGAACATCACCGTGCCCAGCAGCGGGAACGGAACGGGGACACTGACAGTCAACGTGGCCGCGCCATCTTCAACGACGACAGCCATGAATTTTCCCGAAACGCGGACCTTCCGCGCAGCCATTTTCCCCGCTGCACCTAGTGGGAGAAGCGGGTGGTGGACGCTGAGCGGGCTCACGGGCCTTGCGGCCATCCTTTTGCTTTTTGTACCCGGGCGGAAGCGGTATCGCGCCGCGCTGGGGCTGGCCCTGATGTGCGTGCTGAGCTTCACCCTGGGCTGCGGCGGTGGGGGCGGCGGAGGGGGAGGCGGAGGCGGCGGGAAGACGTCGACGGTCACGCATCTGACGGTATCGTCCACGAAGCTGGCGGTGAACAGCAGCATCACCGTGAGCGCGACCGTAACGGGAGGGACACCCACCGGAAACGTGCAGTTCCTGGTTGACGGGGCGAACCTGGGACAAGCGCCGGTGGCGAACGGGACGACGGGGAACATCACTGTGACTGCGGCGCAGGCACCTGCGTTCCTGGAACTTGTGGGGACGCACACG
>Ga0326728_10016899_pt1 | contig 14763 bp, 14 predicted proteins | sample MB3enrmetagenome_FD_207602 | JGI IMG/M metagenome (GOLD analysis project Ga0326728, IMG submission 207602) | Lab enriched peat soil microbial communities from McLean, Ithaca, NY, United States - MB31MN | ecosystem: Environmental > Terrestrial > Soil > Wetlands > Peat | place: USA: New York...
CGCCTTGCAGGACTTACACCGACCGCCTGGCTGGCCCGGAGCCGGTAGAGCCCAACCGCGCCCGCTGTCCACCGCCGATAATGTCACATTATCGGCGCCGTCAACCCGTAGTTCCTCTGACGCATACGAAGAACTCGTCCTCCCGGCGCTGGGCCGGTATGGCGCTCAGCAAAAGGACCGATGGAGTGCGGCGGGCGACGCATTGCACGAAGCGGTAGAGCGTCGATGTTGCCAAGAGGTGATGACACTCGTCCACGATCAGAAGGTCCCAGGGGACCTTCCCAAGCCCCTCGTCCAGTCCGTGCATCAGGCGCGACGTGGACACAATGACACGGGCCAACTTAGGCCAGTGGATATCGGAGCCGGAATGCAAATCCAACAGCGTGAAGATCTGTCCCCCGAACTTCGAGTAGATCTCACAAAGCCACTGCTGCACGAGGGTTCCGGGGCAGAGAACAAGGATGCGCGCGTCCGTGTTGCCCGAGATCAGTTCGTGCAGGACCACGCCGGCTTCAATGGTCTTGCCGAGACCGACTTCGTCCGCCAATATGTACCTCTTCCGGCGGTCCGAGATTATGGTGCCGGCGACGAACGCCTGATGGGGCCGAAGGTCGATCCGACTGGAGAGAAGGGCCTTTAGCCGGCCGCCCTGCCTCAGATTCTGGACCTGTGCCCCGCGAAGCGCTTCTCGGCTCCGAAAACAGATCAGGCTATCGCAATCCCGGTTGGCTAGGCGTGCGGCGCAGTTCCTGACCTCCAGATTCGGTAGAGGATTCAAGAGGGTTTCCGACACGATAGCCTTTTGGCCGTCGTCACCCTGGACCTCATACTCATATGGCTGGTCGTGGGGCATGAGCACGGCGCGTCGCACCGAACATGGTCCCCCGGCGGTTTCACAGCGGCGGCCAGGTTCCAGCAGCACGCGGCGGAGAAAACCTTGCTGCAGGGAATCCCTGCCAAACGGCAAGCAGGATTCGCCGCGGAAAAATCGGACCATTACAGTTCGCGCCTGGATGCCGGTTATCCTGCCTTCTCCGTGCTCTTCATGCCGAACCAGGTATCCAATCATGCGCAACCTGCTGAAACACAAGTATAATCGCCTGCATTACGCTTTGATCCACGCCAAAAGCCTCGCGTCTGATTTGAAAACAAGGGGAGGTAGCGCGAGGCTCGACGGATGGGCACCAGACAGGTTGGAGTGAATCCGAGGTTCGAATCGTGCAATTACTGGCGCGACCACTCGATCTGGGCAAACGCGTTGTGGTTGTGGATACTTTCCTGGTTCAGGGCGAGAATTCTAAACCATACGATCCGTTCGTCATTCTGCAGACGCTGAGCGAGGCCCCGAACAAGATCCTCCACGAACACAGGATTATCGTAGGCCTGCATTGTCACGTGACGCTCATCCTCGCGTTTCAATAGAGCGTACACCGGTGCGGAAGCAGAAGCCTCTGCGAGGCCGATCAATTCCTCGATCCAAACAAGTTCGGGACAGTTCTCTGCAGTTGGACGGGTCCTGATCTCGATCGTTACGTAGCCTCGCTGATTGTGCGCACCATAATCGCTAATCGCCTTACTGCATGGACAGAGGCTGGTCACCGGTACGCGGACAGCAAGCACGAAATCGGATTTCCCTCCATTTACCTCACCCGCGAACCTACACTCATAGTCCATCAGCGCTTTGGCGCCGGTGACCGGTGCAGTTCTTTCGACGAAGTACGGGAAAGCGACTTCCATGTGGGCACTTTCTGCGTCAAGTCTCTGCTTCAGTTCGCGAAGGATCAGCGGCAAAGTCCGCATCGTGACTTCACCGCGGTGGGCGTTGAGGACCTCGATGAACCTGCTCATATGAGTACCCTTAAACTCGTGAGGTAGATTCACTGACATCGAGAGCCTAGCCGTGGTTGATTGTCGCTGGCTCTGCTGGTCAAGCACTACGATCGGGTACTGCAGGTCACAAACGCCAACCTTATCAATCGGGATCTGCCTGTCGTCACGGTGGTTTTGGACGTCGTGCATTACACCTCCAATTCTCCGGAGTAAATACAGCCGGATGCGCACGTTTCGCGTACCACGATCTTGCTCAAGCACGGCAACGCGGGCCGAAGCTTTTGCCATACCCACCGCGCGAGGTTTTCACTCGTCGGGTTTTCTAGCCCTGCAACCTCATTTAGGTACTGATGGTCGATCTGCTCCTCAACGGGCTTGAAGGCTGCCTTGATCTCGGCGAAGTCAATGATCCATCCGAACCGTGGATCAACGGGACCGCTAACATGCACTTCGATGTGAAAGCTATGGCCGTGGAGCCGACCGCATTTGTGCCCGTCGGGGACATTGGGCAAGCGATGTGCCGCCTCGATGGTGAAGGCCTTGAAGATCTCCATCGCTCTCCTCTACGGAATCCCCCAGAACTTGTGGGACTGCTGGCTCAATCGCCAGAAGGGGTGTTCGAGACAATACCGCACCGCAAGACGAGTGTTGGCGTCGAGATTGGGACCGTCCATCGGCTGCAAAAAGAAGTGGCGGAACCTCAGTGATTCGAAAGTTTGAGGCTCGGCTCCGAATTGAGGAAACACCAACTTGAGCTCGTCACCAGTAGTTTGGACGAGATCTGCTCCCGCCTTCGGGCTCACGCAGAGCCAATCAACGCCGCCAGGAACTGTAAGCGTCCCATTCGTCTCGACCGCCACTTCGAAGCCACGCTCATGTAGAGAATCAATGAGCGTCCGATCCAGTTGCAGGAGGGGTTCGCCCCCCGTGCACACCACAAACTTCCTTCCCGAGAAATTGCCCGGCCAGCATCTCTCGATCGCCCCTGCGAGTTCCTTCGCGTCCTGGAATCGGCCACCGCCCGGACCATTTAGGCCGACAAAATCAGTGTCACAGAACTGGCACCCAGCAGTTGCGCGGTCCTCCTCACGTCCTGACCAGAGATTACAGCCCGCGAACCTGCAGAAGACGGCCGCTCTGCCGATGTGGGCCCCCTCGCCCTGCAATGTGTAGAAAACCTCCTTCACTGCGTAGCTCATCTTCACGAGTGCTGCACCACTGCATACTGAAGTGGATCACTGAGGCCGTTTTCCCTGAAACCCTTCTGCCGTAGCAGACAGGAGTCACAGAATCCGCACGGATGTCCAGTTGGCGATGGATCGTAACAACTACTGGTGAGACTGTAGTCGATCCCGAGATCCAGCCCCTTGCGGATGATCTCGGACTTGGACAGCGAGATCAGCGGCGCGTGGATTCTAAGCAACTGTCGGCCTTCCACGCCGGCCTTGGTGGCCAAGTTTGCCATGCGTTCAAAGGCCTCGATGAATTCTGGACGACAGTCAGGGTAACCGCTGTAGTCTAGCGCATTCACTCCAATGAAGATGTCGCTGGAATCTAGAACCTCTGCCCATGCCAACGCGAACGACAAGAAGATGGTATTCCTGGCAGGCACATATGTGATTGGTATACCGTGCGACATCTCCTCAAGCGGTCGTCCTTTGGGAACGCCGATGTCATCCGTTAGTGCGGAACCGCCGAACGCTCGAAGGTCGATCGTTACAACGCGGTGCTCCTTAACCGCAAAGGATCGTGCCACCCGGTCAGCTGCTTGAAGTTCCCAGCCGTGTCGCTGCCCATAGGAGAAAGAAAGCGCAAGAACTTCGTATCCCTCACTCTTCGCGATAGCGAGAACCGTGGTCGAGTCGAGCCCGCCACTCAACAGCACCACCGCCTTTTTTCTTTTGATTGACATCACATACCTTCCTCTCTCCGCGTCCTGCCAAAAAGCCCGAGTTGCCTCGTACCGCCGAATTCGATTGGCTCAAGCTTGGTCGCGTATTCCCGAATGATCGCAACCTCTGCTTCCGTGAAGAGAACCTGGCGATTTCGAGAGCGCACGCCGGGCGGGATCTTTCCCTTCTCTCGCCACCTCCAAAGCGTTTGTCGGCTGACCCCGAGCTCGTCCGACAGTTCGTTGTTGGTGTAGTACTTTGCGCTGCCAACCTGGACCGGCATGTTAACTGAATCTACCTGATACTACACCTCGTCGCAGGCCGTCCGCAATGACAAAGTATGTTGCATCATGTTGCACAACCAAGCGTTTATTGAAAAGAAAGGACTTAGATGTGGGGCGGGGACTGGGGAACGAATAGAAGCGGATCGCTGGTCAGGCGCGGCGTGCCGCACGGGACCGTAAGGAGTCTTGGGCTGCGGCGCGAGCCGGAGGCTTCCGTTCGCACTGTATTTCCTGCTTCATCTCTTGCACCGTTCGCGCGAGATCAAAGACGAAGGCGAAAGAGGTCTGGCCCGGCGATCGCAGAACGCTCATTATCTCTTTGGGACTATTCACTACCTGCACATCTGCACCGGTGACAATCAGCCGACACTCCGCGAGCGGTTGGGGCAAGTCCTTCGTCTTCCGCAGAAATTCTACGACTCGGCGGAGCGACTGCGTTGAAACGCCGGCTTCGCGAAGCTCCCTGGCAACGCGCAGTGCCAGCAGGTCAGAAAATGAGTATCTGCGTTCCGTGCCGGTGCCTTGCGCTTCCGCAATGCTCGGCACGATGAACTTTGTTCTGGCCCAGTAATCGATGTTGCGGAAGGAGACGCCGGTGATCCGGACTGCGTCGCCCGTCGAAAAGCTGTCCGTCGCTTTGGCCATCACTTTCCCTTATAGCACAGTTCAGTGAACTGATTTTTGCATAGCACAGTTCACTGGACTCGATTATAATGTAAACTGCACAGCCTTCCCGAATAGCTCATTACTTGGGGAGAGATTATCTAGAGAGGTGGAAGCGGCAGACTACAGGGGCCGCCGTTAAGCGGCCCGGCAAATCTTTTCGGTTTTCGTGGTGCCACGGTTTCTCAGGCCAGCGGGCAACACCGAGCGAGGGGTCATGATTGCGACCTACGCTCTTAGTGTTTTTATACCACGGACCGGCCGCGACGGTCAAACAAAATGTTGAATAACTGTTCTGAAGTTGAAGAGATGGAGGAATCCTGGACTCCGGCGGCCACGCAGATTTTGAACTTTTCGCCGATCCAATTTGAGGACGCTGAGCTGACTGTCGGATGCCTGCCGTATGGCGCGGACGGTGAGCAGGCTCTGGAGCAACTGCGGCACGAGCATAACGGCACCCACGTCTTCCGCAGGGACGGGCCAGACAGTATCGTGGCTGTTTCCGTAACCCCTAATGCCGCTCTTATCGGAAAGCCCAAGACGATCCGGCTAAAGGAAAACCTGGGCTTGGCTGCGGCGCTGGTTCGGAACGCGTTGCTGACGTATCTGGCCGGTATGGGACGCACAGTATTGAGCTACGAGCCAATGCGGTTCATTGCCCGTGACGATCTTCTTCGGCAACTCCCGGGGATTTCGCCCCCTGACTGGCTTGGCGTTCGACTCCTATTTGAAGTTGCGATCCGTCCCGTGTACTTCTTCAAGCAAGAACCATTCATCGCCGCCGTGGTGGACGTGCGCACTACCCGCCTCATCGAGCGGACGGCCCAGGAACTAATGAACGACGGCTTCTCTCTCGAAGGGTTTTATGTCGGTAGGCGCGTGCCCAGCGATGACGTCCGGATCGCACCATTCCTTGAGCTAGTCGGTTGCGTCAAATCACGCGACGGATCACAGATTCGCCTGACTGATTCACGAGATCGCATCGAAAGCGTTGCAGCAAGTGAGGTGTGGCCCGAGAAGCGTGCGTTCACCGCGTGTCTACAGCATGCGTTCGCGGAACGGGCGTCGAAGATCGCCGAACTTCTCGAAAGCAAGCGAGCTGCCCTGCGACACGGCCCCACGCGGCTTGATCGCATCAAGAAGACTGTCGGCTTTTTGGGAGGTCAGCAACATGAGATGGCCCCTGGTGTTCCATTTACGTTTGGCGCCCTCCTCGACAGCGCCAACGCCTCGTTTCCTCGCATGGAAACTGCGCCACGGCCAGTCTATGTTTTTGACCAGGCCGGCGCCAAGACGGACACGTGGAACGAGAGGGGTTTGACGGACAACGGGCCCTACACGGCTCAGGTTTTTACGCCGAATCAACCGCGGATCTGTGTAGTTTGCCAGCAATCTATGAAAGGGCAGGTAGAGCAATTCCTGCACAAATTCGACCAGGGGATCAAGTTGCCAGCGCCCCCACCGGCACGGGATCGAAACCGGCCGGCTAAGCGCCAAACGAACTACTTCGAGAAAGGCTTCCGGCGAAAATATGCGCTGAAGGATATCCAATACGAATTCTTTGTGACGGAGAGCAACTCAGTCGATTCGTATAAGAAGGCTTGCCAACGTGCGATCGAAAAACACGGGAGCGGACAGAAATGGGATCTGGCCTTCGTTCAGATCGAAGAATGTTTTCACGAACTCCCTGCGAAATCCAATCCGTACTTCGCGTGCAAGGCCAGCTTCCTCACGCACCAGATCCCCGTTCAGGAGTTTCAGATTGAGAAGACTCGAAAACCAGACCGCGACCTTGTGTTTGTCCTCAATACGATGGGCCTGGCAACTTACGCAAAGCTTAACGGCATACCGTGGCTTCTAAAAGGCAATCCCGGAATCGCCCATGAACTGGTCATCGGCCTCGGAAGCGCTAATGTCGGTGAAGGTCGCCTTGGTGAACACGAGCGGTTCGTGGGCATCACGACGGTCTTCAGCGGCGACGGCAACTACCACGTATCCAATTTGTCAAAAGCAGTATCGATGGACGAGTACCAAGCCGCACTACTCGAAACACTTCGGACCGCCATTCTGAAGGTTCGCCAGGATATGAACTGGCAACCGAAAGATCAAGTCCGCCTGGTGTTCCACGCGACTTTCAAACGATTCAGTGGAGCCGAAGTGCAATCGATCAAAGGCCTTTTGAGTGACCTCGGCGACTACGACATTGAATATGCTTTCGTCCAACTGAGCGAGGAGCATCCATATATTCTCTTCGATAAAAACCAAGGTGGCGCCTTTGATCCCGAGACGAAGCGCACTAAGGGGGCCTATGCGCCGGCGAGGGGCGGCTATTTGGAACTTGGGAAGAGAGAGGTGTTGCTCACGTTAACGGGGCCGCGAGAGGTGAAGCGCCCAGAGGATGGCACGCCAAGGCCGCTGCTTCTCAGCTTGCACAGAGACTCTACCTTTACGGACATAACTTACCTGGCCAAGCAGATTTTTAGGTTCGCCTCTCACTCCTGGCGCACATTCCTACCATCGTCGCTGCCTGTGACCATTCAGTACTCGAACTTAATCGCGAATGCTCTGGGCAATCTATCGCTCACAGATCGGTGGAATCCGGACGTCATGTTAGGGCGCATCGGAAAGACCAGATGGTTTCTGTGAGCACTACGTCAGAGTTCCTGTTGGCGGACGCCCGTGCGGCTCTGCGAAGACGTGCGTCCGAAGAGAGTCGCACGGAGCTAAGCAGAGCATTCGGAGCATGGTTACTGCCTGACGCCAACCAGGACTCTGAATTCCTTTCGCTTGTTCGCGAAGCGGCCACCAGGGAGGGAGCCGAGCAGGATTTTCACACGGTGGCTATTCTGGGGTTCGGCGCAGATGTTGGCCTCCTGGCAGCAGGTGAGATTGAGGCCTTAAAGAAAGGTCTCCGGCGGCAGGCGGGCCGTGGAGTTGTGATTGACGAATTGCCGGCGGCGTTTTGCTCCGATGCCGTCGGCGTTCTTGGCGTCGTCCTGGGAATGAAGTCCGTCGGAGATACCCAAATCAGGGATCAGGTTGTGCAGTGGATTTCCAAGTTCGTGAAAAAGAGCTACGACGCGGAACGTACTGAGGAGTGGCAGCGTTGTCTGTTTGCGGCTGTAGATCTCCAGCTCGACAGCCTGCTGAACATCTCCATCCCTAAATCGCCAGGTACGGCCGACGTTCGAACTGCGCTGGTGGCCAGAGGCGTCATGGAAGCTTGCGACGACCGACTGGCGGATCAGGACGGCAAACATACGCTCAACTTGGCAATGCAGGAATTGGCGGATGCGTTATCCCACGACCGGGCTGCATTGCGCCTCGCCGCCGTTGAATCCGTCGTCCGGGCGGCCGTACCGGTGGCCGGCGGAAAGGGTCCAGCATCAGCGCCAAAGGGAGGCCAGCCACTTTCCGATCGCGACGTGCGCGTACACGACGCCATCGGCAGAGAACGATTCTGCAGTCTTACGAACGCCGAGATCATGAAGGATGCAAACGTGAAGAAACCCCTGCGCGCCGAAGGACTGGAACCGGGCGGCGATGCTGCCAAACGTTGCCTCGACCGCATCAGGAACGCCAAGAGCTACCCGCTGTCGCGCGAGGTCTCAAAAAAACGGGCAAGCCGAAACTAACGAACGGGCAAAAACGGGCAAAGTCACTCTGCCTCGGTCCAATCTTTCCAATCGCTTCCATCCGCTGAAACGGGCAATACCTTCCTGCCCAAATCGCCCGTCAACTCCCGAAAATGCGCCGCTCACAATAACATAACCAACGGGCAATGTTTTGACCGTTCTGCTCGCCCTGAGAATTGGAATCGAGCAGAGGAACATGCCGGTTTCCAAACTACTTTCCGTTGCGCAGGTGAGCACCAGACTTCAGTGCGCCTGCTCAACAGTCCGAAAACTGATCGCGGACGGCGAGCTCCGCGCATCGCGCATCGGCAGCCGCACGATCAGGATCTCCGAAACGGACCTTCAGGCGTACCTTGACGGCCGCGCCAACGTGTCAGCACCAGCGGTGCCTTCCGCGAAGACAAGGGAGGCCGCCCAATGTCGAACGACCAGCTAACAGCGGTGCTTGCCCAGCGCGTCATGGGTTGGACCGTTGGCCCGGAGCGGTTCTCGATGGGCAATCGTGAATGGATGCCGCGCTGGCGTTTTCAGCCCGCCGACAAGCTCGACGACGCTTTTCGACTTCTACAGGAGGCTGCGCCGCAGGCGTACAGCATTTGCGGCGACGACAAAGGCAGTATCCACGTCCAGGTCCGCATCAATGGCGCTATCGGTGAAGCACGGGGACCATCCGTTCCAGGCGCTGTTACTTACGCCGTCGCGCGCGCGGTCGGAATTGAGGCTTGAGCGTCATGGATACAGCGCCAGAGCCGTCTGAAGCACGCATCTTTCTCGAAGCGCTGTTCGCCGGCAAGCCGGATGAACTGCACGTGTTGCTTTGGACCCTTCCCGAGAAGCGATCGCACTGGTTCCAGAACGTAGAAGACGCGATAAAGTTCGCGGAATTGCAGCAGGAACGCGATCTCTATGTCGGCGTGGGCCTCTCCTGCCAAGATCATGGTGCCGCCCGCCGTTGCCCTTCGAATGAAGTGGCTGGCATTTTCGGTTTGTGGGCCGACCTCGACTTGAAGTCAGAAGCGCATTCCAAGACCGCGCTACCAGCGACTGTGGAGGATGCGCTGAAGATCCTACCGGAACAACTGCCGCCCACGTTTGTCGTTCGGACCGGCAACGGCGCGCATGCCTGGTGGCTTTTTCGCGAGCCGCTGATCTTCGAGTCGGAAGAGGAACGCCGTGACGCCGGAAACCTCGCGCTTCGTTGGCAATCCCTGCTCCGCGCCAACGCGGCGGCGCACGGCTGGGCGTTTGATCGTCTCGCCGATCTCGCGCGAGTTCTCCGGGTACCCGGAACCCAAAACTGTAAAGATCCGGCGAATCTGAAGCCGGTCTCAATCCACTCGCAGACTGGCCGCCGCTACAATCCGAGCGACTTTGTGGAATGCCTTGAGGGCCAGGGAATACCGAAAGCGGAAGAACAGGAACGTACCAGCCGGTCCTGGAAAGAGGAGTCTGCCGATAAGCCGCTGTCCATTAACCCGAACGCGGTCGTGCCGGAAGATCTTCTCAATCAGTACATGGCCGACCCGCGCTTTAAGAAGACCTGGCTGCGCCAGCGCGACGACCTCAAAGATCAGTCCCAGTCCGGTTATGACTTGGCGCTCGCCAACTTTGGCTTGGATGCACGTCTGTCCGAACAGCAGGTCATAGACCTGATGATCCACCACCGGAGAATCCACGGCAAGCAGCAACGAACGCGCCTCGACTACTTCCAGCGGACCATTTCAAAAGCATCCAAGCGAAACGACAACCCGGCGCCCGCCAGATCCTTCGAGGGTCCTGGTGAGGAAGGTGGCAATCCGTCGCCACAAACGAAGCCGGATTCTCCAACCGCGCGGGCACTCCTGTGTGAACAGATCTCAAGCGCTCTTGGCGTCCGCGTGCTCCGCATCGTCAAGATCGACGGTCAGGAACCAACCTACCGGCTGGAACTCGAAGCCACCAAGATCGGATTCCCCAGCGTTGACAAACTCGTCGGGCAACAGAGTTTCCGCATGAAGATCGCGAGTGCGGTTGACCATTTGGTCCCGAGAATTCCGCCGAAGGTCTGGGATCGCGTCGCTCAAATGATCCTGAATGCCTTGACAGTCGAAGACGGCGGCGACGAATCAAAGCTTGTGGGAGCGGCGAAGCTGTGCGTCGAACGGTATCTCTCCGAGACGCCGTTCATTGACGCGGAGCAGGATCATCCCTACCAGACCCGCTTCAAGCCCACAGTCTACGAAGGACAGGTCGCGATTTGCTCGCACGACCTGCAGCAGCACATCAACAAAGCTTGGGGCGAGAATCGCGCGATCAAAGAGGTGACTGCGATGCTGTCCGCTCTCGGCGCATCGAGCACCAGGCTCAAGCGGACGCGGTTGCGTGACCAGAGCCGGTGGCTGCTGCCATCAAGTGAGTTCACTCCAGACGCCCAGATCGGAGCCAGAGAGGAGACGAGCGATGGCAGACCATCCTGACATCGAAGAAGCTCTCAGTGCAATTGGCCATCGCGATCACTCCATCACCGCGGAGTACCGCATCTTCGGACCGCCCGGCACCGGGAAGACCACCAACTTAACCCGGCAGATCCGCCGCGCCGTCCAGCGCTTCGGTAAGGATTCCGTGCTGGTGACGAGTTTTTCACGCGCGGCAGCCGCGGAACTTGCTGGGCAGGATCTCCCAGTCAGTTCCGACCGGGTTGGAACACTGCACTCCCACTGCTGGCACGCGCTGGGCCGCCCCAGAATCGCTGAAGTTTACGTCGAGGAGTGGAATCGGGAGAACCCCCACCTGCGGATCACTCCCGCCAAGAAGGAGCGGAAACTGGACGGCGACGAATCTGACGAGGACTTCATCGACGACGTGCGAGGCGGTGATTACTGGCTGGGTGAGTTGAATCGGTCTCGGGGAATGATGCGATCCGTAGAACTCTGGCCGACAGCGCTTCGGGAATTCGCCGCCAAATGGAGCTGCTACAAGACTTCGAACCGGCTGATGGACTTCTGCGACCTGATCGAGACCGCCGCGCGCGAGATCCGCATCGCGCCGAAGAGGCCGGAGGTAGTCTTCGCCGACGAAGCGCAGGACCTCAACCCAATGCAGTTAGCCTTGGTGCGGAGGTGGGGAGAGAACGCGCAGTACTTCATCGTTGCGGCCGACGACGACCAGACCATCTACTACTGGTGCGGCGCGACGCCGGACGCGGTGTTGGACCCCGAAATCCCTGAGGACCACAAGATCTTCCTCAAAGAAAGTCACCGCGTGCCTCGCACCGTTCATGCGCGGGCAACCCGGTTGATCCATCAAGTGACCCGCAGGCAGGAGAAAGCCTACAATCCGCGACCCGAAGACGGGATGTGCGTGGACATTTCGCGGGGCGGCTACAAATCGCCCGAGTATTGGATTCTCAAGACGATCATGCAGCACCTCGAGAACGGTCAGAAGGTGATGCTGCTGGCGTCGTGTTCCTATATGTTGCATCCGGCCATCGCGGTGCTGCGGCAATGGGGCATCCCGTTTCACAACCCGTACAGGAAATCCGCCGGTTTCTGGAATCCACTGCGGCGTGGACGAGCAGGATCCTCGACGAATCGGATTCTGTCCCTGCTGGACCACCAGCCGTGGACGCACGGCGACCTCAAGCTGTGGGCCGAATGGCTCAATCCAAAGGGGACTCTGCGGACGGGAGCCAAAGACCTAATCGAGGCATCCGACAATTCCCTCCCAGTAACCATGGAGCGGCTCAACGAACTGTTCGAGTCCGTCGCGTTTGAGGCTCTGTTGGCAGCTTCCGCCGATTCCCGGCAATTGGTCCAGTGGTGGGCCCGGCGCGTGGCACCGGAGTTCCATTCGCGTGTGCAGTTTCCGATTACAACGGCGTTGGCCGGCGGACCAGACGCGCTCAAGGAATCACCTCGGGTAATCGTGGGAACCATCCACTCGGTAAAAGGCGGCGAGGCGGATGTGGTCTTCCTGTTTCCGGACGCTAGCCCAGCCGGTGACGCAGCCTACCGAAAGCACGGACCGCAAAGAGACTCGGTGATCCGGCTTTTCTACGTCGGGATGACGCGCGCCCGGCACACGCTTTACGTCTGCCAGAAAGAATCTCCCATGGCGGTCATGATTTGACGCTAAGTAATTGAAATAATGAGACTTGCTTAATGCTTCGAGACGACGGTAACCTTCAGGCGCTAACTGGAGGTTTGCAGTTGAAAATACGGATTCAGCATCCCGGAGTTCACGAGAGAACCGATCGCGGAGGATCGTACTGGTATTTCCGCTATTGGGAAGACGTCCTGCAAAAGGACGGCACGACGAAGTCCGTCCGGAAGTTTCACACCGTCGGCCCGAGCAAGGGCGACGACAAGCTCTCGAAGAAGCAGGCGGAAATTGCTCGCGACAAATTCCTGGCTACGATCAACAAGCCCACCATCCAGGAGAAGGTCGCCGACGGGTTAGTCCTGTTCAGGAAGATGGTCGAAAAGTATCGCGCCGCGCACGTCGAAGCGGAAGCCGCCGGGCGCTTCCTGCTGGCGAAGCCGACGCGCGACAAATACATCATCCACCTTGAACAGCGCCTCGTTCCGCAGTGGGGCGACCGGCGTCTGTGCGAGATCAAACCTGATGAGGTCCAGCAGTGGCTGTTTAGCACCTGCGACTCCTGGCACATGATGAACGACCTGCGCGGCATCATGTCCGGCATCTACACCAAAGCCGAGGAGTGGGGCTACTGGCCCGAGGGACGCCGCAACCCAATCTCTCGCGTCAAAATTGGGGAAAAGTGGAGCGTGAGGCCGGAACGAATTCTGACGGAAGAGGAGACCGTGAAGGTGTTGGCGCGGCTGAGCGATCCCAACCTGCTGGTGTTGGAAACCGCAATCGCCACCGGCGCACGGATCTCCGAAATTCTCGGGCTCAAGTGGTGCCACGTCGACCTCCAGACTGGTATCCTACGCATCGCGCAGCGCTATTGGCGCGGCGACATAGACGATCCGAAGTCAAAGACCAGCAAACGACCGCTCACGTTGGGATACCTGGGCGACCGCTACCGCGCGAAGGCTGCGGCGGATAACGCGAAAGCGGACAACTGGGTCTTCGTCCGGACGGACGGGAGCGGCCTCCCGCTGTGGGATTCCGGCGTACGGCAAGCTCTAAAGCGGGCGGCGGTCGCCGAGGGCTGCGATTTCCCAGGTCTGGGTCCGCACTCCTTCCGACGCGCCAACATCACCTGGCGGCAGGAGGTGGGTGGGTCGAGCATTGAGGCTTCGAAAATCGCCGGCCACAGCACGGTCCGCATGACCGAGGAATACACGAAGATCCAACTGGGCCGGCAGGAAGAACTCACGCGGCTGATCCAAGAGCGACTGGCCGGCGTGGGCGAGAAGCAGACGGCCATTGTGCAGTAGAAAAAACCAAACCCGCCGCGCCCACGACAACTGCTCCGTTTCCCACCGAATTGATTCGAGTTCCGGCCTTCGCATCCCACATGGGCATCATCCTTATATGGGAAACGATTGTTGTCTCCTTCGGAAGACAACAAGCAGAGCAGCCCGCAACCGCGCGCGCACGAAAGCAAGCCACGTGCCAGCCCGTGTGTGGAGTCCTGGAGTCCGCGTGGAGTCCAGACGCCCAAAAACCGCCCCGTGGCGTCCACCGGAGTCCACGTCGCCTCTTGCTAAGTCTTTTGTTTTGCGCCAAACTGTCTGCAAGTGATTGATATTTCTTACATGGCATGGAAGAGGTCGTGAGTTCGAATCTCACCAGGTCCACCAAAACAAACCCCCAACAACCGGAGTCCAACTGGAGTCCAAAACCCATTTTGAGCACGGGCAGCCGTGGGCATCGTGTGGATTTCGATACCTGCCTTGCTCCGCTGCTCGGCGTGAGCCCCAGTCGCCCGCGTTGTCGCCTCAATACTACTTAGCTGGATCTCCCACCACGTAATCGCTTGATCGAGGATGTCGTGGCAGTCCTCACCTGCGAACGCTCCATCGGCTATTGGGCAGAACCGATGCTCACCGAGCGTGTGAAGCTCTCCCGCAGCAATGACAGCGATTGGACTAGGGCGAAAACCAAACTCATACTCGCCCTGTCTCACCTCCCGACAGGTAATGAGGAGCGGTCTCCTTACAGCCTTCACCAGCAAGCGCCGTAGACCGGAAACCGGCTCGTCGCCCGCCTTACTAATTACTGCCGTGACCTATGCCGAACGCCGGATCGGTACAAAACGGATCTCGACCCTCTGATTCAACGCGCCCGCTATCCTGCGCAACATCGCCAGGGAGTGACCCTCATAATCGGCGTCCTCAAGGCGGCAGATGACCGATGCGGTCGTGCCTATGAGCTTGGCAAGCTGAGTTTGGGTGAGGGCCGCCGCTGCCCTCAGTTCTTGGATTTTGCGGGCGATCTCTTCATTCGCGCGCGCCTCTTCCAGGTTCTTCAGCCGGGCCGGCTTGCCTTCGTAGAACCGGCGGTGAAGGA
>Ga0326728_10016900_pt1 | contig 14763 bp, 12 predicted proteins | sample MB3enrmetagenome_FD_207602 | JGI IMG/M metagenome (GOLD analysis project Ga0326728, IMG submission 207602) | Lab enriched peat soil microbial communities from McLean, Ithaca, NY, United States - MB31MN | ecosystem: Environmental > Terrestrial > Soil > Wetlands > Peat | place: USA: New York...
AGAAGAATGTGCGGAAATCTTTCTCTCAGGAGGCGCATCGTTCCGAGCGTTTCCTCGGGGTTGGCAAACGGATCTCCGGGGCCGGCGATTCCGGCGACCGATATCCGGGGCTCGCGCTCCAGGATTTTTTCCACATACAGGGCGGCCTGCAACGGGGAAAGTACCGCGCTTGTCACCCCCGGCCTGCTCTCGTTAACGCAGTCATATTTACGGTTGCAATAGTTGCATCTGATGTTGCACTCAGGTGCAACGGGCAGATGAACACGGCCGTAGGAGCCCTTGGCCTCTGCATTGAAACAGGGATGGCGGCTGAAATCGCGCGAGATGTTCATTTCAGTTTCCTTTCTTACATGTATGCATAGCCAACCGGCGACTCATTTTGACTACCCTCGAGAAGGGCGTTCACAATGCGGTCGAGAAGCGATTGGGTCCCTCTGTAGCCCACGTGAAGGATTCTCTGCCCTCCGAACCGGTCGTGGATGGGAAACCCCACGCGGACCAGGGGAATGCCGAGCTTCCTGGCAAGCGTGTAGCCCTTGCTGTGCCCGATGAGCAGATCGGGTGAAAGCCCCCGGGCGAGTTCCTCGATCTCTTGGAAATCCATTCCTTCATGGACGGCGGGCGATTGCGGCGCTATCCCGGCAGTAACACGCTCTATGGCCTGCTCGAACCGGCCGCTCCTGCCGCCCGAGGCGCAAAGTACCGGTGTAATGCCGACCTCGCACAAAAAAGAAGTGAGCGCGACTACCATGTCCTCTTCGCCGTAAACGACGGCACGCTTGCCGAAGAGATATTTGTGCGCATCCACGTAGGAATCGATCAGGCGTCCCTTCTCCAGTGCGTGTTTCTCCGGGCACTCTTTACCGCTCAACTGCTCCAGTGCACCGAAGAAAACGTCTGTTTCGCGAATGCCTATCGGAATTCCCATCCCGTGCAGAACCACCCCGAAGTGTTTATCGAGATATTTTCCGGCCGTTTGGCAATCTTCCAGGGTTGAGCCGAACTCGAAGGTTGCATCCGCTCCTCCCATGCGCCGTATGTCTTCTATGGGTGTGCCCCCTCGGGGGATCTTTTCACAGTCCTCCAGGGCCGGCCCGTCCAGGGTCATGGAGAAGTCGGGCAAAATGACGGACGGGTACCGGAAATCATCAACGACTTCCTTGAGGTAGCGAAGGTCCTCGGGCGAGAGAAAACCCGGCAGCAGATTCAGCATGTGCGCGCAGGACCTGTCGTCCGAGAGCTGCTCGACCACTGCTCTTACCGCGGCATGGAACCCTTCCATATGCGTTCCGGAGTAGCTCGGCGTAGATACCGTAACGAGGGCGGGAAGCTGCAGGACGCCGCTTTGACGCATCTCATTGCGGAATTCCTTTACGATCATCGGCACGTCATCGCCTATGGTTTCGGTCAGGCAGGTGGTCGCAACACCGATGAGTTTTGCCCCGAACTTGGCCATGACGTTTTGCAATCCCTGTTTGAGATTGGGTCCTCCGCCATAGACCGCATGTTTTTCTCCAAGCGATGAGGAGGCGATATCCATGGGCTCTCTGAAATGACTTATTATGTAGCGGCGCATGTAAGTCGCGCAGCCCTGGGACCCGTGCAGCATGGGCACGGCGCCTTCGATACCCCGGAAGGCCAGGCAGGCCCCGAGAGGCTTGCAGAGCTTACACGCATTGGTAGTGGAGGTGTATGACGAGCGTTCCATTTTACGCCTTCTCTTTCCGGCGGGGCACAAAGCGCCAGACCGGGCTCATGACCGAGCAATGAACTTCCCTTGCGAAATTGAGCATCCCCACAAACCCCTCGAGAGGCTGCTTTCGTTCATGATTGTGGTCGCAGAACCCGACGCCCAGCTTATAGGCGATAGGCCTCTCCTTGACACCGCCGACAAAAATGTCGCATTCCTTTTCCTTGAGAAAGCCGGCAAGCTCCAGCGGGTTGGAGTCATCGACTATGATGGTCCCCTCGTCGGTGATCTCGTGCAGGTCCCTGTAATCCTCCTCGGTTCCCGTCTGGGACCCCACCATAACGACCTGCATGCCGAGCAGACGGAAGGCCTTGACCAGCGAGAAGGCTTTGAACGCCCCTCCTACGTAGATGGCGGCCTTCTTTCCTTCAAGGTCTTTTCTGAATTTCTGGAGTTCCGGATAGAGGACCGAGAGTTCATCTTTGACCAGTTGCCGCGTTCGCTCGATAATCCCGGGGTCTTTGTCCCGGAAAAATTCCGCAACGTCGTAGAGCGCCTGGGCCATGTCCTCCACACCGAAGTAGGAAACCCTCTTAAAGGGAATTCCGAAGGACTCCTTCATCATTTTGGCAAGCTCGACGGTTGCGCCCGAGCACTGGACCAGATTCAAAGCGGCGCCATGGGCCCGCATGATGTCTTCGACGCGTCCGTCCCCGGTTATATTGGCAACGGTCTCGACGCCCATTTTTTTGAAGTAATCCCGGATGATCCAAAGCTCTCCGGCCAGGTTGAAGTCCCCGAGGATGTTGACACTAAGGGCTGGGATGCCCGTGGTATCCCCCGTTCCAACGAGCCGGAACATGGCTTTGCAGGCGGCGCTGTACCCCTCGCGCTTGTTTCCCTTGAACCCCTCGGATTGAACCGGAATAACCGGGATTTTCTTTTCTTCGGCCACCCGCCTGCAAACCGACTCCAGATCGTCTCCGATGATGCCCACGATGCAGGTCGAATAGACGAATGCCGCCTTCGGGTGATGGCGATCTATCAGTTCTGTGAGCGCCCGGTAAAGTTTCTCCTCCCCCCCGAAGATGACATCTATTTCCTGGAGATCGGTTGAGAAACTGAGCCGGTGCAGGGCAGGGCCCGAGGAGAGCGCGCCCCGGATATCCCAGGTATATGCCGCGCAACCTATAGGGCCATGGACGAGGTGCAGCGCATCCGCAATCGGGTAGAGCACGACCCTTGAACCGCAGAACACACAGGCACGCTGACTTACCGCTCCGGCAAGGCTTTCCCGGTTGCAGTCCATTTCGAAGGGCTCCTGGCCCTTTCTGTGGATTTGACCACTGCGTTCCTTGAAGATTACTGCCTCGGCGGTGCTCATTGGATTTCCCTTTTTTGTTGTTTCAGGATTAAATCGCTCAATCCCTCAATCCCTCAATCCCTCAATCCCTCAATCCCTCAGTCCCTCAAAAAAGATAGCTTTCAGCGGGCTTTCCGTCCTCGAGCGCATCCAGTATTTCATCGATGTCGTTTTCACCGTTCACGTTCCGGTACCAGTAGCCCTGCGGGTAGATGACCAGGATCGGCCCTTCCTCGCAAAGCTTGAGGCAGCCGGTGCTGGAGACAATGGCATTCATCCCGCGCTCTGAAAGTTCCTCTTCGAGGTAGTTTATGAGGTTCATCGAGTCTTTCTTGATGCACTTTCCCTTTGCTTCCAGGCCTCTGAAGCTTGCGCAAACTAGTATGTGGTGGTCAGGTTTTTGCATTTTCGTGATCCTTTTCTGAAAACCCAGACTTTGGTTTTTTTCACTCTTCACTCTTCACTCTTCACTGCTCACTGCTCTTACATCACCAGTTCGAAAGATTCCTCGGGGGCGTCCCTGTCCCGGCGGTCGAGGAGCGCATCGAGTATTTTTTCGAGCAGGCGTATTCCGCCCCTGTATCCGACTGTGGGAAAGTAGCTGTGCCCGACACGGTCGAGGATTGGGAACCCGAACCTGATGAAGGGAATGTCCTCGTCGCGTGAGATATACTTGAGGTAAGTGTTCCCCATCATGAGATCGACGGGATCGTTTTTTACCCACTGGTGGAAAAGGAACATGTCGCTTCCGGCCTTTACATTTACCTCGTGAGGTATGTCCCTGGTGATTTCCCGGATTTTGGTCTCGAACTTCTTGCCGGTGCTGCCGGTGACAATGTGGATGGGCCACATATCTATCGAGACGAGAAATTCGGTAAGAGAAATGAGTTGGTCCGGGTCTCCGACAAGCCCCACTTTTTTGTGATAGAAGTACTGGTGCATGTCGGTGATGACGTCGAGCAACTGTCCACGCTCGACGTTGATCGAATCGGGGACGCTCACTCCGGCAATTCTCCTGAGCGTATCGATGAACGAGTCGGTTGCCGTAAGGCCGATCGGGAGTTCGAGCAATTCACAGTGGACGTTACATTTCACATCCAGGGCGCGCGCTGCCGGCCATGAAGCGGTCCGGCCGAGCGCAACGGTAGCCTTGCTCTCACCGGTGCTCACCAACTCGCCGATTGTGACCCCGCCTTTGGGGTACATTTCAAATTTTCCGGTCTGCGGGCGATTCAACACATTGGAAGTGTCGGGGAACATAACCGACCGGATACCCAGTTCGCCGGCAATCCTTCTGATCTCTTCCATGTCCGATGGCTCGACATATCCGGGTATTATGTTGATCTGATCCAGCCGCTTGCCGTTTGATGCGGAAAAGTAGCTCACCATGGCTTTCGTCATATTGGCGAAGCCGGTTACGTGCGATCCCACATAGCTCGGCGTATTGACGTGGATGACGAACTTGCCCTTGGGTATCTTGCCATCAGCGTCGGCTTTTCGCGCTATCTGAGGGATATCGTCTCCGATTGTTTCCGACAGACAAGTGGTGTGCACGGCTATGACGTCAGGCTCGTAAACCGAGAAAATGGTGTCGATCGCCTGAAGCAGATTAGCCTGTCCGCCGAATACGGAAGCCCCTTCGGTAAACGAACTGGACGCAGCCATCACCGGTTCCTTGTAATGCCGGGTAAGGGCACTGCGATGATATGCGCAGCATCCCTGGGAGCCGTGGCTGTGAGGCAGGCAGCGGTGAATGCCAAGGGCGGCGTACATAGCTCCGATCGGCTGGCATGTTTTCGCCGGATTGATCGTGAGGGCGCTTCGTTCGCTGACCTCTTTTGGTGTATGTCGCAGCAGCATTGGGGTATCCTCTATCTCCTAAATGTTGAAAGATGCTCTTGTTTGAAGACCGATCACTCGCAGGCATAGGTGGCGGCAAGTTCGGGGTTTGTCTGCCAGGGCGCTTTCAGGTACGACCATACTTTGCAGTTCACCATGCGGTCGATTTCCCTGTAGAAATTTACCGCGCCCTTGAATCCTGCGTAGGGACCTCCGGAATCGTAGCTGTGGAGCTGCTTCATGGGGACGCCCTTTTTCTGGATGGCGTACTTTTCCTTGATCCCGGCGCAGAAAATCGCCGGCTTGTAGATTTCTATCATTCTCTCTGTTTCATACTGGCTGATATCGTCTATGACCAGAGTCCCATTTGCCATGTCGGGCATCATTCCTTCATAGTCCTTGAAAGAGAAGCCCATTTTCGAAAGCTCTTCGATTTGTTCGGCGCTCTTTCTGGGGCGGTATCTGTCCGGGTCCGGATTCACCACCAGTTCTTCTATGTTTCTGCTGTCCGCGTCGACCTTTATGTCGGGCAGCACTCGCCGGCCCTCGTAGTCGTCGCGGTGAGCAAACTCGTAGCCTGCCGAAATTGTCTTCATGCCTATCTCGGCAAAAAGTTCCTGGTAATGGTGAGCGCGGGAGCCTCCGACAAAGAGCATGGCGAGCTTGCCTTCGCAGCGCGCCCTGACCTCGGCCTGAACTTTTTCCACCTCCACCATCTCCTCGGCTATGACCGCCTCCACCCGCTCGGTAAGCTCCGGGTCCTGGAAATATTTTGCGATCTTGCGCAGGGACTTTGCGGCGGAGTTAGCCCCGATGAAGTTGATCTTTATCCAGGGAATTCCGAATTTTTTCTCCATCATCTCGGCGACGTAGTTAATGGATCTGTGGCACATGATCGCGTTCAGGTCGGCGGTATGCGCGCTTGCAAACTGATCGTAGGTGGAGTTGCCGCTGAAAGTAGCCACCGTGGTGATCCCGCATTTTTCCGTTATCCGGTCGATCTCGAAGCCATCGCCGCCTATGTTGTACTCTCCGAGCATGTTTACGCGGAACTTGCCTTCCCTGGCAGCTTCCTCCTCAATCCCCACGACGTGCTTGAATATGCCGTTGTTGGCTATGTGGTGGCCCGCCGACTGGCTTACTCCCTTGTAGCCCTCGCAACTGAAAGCGAAGATATTGATGCCGAGCTTCTCTTTCATCTCCTTTGCCACGTTGTGGATGTCGTCGCCGATCAGCCCGACCGGGCAGGTGGCAAAGATGCTAATGGCCTTGGGCTTGAAGATGTCGTATGCCTCCTGGATTGCGGCCCTGAGCTTTTTTTCGCCCCCGAATACGATGTCCTCGTCCTGGAGGTCGGTCGAAAAGCAGTAGGGCAGAAAATTAGCGTCTTCGGCGGTAGGAGGCCTGGTTTGATTTCGCCGGGTAAGCCAACTGTAGAATCCACACCCGATCGGGCCATGGGTCAGGTTTACGAAATCCCTGGTCGGCCCCAGCACCACGCCCTTGCAGCCTGCATAACTGCATCCGCGCTGGGTTATTATGCCGGGGATGGCGCGGCTGTTAGACCCTATTTCGGGTACACTCTGGTCATCGCTCACCTTGTTTATGACGATCTGCTTGGCTCGTTTACGGGCGACTTTGGTCGGATATCTGGCAAGCAGTTCCTGTTTTACGGCATTTGGGTCGATTGTCTCGACCACGACTGCCGCATTTTTGTCAATCTTTGCAGCCATCGGTTTCTCCATTCTGGGCACAAGCCATCAGATCTCATCGAGAACGGTCTTGCCACACTCTCCGGTCCTCACGGATACGGAGTCCATGACAGGGCTCACGAAAATCTTGCCGTCCCCCGATTTTCCAGTGCGGTTGACCTTTATTATTGTCTTGACCGTTGTGTCGACCAGGTTGCCAGGCACCACTATCAATAAGATCCTTTTCGGGATAAGACGCTGGGAGTGACCGAGCTGGGCTATCGCTTCCTCGTATCCTTTCTCGGCCCCTTCCAGAAGAGAGCAATCGACCAGGCCCTTTCCCCTCCCGAGCGCATCCTTGGCTGTCATAGAGGAGATTCCAGCTTCCGAAAGGGCCTTCTTCGTCTTGTTCATCATGTTCATCCGGACAATGGCCATGACCTCTTTCATATCTTTACCTCTTCAATTTCGCCTGAAGGCAATTCCTTGATTCCTGAACTGATCGTGTAAACCTCGTGTACAGGTGTGACGAAGATCTTGCCGTCTCCGAATGCGCCCTTGGCGCCCGTGCGGGCGGCACTGATCACGGTCTTGATCACATAGTCCTTGTCCTGGTCCTGCACGACTGTCAGCAGCAGTTCCTTGGGGATTTCGTCGTAGGTGATTTCTCCGATTTTTATGCCGCGTTGTTTACCCCGGCCCACAACCGAAACCTTTGTCACAGCCGGAAATCCTGCTTCCATCAGCGCGGCAAGCACATTGTCCACCTTGTCGGGCCGCACAATCGATCTGATCATTATCATGGCGAATCTCTCCTTGTTCTCCGGGCAACCCTTATCCGGCCAGCCCGTGTTCGATAAGAAGCTTTTCAAGCACGTCCGTATGCATCGGTTTGGGGATGACCTGCATTGTGTTTGCCTCGATCTTGCGTGCGAGGGTCCTGTATTCCTCGGCCTGGGAATGCTCCGGATCGAATTCGATCACGGTCTTGCGGTTGATTTCCGCTCTCTGGACCATGTTGTCCCGCGGTACGAAATGGATCATTTGAGTCCCCAGCTTCTCTGCGAACGCTTCGATCATTTCACCCTCGTAATCAACTTTCCTGCTGTTGCAGATAAGCCCGCCAAGCCTGACACCACCTGCTTCGGCGAATTTGACGATGCCTTTGCAGATGTTGTTTGCAGCGTACATGGCCATCATCTCGCCCGAAACCACGATGTAGATCTCCTGGGCCTTTCCCTCGCGGATGGGCATGGCGAAGCCGCCGCAAACGACGTCGCCCAGGACGTCGTAGAACACGTAGTCGAGCGCATAGCTGTCGGCGTAAGCCCCGAGCTGCTCCAGCAGGTTGATGGAAGTGATAATTCCCCGGCCTGCGCAGCCCACGCCCGGTTCAGGACCGCCGGATTCTACGCAGATGGACTCACGGAAACCGATTTTTCGGATGTCGTCGAGTTCGACGTCCTCGCCCTCCGCGCGAAGGGTGTCGAGAACGGTTTTCTGTGACAACCCCCCCAGCAGCAGCCGGGTAGAGTCCGCCTTAGGATCGCAGCCAACAACCATGACCTTTCTGCCCATTTCCGCAAGACCCGCCACTGTGTTCTGTGTTGTTGTGGATTTTCCGATACCGCCTTTGCCGTAAATGGCAATCTTTCTCATTTGAAACCTCCTATTGAGTAGAGATGGTTGTTGGATCTATAGAGCAGGAGGTGTGCCAAGAGGGCTTAATGCCGATTAACTGGCTGTTATAATTATATTAATTGGCTGTGGATCTGAGAGATGCATGGCTCGCGGAATAGTCGGGACCAGACAAAAAGGTGAGGTAACCTTACAAAAATGTAGGGTATCTTAGTGTAACTTTGTTCTCCTTCAAATACCCGGTAGCGCCGCCTTCCACGGCGGCGTTTGCCTTCCGCAACGGCGTATCAATCATGAATTTTTCATCATTTTTGGAGAAATGAGAGAATAATGCACATACCCGCAACGAAGAAGATCCAATATATGCGTTTGAAGCCCCACGGTAGCGCCGCCTTCCACGGCGGCGTTTGCCTTCCGCAACGGAGAACATCCAATATATGCGTTGAAGCCCCACGGTAGCGCCGCCTTCCACGGCGGCGTTTGCCTTCCGCAACGGAGTATCAATCGGTAAACGATGAAAAGGAACCATGGCGATGGTGGTTCGTAAATGAGGATTCGTTTGTGTGATATGTTGAACGCCGCCGTGGAAGGCGGCGCTACCGGGGGGGTTGTTCGTACATAAAGAGCGGGAGTTGATTTACTGCATTGTGCCTTTGCTCGCCTGGCCTCTAATAGTCATTTGGCCGCCATAACGAAACTGGGGATCGGAGGAACTGTTGTCGCTGGATTTGCTGTCGTAATTGTGCGAAGTGGTAGAGCAGGCTGCGGTTAACGTCATCAGCAGGATAAAAAATATAGCCGTAAGAAATGCTCTCATTGATACCCTCCTGTGTGTCTACTCTGGCCCCCTCCACTGCATGATGCGTATATCGGAAGAAATCCGGCTTGGTAGTATCCGATTTTCGCCCCTGCGCGGACGGCGTCCTTTCAGGGCAGCGATTTTCGAAGCGGATCCATTATATGATCAATAGTAGTACGGTGTCACGTGATAATTGGGGGTCTTCCGGCAAACGCGTGCGGACAGTTTGCACGCGAAGCCGCGAAGAAAAACAACAGCAGAATACAGCCTGGACAGCGGGTTTTGTGGGTCTTCAAGCAAACATGTACTGAACCACGAATAAAGCCGTCTCCCTGCTCGCTACCGCCATTTTCCTCTTTCTTTTTCTTCGCGTCTTCGCGGCTTCGCGTGAAAAATATGAAATCATATCAAACCGGTTTCAAAGGCCGGTCGGAACCTCTTTCCGCGATGACCTCGTCGATCAGCCCGTATTCCTTTGCCTGCGCTCCGGACATATAGAAGTCCCTGTCGGTGTCTCGTTGTATCTGGTCGAGCGGCTTTCCGGTGTGGTCCACTACTATCTGGTTCAGATCTTCGCGGAGCCTTAGAATTTCTTTTGCCTGGATTTCGACGTCGGTCGCCTGGCCCTGGAAGCCGCCCATTGGCTGGTGCAACATTATGCGGGCATGGGGAAGAGCGAATCTTTTGCCTTTTTGTCCAGCAGCCAGAAGGATTGCCGCCATGCTGGCCGCCTGTCCCATGCACAGGGTCTCAACCTTCGGCTTTATGTACTGCATTGTGTCGTAAATCGCCAAGCCTGCCGTAACCAGGCCGCCAGGAGAGTTGATATAGAAATGGATGTCCTTGTCGGGGTCTTCGGATTCGAGGAAAAGCATCTGGGCGATAATGACATTGGCAATATCGTCCGAAACTGCGGTCCCAAGGAAAACGATCCGGTCTCTCAAAAGTCTTGAATAGATGTCCCACGCCCGCTCACCGCGGCTGCTCTGCTCGATTACAATTGGAATGAGTCCCATTACGATATGCTCCTGCTCGGCCCCCCGTCGGGGGCGGGATTATCAGGCCTGCTCGGGTTCTTCGGGTTGCGGCCCGGTTTCAGGCTCTTTTGCCTCTTCGGGCGTGTCCACGAAGACAGCTTCGTTTTCTATGAATTTAAGTACTTTGTCTTCGAGTTTTCTTTCCTTTTCCTTCTCCACGATGGCGCTTTCCGCGTATTCCCTTTTGACCTTCTCCGGGTCCATGCGGTAGGCGGCGGCGATATCTCTGAAAACCTGCTCCTCGTCTTCGGGATCGAGCACAATTCCTTCGGCCTCGGCTATCTTGTCGAGTACGAGTTTGGTTCGGATGTCTTTTTCAGCCTGCAGTTTTGATCCTGTCCTGTATTCCGGCGAGTTCAGCGCATCAGAGTTAAACTGGAGTCCCTGGCTCTCGAACTGGTGCTTCAGGTTCTGGAGCATCCTGTCGGCTTCCCGGTCGATCACTCTGGGCGATATTTCGAAATCAACCTCGCTCAGGATTTTACTAATTATCTGTTCGCGCACGGACTGAGTGGCCCGATGCTCTTCCCGCTCACGGAGTCTTTTGCGATACTCATCCCTCAGGGCGTCAAGGGTCTCCAATTCGCCGGCGCCGAGGGATTGGGCAAACTCGTCATTGAGTTCAGGCACTTCCTTTTCTTTTAGTTCCTTTATGGTCAGGTCGAAGCGGACCCTTTTGCCTGCCAGTTCCGGGGTAGAAGCGTCTTCGGGATAATCCAGTTCAAATGAGAAACTCTCCCCCGGCTTGTGCCTCAAAAGATGTTTATCAAAATCGGGGTGGAGGCTCCCTTTTCCGACCTCGGCCATGAAGTCCTGGGTCTTACCCTTCTCGAATACCCGGCCGCCGATGATTGGCGTGAAATCGACTATTGCCACGTCTCCTTCACGAATGGGCCGCTCGCTTTCAACCGTGCGGAGCTGAGCATGGTTCTGGACAAGCTTGTCCAATTCCGCCTGTATCTGCTCATCGGTTATATCGACCGCAGGTTTATGGATTTCCAGGGCTTTGTAGACAGGCAACTCGAAAGGCGGGCAGATATCGACCAGCGCCGTGTACGTAAATGCGCCGCCCTCTTCGAAATGCGACTCGCTTACGTCAGCCTGGGTGAGCGGTTTGAGGTCGGTTTCTTTGAGTGCTTCCCCAAAGGTCTCCTCGATGAAATGCGTTGAAACCTCATGCTCAACAGCTTTGCTGTAATAGGATTTGATTATGCTCAGAGGCACTTTCCCCGGCCGGAAACCCTTGATCTTGGACTTCTTTGCAAGGTCGCGATATTTTTTATTAAACTCTTCCGCGACCTTGGACTCCGGGATTTCCACTCGCATTTTCTTTTGACTTGGGCTGACGTCAGTTAAGGAAACGTTCATCTCCACTCTTCTTTTACCTTTCTGATGAATGAGAATCTGAGGCCCGGCAAAGCTCCTCTTTTCTGGTGCGAGAGGGGGGATTTGAACCCCCAAGGGTTGCCCCGCTGGATCCTAAGTCCAGTGCGTATGCCATTTTCGCCACTCTCGCATAGAGACTGGTGCTCACTTCGCCGTTTTCCGAAATCGCCGGTCGCGGCATCTGCTGTCTATATCGTTACAAAACCGGTTTCATCTGATAAAATCATATAATCATGGCTACGCGCTAAGGAATCCCACCCTCACCATCTTCCTTGTGAAGTCATGGAAAAAGGTCTTTTCGAGCCTGATTTGCACGAACACCTGGTTCCAGGCTGAACTTCCCATCATACCCCTTTTACCTTCATTTGTGAAGAGATAAGCACAGAGCGCTTTGCTCTTTTTTCTGATCTGTATTCTTGGAAAGGCACATGCAACAAGGGGTGAGAATGCAGGCAACCGGTCAAAATGCCTGCCGGACCTGAATCGGGCCAAATGGCAAGGTCCCTGCCTGCCGTTGCTGATGGTCGGACCGGAGCGAATTCTTCTAATCCTGCTCCCCGGTTTTGTCCGCAACGAGGCAGCGGGTCCCGTCGGGTTCCACAGCGACTCTGAATCCAAACAGGCTGGTCATCTCGGCGAAGCTCCTGCCGAACAGCAGTTCCATGTTCTGGGCCGGGATATTGAACTTTTCGCTCACGAACTGCCTGAAATGTTCCTCAAATGCAAGCAGCCCCAGGACTTCCTGAACGTTTTCTCCATTGGTCCGGTTAAGCTTTTCAAACGCGTCCGAAAGAGCGGAGAACCCGCACCGGTTTTCGTGCTCGGCCATCATCTCCAGCAGCAGATCGATATCTTCGAAAATATGCTTTCGCAGCAGAAAAGGCAGTTCTGCGGTGTCGCGAGCCGGTATAGGGTCCCAACATGCCTGTGCCCGGCATTGGAGGGGCCGCTCGGAGTAGATGGAGCATTGATCGGTCTCGTCGTTGAAGAATACGCACTCCCGCACGCCTTCTTTTTCCCTGACTTTGATTCTTTCTTCAGGAAGAACAAACGGCCTTCCATCGAAAGGAGAGCGCGCCGGTTCCCCTCTTCTCAGGGTTATGAGCTGGTCCCATGGGATTTTGCCGGACTTGAGGAGCGGCAGGTCCTCCAGGTGAAGGACCGGGCTTCCCATCCTGCAACACTCGCCGCATTCGACGCAGGCTGGCAGGATCGTCCGGCACGCTTCTTCGGCTGCGATCAGCAGGCGCTTCCAGGCATCGAGCCGATGCGAACCGCTCATCTCGTCCCAACCCGAGAGCACTTCCCGGAAGACCGTGGTCTGCTCGATCTGGTAGCGGATACGCCGTGAAGGGATGAGCGAAGTAGCTTCTTCTTCGATGAGCGATTCAAGAAAAACGTACCAATTAGCCCGAAACTGCTCGGTATCCCAGTCTGATGGGTGATTTATGGAAAGGTCTGAAAGACGGTCGGAATCTTTTGTTGTCATAATAGCTTGCACCTGCCCAATCCAGAATGATAACAGCCTGATTTTTGTCTGCCGGTTGACAATCTTAGCCGATTCAGACCGAATAATAAACCCTTGGGGAAGAGTTTGAGAATCGAGCCGTTAAAGAATTGAACCGGTATTCTCGATGCGCTGCCCCGTTTGCGCGCTGGTTGCCTTGTTATGTAACAATCTTCTAAGTTCACGGTGGAAGATGGGAAGGTTTGCGATGGAAATGGAATATTTGGCAGGGAGGTGTTATAAGCCGCTCTGAGATTGTCTGAACCGGGAGGTCAGAAAGTTGGAAACAGAGAATCAGGCCGCGGGCTACAAAAGAATCAATCGGATTGCGCCGAAAAAGTGGGTCCCTGCTCTTTCGAAAGTACTTGGGAAACACAAATTTTTCCGTTGGCTTGTTTATGGTTCAGCAATCGGCGCCTTTAGCGGGCTTGCGGCCGGCATCATTTTCTTTCTCCTGGAGTGGGCCAAATTTTTTTTCCTGGAGTATCTTGCCGGTTATGAAATGGCAAAGCCGGCGGGAGAACATCTCGTCCCCTTCGCGGCTACAACCCCTCTCCACCTATGGCTGCTCTTTTTGCTTCCCGCAATCGGAGGGCTTCTTTCAGGTCTGATTGTCTATACATGGGCCCCTGAAGCAGAAGGGCATGGAACAGATGCTTTCATCGACGCCTTTCATAATAAGCAGGGGTTCGTTCGCACGCGTGTTCCCTTCATCAAGGGCATCGCTTCGGTAATTACCCTTGCAACAGGGGGAAGCGCCGGCCGGGAAGGCCCAATCGCGCAAATTGGATCGGGGATAGGTTCCTGGTTTGCGCGTACTCTGAAACTCAATGTCCGCGAAAGAAGGCTCATGCTTCTGGCTGGGTGCGCCGGGGGGCTGGGCGCTATTTTCCGTGCTCCTTTGGGAGGCGCGCTGACCTCGGTGGAAGTTCTCTACCGTGAGGACCTCGAAGCCGAGGGAGTTGTCCTCAGCATCATTTCCTCTTCGGTCTCCTATGCAATCTTTACAAGCATCTTCGGCCACCAGCCCATATTCGCAATTCCTTCCATACATTTTTCCAGCGGCTTTGAACTGCTTCTTTATGCAGTTCTCGGATTGGTCTGCGTTCCTTTCGGCTACATTTATGTGAAGACCTTTTATGGGCTAAGAGACCGCTTCTTCCGAAAGCTCCCGATCAGACGCGCACTGATTCCTGCATTCGGGGGTATTCTGGTTGGACTGATTGCGCTGTGGCAACCCCAGGTCATGAGCGGAGGCTACGGAACCATTCAGAAAGCCCTGATGGGTCAACTCCCCATAGCGCTCATGTTTATTCTGGCTTTTCTTAAAATTGCAGCGACATCTTTCACCATATCATCGGGGGGAAGCGGGGGTGTCTTTGGGCCGTCTCTCTTCATAGGCGCTATGCTGGGCGGGGCTGTTGGGCAACTGGCGCACGCATGGTTTCCCGGGATTGTGAGTTCTCCGGGGGCATTCGCCCTTGTCGGCATGGCCGCATTTTTCGCAGGTGTAGCAAAGGCCCCTCTCGGGGCACTTCTCATGGTCTGCGAAATGACCGGCGGATATCAACTCATTGTGCCGATCATGTTCACCTCCGTTGTGGCAATCCTGCTTTCACAGCGATGGAGCCTCTATGAAAAACAGGTCCTGAATAAATTCCATTCCCCGGCCCATCGATCGGACCGGGTGATTAACATTCTACGAGAATTATCAGTCAAAGACCTACATCGCCCGGATGCTCCCGTCACAATTCTTCCCGAAGACATGTCCTTTGGGCAGTTGAGGCGGCTGCTTACCAATACACGCGAGTCC
>Ga0326728_10016901_pt1 | contig 14762 bp, 10 predicted proteins | sample MB3enrmetagenome_FD_207602 | JGI IMG/M metagenome (GOLD analysis project Ga0326728, IMG submission 207602) | Lab enriched peat soil microbial communities from McLean, Ithaca, NY, United States - MB31MN | ecosystem: Environmental > Terrestrial > Soil > Wetlands > Peat | place: USA: New York...
TATATCACTGGACCGAAGAGCGTATTCTTGCCCATGTCTTCGTGTGCGTTCTGGCTCTGCAAGTTGAACGCTGGATGCGCAATAAACTGAAAGGAACATCGGTTCCAGCAGCGATCCGGCAGTTGCGACAAATCAAGATGGTGGAGATGGTGGAGGGGGGAAACCCCCGCACTCTTCCGACACGACCGACAACGGAACAGAAGGAGATACTGCGCAAGTTGGGGGTTCCGGCCCTGAAAACGGATAAGACAGATGTAGTGTAAAAAACGGGGGCATCTGAAAATTCAACACCTTGATTTTACTCAGTTTTTGTGACATAAGGTGTCAAAGTTGGGGGTTCTATCGCTGCCACAATATGTGAGCTTCTTCAAGAGGAATCGCAGCTCCCGTAAAGTATGGAACTATACGTGCGGTAAAATCCCCGTGCGGACGTGTCGTCGGCGCTTGGCCTTTGTAAATATAGCCATTTTCTGCACCCACCAACTGCTGATCGCGGCTCATCTCGATCCTGACCGGACTCCCACCGTTTAATTTATCAGCATACAGCTCGACATGCACCGCGTCAGGACCGATGCCATTGAGATAAACCTGAACTTCGAATAGGTGCCATTTACCGTTTGTGACAACCTTAACGTCACCAAAACGCACGTTTGACCATTTATTGCGTAACGTATGGTGCCAATCGACCATGTGCAAACCTGCCTTCCCGTTCTCGTCGGCGCGTTCGTGATAAGCTGCGGCGGCGGGGAGATAATAGCGCTCGGCATACTCACGCACTGTGCGATTAGCGGAAAACCGCGGCGTCAGTTGTGCCATGCTTTCCCGCATCCGCGCCACCCAGGCAGTGGGAATACCCTGTTTGTTCCGGTTGTAAAACTCGGGGATCACCTTCTGTTCGAGAATCGTATAGAGTTCCTCCGCTTCGATAGCGTCCCGAGCAGGGTCATCGCCATGCTCAAGGCCATCACCCAACGCCCATCCCACCTCAGGGGTGTATGCCTCGGCCCACCAGCCATCCAATTCCGACAGATTGATTCCGCCGTTAACAAGCACTTTCATGCCGCTCGTTCCACATGCCTCCCATGGGCGCCGAGGCGTGTTGATCCAGACGTCCACCCCCTGCACCAGGTGCTCGGTCAAGAGCATGTCGTAATCGCTGAGGAAGATTACATGGGGGCGGGCTTCGGGCCGACGAATGAAATATGACCATTCCTGAATCAGCGCCTGCCCGGCCTGGTCCGCCGGATGAGCCTTGCCAGCAATGATAAGTTGCACCGGGTGCTCTGGATTGGTCAACAGACGCAGCAGCCTCTCCGGGTCGTGAAGCAGCAGGTTCGGCCTTTTGTAGGTTGCAAAGCGACGTGCGAAGCCCAGGGTCAATACGTTGGGATCAAATAGGTGTTTTGCATTGGCGACCGTATCGGGCGAAGAGCCGGATGAGGCCAGCTGCCTTGATAACCTTTTGCGCACGTATTCTACAAAAGACTTGCCGGCTGCTATGCGAAATTGCCAGAGCCTGGCGTCGGAGACACGGCGAATATCCTGTGCCAGGGTTTCCGTTGTCCCCAGCCAGCGATCCTTGCCACAGGCTTCTGTCCAAAGCTCATCGGACGGAGCTGAGTCCCAACTCGGCATGTGGACTCCATTAGTCACATATCCAACCGGGATTTCGTCCTCTGGCCAGTGCGGAAAGAGCGGCAAAAAGATATCCCGGCTGACCTCTCCGTGCAAACGGCTCACGCCATTAACTGACCCGCTCCCGCGGATGGCCAGATAGGCCATGTTGAAGCTTTCCAACGAGTCGTTCGGGTTCCGGCGGCCAAGTGCCAGCAACTCCTGGCGTGAGATGCCGAGCCTCTGTTCGGCATACGCGCCAAGGTATTGCTCGATGAGAGCCGGAGCGAACCGGTCAAAGCCGGCGGATACCGCCGTGTGGGTAGTGAAAAGGTTCCCCACTCGAGTAACGGCCAATGCGACTTCGAAAGGCTGCCCGGTTTCCGCCATGAAACTTCTCGCGCGCTCCAACACGGCAAAAGCCGCATGCCCTTCATTCAGATGACAAACTTCCGGCCGGATGCCGAGCGCACAAAGCAGTCGCCAGCCGCCGATCCCGAGCAGCATTTCTTGCACGAGGCGCAGCTCCGGCCCGCCGCCATACAGCTCGCTGGTAATCCCTCTGTGAGTGGGGAAATTCGCTGCGTCATTCGAATCCAGCAGGTACAGCTTAACTCTGCCTACCTGTACCTGCCAAGCGCGCAGCCAGACCGAGTAACCGGGCAGGGCGATCTCCAACCGCAACCACTCGCCGTTATCCCGGCGCAAAGGCGTGATCGGCAGCTGCCCGGGATCGTTATAGGGGAAAAGAGCTTGCTGTGCACCGTCCTTGTCGATCATCTGCCGAAAATAGCCTCGCTGGTAGAGCAACCCAACACCGACGACAGGCACGCCCAGATCGTTTGCAGCTTTGAGTTGGTCGCCGGCCACATTGCCAAGTCCACCGGAGTAAATCGGTAGAGCTTCACTCAACATGAATTCCATGCTGAAATACGCGACGCAGTTCAAGGGAGACTGCGGATGATATTTTTGAAACCATGCCGGCGCCTCCGCCGTTTGCCGCCTGGTTTGCAGCAGGTTGTCCACGTTTTTACGAAAAACGGGATCGGCAAGCAGGCTCTCGATTTTGTCACGTGATACTGTCTGTAGTACACTCCAGGGATTTTGAGTGAGTTCCCACAATACGGGATCAAGTGAGCGCCATACTTCGTCTGTGGCATGATCCCAGGATGAACGCATATCCAAGGCTAGCTCAGCCAGGGAATCTAAACCCTCGATTTCCGTTGGTAGATAGTTGTATATTGGATGCCTGAATTGCATTTGCCTGCCCATGAGTTCTCCTTCAGCATTGGCTCTACCGTAATCCCTCGCTATGACTGTGTTTCCGCCAAAACATCATCGACAATCGTCTGCGCGTCCTTCTGGATACGGCGCAGATGATCGGTTCCATGGAAGCTCTCCGCATAAATCTTGTAGATATCTTCTGTCCCTGACGGACGCGCAGCGAACCATCCGTTTTCGGCTATTACTTTCAACCCCCCGATGGGCGCACCGTTGCCCGGCGCGTGGGTTAGGACAGTCTGGATTTTTTCGCCCGCCAGTTCGGTGAACTTAACCTGCCGGGGTGAGAGTTTCGCCAACAGTTCCTTTTGCTTCAGTGTTGCTGGTGCCTCAACCCGGTCATAGGCTGGCTCACCGAACTCGCGCGTGAGTTCGCGGTATATTTCGCCTGGATCGCGACCCATCCGGGCTGTGATTTCCGCCGCCAGCAAAGCTGGGACAATTCCATCTTTGTCCGTCGTCCAGACGCTGCCGTCCAGACGAACAAAGGAGACTCCCGCACTCTCTTCGCCCCCGAAGCCAAGCGAGCCGTCGCGCAAACCATCGACGAACCACTTGAAGCCAACCGGCACCTCGTAGAGCTTTCGGCCAAGCTTCGCGGTGACACGATCGATCATCTGGCTGCTTACCACCGTTTTGCCGATCGCCGCTCCCTTGCTCCACTCCGGTCGGTGTTGAAAGAGGTAGAAGATGGCGACGGAAAGGTAATGGTTGGGCGGAAGCAAGCCTTTACTTCTGGTGACGATTCCGTGCCGATCATGATCGGTGTCGCAGGCGAAGGAAAGATCAAAGCGATCCTTCATTCCGATCAATCGCTGCATCGCATAGTTCGAGGAAGGATCCATCCGTATCTGGCCATCCCAATCCACCGTCATGAAACGAAAGGTCGGATCGACGGTCTCGCTGACAACCGTTAGGTTCAATCCGTAACGTTCGGCAATAGGCCCCCAGTAGTGGACCCCGGCGCCTCCGAGCGGATCGACTCCCATATTGATCTTCGCGTCACGAATTACGTCCATGTCGATCACATTGCCAAGATCGCTGATATAGGCAGCGAGGTAGTCGTGACGATGTGTTGTGGTTGCGCGAAGAGCCTTCTCGTAAGAAATCCTTTTCACACCCAGAAGGCCGTTCTCGAGAAAGTCGTTTGCCTTCGCCTCGATCCAGGCAGTGACGGCGGATTCGGCCGGTCCGCCGTTTGGAGGATTGTATTTAAAGCCGCCGTCGTGTGGCGGGTTGTGGGAGGGAGTGATAACGATGCCGTCCGCGAGCCCGGACTTACGATCTCGGTTGTACGTGAGGATCGCGTGGGAAATGGCAGGGGTTGGGGTATATTCATCCTCCTGTGAGATCATTGTTTCTGCCCCGTTTGCCGCCAGCACTTCAAGCGCGCTGGCAAAAGCCGGCACTGATAGGGCATGGGTATCGATGCCGAGAAACAGTGGACCGTCGATCTTCTTCCGCTTCCGGTACAGGCAAATGGCCTGACTGATCGCGAGGATATGCCATTCATTGAATGCCTTTTCGAATGCGGAACCACGATGTCCTGAGGTTCCGAAGGCAACTCGTTGCGTCGGGACAGAAGGATCAGGCTTCTCCGTATAGTAGGCCGAGACGAGCTTGGGCACGTTCACCAGCATTGATGCATCGGCCGGCTGACCTGCAACGTGGCTAACTATCATAGGTTTTCACTCTCCGCTCGTGCAATCAATAGTTTTCTTGTCCAACTATTCCAGAGTATTTGGCCCATCGCCACGGCGCTTACGTTCCCACTTGATTACGCAGATGCTCAAATCTGCCTGGGTTAAATCATAGCCAAGGGTGCAGCAGTAACCGCCTACCTGGCAAGCCAGATAGGTTTTTCAGAGCTGACTGCGTATTGTTTTCAATTCCTGCCGACGTTTTTCCGTGATCTTGGGATATGCCATCTTTAGTTCATCGAGTGCATCAAGAACAATTTGGGATATTATTAGCCGGGCATTCTCCTTATCATCGGCGGGAACGACGTACCAATGCGCATGAGGGGTGCTTGTCGAGCTCAGGCAAGCCTCAAAAGCCTTCATGTAGTGCTGCCAGTATTTCCTCTCGTGAATGTCCGCGAGACTGAATTTCCAGTTTTTGTCCGGCTCATCAATGCGCTCCAGAAATCGTTTCCGTTGCTCCTCCTTCGACAGGTGGAGATAAAACTTAATGATCCGGGTGCCGTTCCGGTGGAGATGTTCCTCCAAGTCTACAATGGAACGATACCGCTCCTCCCAAAAGGTCTTTCCGTCAAGCAACTCATCCGGCAGCCCTTGTTCGCGGAGAGTCTCGGGATGCACGCGAACGACGAGCACCTCCTCATAGTAGGAACGATTGAAGATGCCGATCCGTCCGCGTTCCGGCAGATGACGAGTCGTTCGCCAAAGAAAATCGTGCTTTAACTCCTCGGCGCTCGGCTGTTTGAAACCAAAGACCTCACATCCTTGCGGATTGACCCCGGACATGACGTGACGAATGGCGCCGTCCTTGCCGGCAGCGTCCATCCCCTGGAAAATCAGCAGCAACGCATAGCGGCCGGACGCGTAGTGAAGGTGTTGCAGCGAACTCAGCGCCTCGACATGTTCTTCCAGGAGTTTTTTATATTGCTTCTTCGACTTGTAAAAGGGTGGCACGATCGTCGGCCACTCTTTAAGTTTGATTTTTTCTCCGGGCCGCACACGGAAATCCTTTGAGTTGATTTTCATTTTTCATCCTTTCGGCGATGCCGGCCAAGTTGTTCGCGTCTGTTTATTTATCATCTTTCCGATTCTCCCGCTCCGCCTTCTCCAAGTCTTCAACAGCTTGTAGGTCCTGACGCCCTAACTCCTCGTAAAGTTCATGTACTCGCTTGATCATCCCAGGGGTCAAATCGGTCGGTGTCTTGGGTTCAGATTTAGGTTCGGCCTTCGTTTCAGGTTCTGGTTCAGCTTTGGTTTCCGGCGGCGGCTCGTCCTTCGTATCGGATTTAGCCTCGGCTTTGACTTCGGGTTTCGGCTCGGCTTTGACCACAGGCTGAGACTCCTCTTTGGTATCAGGTTTGGCCTCGGCATTCGCTTCGGGCTTGGCAGCTACTTTTGCTTCAGGCTCGGCCTTGACATCAGCTTTCCGAATCTCCCGCTCCGCTTTGTCCCAATCCTGAACTGATTGACCGTCCCGTCGGCCATGCTCCTCATAGAGTTCATACGCCCGTGTGGCGATCTGCGTTGTCAGATCAGAAGTTGTTTGGGCTTTGGTTTCAGGTTTTGGCTCGACTGCGGGTTTGGCTTCAACCTCAGCTTGGGCTTGAGGTTTGGGTTCAGCTTTTGCGTCCTGCTTCTGCTCAACCTTTACTTCGGGATTAGTGTCAGCAGCTTTGGTTTCGGGTTTAGCCTCAGGTTTCGAGTCGTCCTTGGCGTCAGGCTTGTCCTCGACTTTGGAATCAGGCTTGGTTCCAGCTTTGACCGGATCAAATATCCTATACGCGAGAAGTTTCACGCGGTCATTCACGACGAACCACAACAGCGCATATCCCCACACGAATCCGGCCCATTTCCAGCCGAGAGGCGTCATGAATAATCCGTAAACCGCGATCAACGTCGCCACGATTTGCGTGCCGAGCACCGCGATCCACAAAGTCTTTGCCGGGCGTATCGACCAGAACGGGCCGCGCGTTCGAGTGAGGAAAATCGTTAGATGTCCCGCCACTGACAGTTTCAAATACATCAGCGTCTGGATGTGCGCACGGTCGAGGTGAAAGACGCGCTCACCGAGATAGAACAAGCCGAAGGCAGACACGACCCCGATGACGCCCAGCACCGTGGCGATCCCCAGCACCATGCGCATGTTCCACGCCTCGGGCTGATCCTTGTAATGAACATTGTCATAGGCAATGGACAGGATGGCGCCGTCGTTGAGCAACGCCAGCATCACGATCATCACCGCGGTCAATGGATAAAAGTTGAAGATCAGGATCGCAAGGGTCATGAAGAAAAGCACACGCAGCGTCTCGGCGATGCGATATATGGCATAGCTGTTCATCCGCTGGAAAATCTTCCGACTCTCCTTGATCGCGTCGATGATCACCGACAGCCCCGGCGTCATCAGCACGATGGCTGCCGCCGCGCGCGCCGCGTCCGTTGCGTCCGAAACGGCGATGCCGCAGTCGGCCTTCTTTAGCGCTGGGGCATCGTTCACCCCGTCGCCCGTCATACCGACGATGTGGCCGCGTTGCTGCAAAACATCCACAATATGGAACTTATGCTCAGGGAACACTTGGGCGAAACCGTCGGCCTTTTCGATGGACTCGGCCACCTCTGTGGTCTCTTTCTTTTTCGAGTCGCTCAAGCTGCCGGCGTCGAGGATATTTGCGTCCATGCCCAACTTTTTGGCGGTTTCCTGGGCGATGGCCAGCGCATCGCCCGTAACCATCTTGACCTTTACGCCCATCGCCAGCGCGGTCGCGATAGTTGCCTTCGCATCTTCCCGCGGCGGGTCGAACAAGGGCAACACACCAATAAGCTGCCATTCTCCGTCGCCCTCGGCCCGGGCCACGCCCAATGAACGAAAGCCGCGTGCCGCAAATTCGTTAACCGCCTTATCGACGACGGACTTAACCTGCCCGGCATTTGCGGATAATGCCAGGATCACCTGCGGCGCTCCCTTGGTCACCTTGAACGTCTTTCCATCTTTGTCCTTGACTGTGGCTTCGGTACGCTTATGCACCGCATCGAAGGGCTGAAAATGGACCGACTGGTAGTCTTTCAAGGCTTCTTTGTCTTTCAGTCCCCCTATGACAGCCAGGTCAATGGTGTCATTATTGTCCGCGCGCGACGCCAGTGCGGCGCTGAGGATGACTTGCTCGGCAGGAATATCTTTCACGCAGAACGGATCGCCCAGCGTCAGCTTGTTCTGGGTCAGGGTGCCGGTCTTGTCCGCGCACAGCACGTCCACGCCCGCCAATTCCTCAATGGCAACCAACCGGCTCACAATTGCTTGTTTTTTTGCGAGCAGGCGCGCGCCGACCGCCATCGTCACCGACAAAACCGTCGGCATCGCCACGGGTATCGCGGCCACGGTCAACACCAGGGCAAACTGCAGCGTGGTGAGGATCGCGTCGCCTCGATAGATTGCGAAACCAATAATCACCGCCACCAGAGCTACCGCCAGGATGATCAGGTAATTGCCGATCTTCAAAACCGCCTTTTGAAAATGGCTGACAGTATGCGCCTCCTGCACCAGTTGCGCCGTCTTGCCAAAATAGGTTTTTTCACCTGTGGCATAGACCATTGCGCCGATTTCACCCTGACGGATGATCGAACCTGAGAACACTGCATCGCCTGATTTACGCTCGGCGGGCAACGACTCGCCGGTCAGAGCGGATTGATCCACCTCCACCGGGTCGCCGTCCAGCAGTCGCGCATCCGCCGGCACGATGTCGCCCAGGCGCAGACGGATGACGTCGCCGGGCACCAACTCGCGCGCCGCCGGGGTGGTCCACTTCCCATCGCGTAGGACGCGGGCCTTGATTGCCAACTTGGCCTTCAGGGCAGCTATGGCGTTGCCGGCTTCACGTTCCTCCCAGAAACCGACCACTGCGTTGGCAACCAGCAATAGGAGGATGATGAAAAAATCAGGCCAGTGCCCGACCACGCCCGAAAGAATCACCGCAATCTCGATCATCCATGGGATGGGTCCCCAAAAATAGGAGAGAAATTTCAGAAAAAGATTCGTCTTCTTTTCGATAAGTTCATTCGGACCATACTGAATGAGCCGTTTCTGCGCCTCGGCTTGAGTGAGGCCGTCCGGCGACGACCCCAACTTTTTTTCCACCTCCGGCATGGGGAGGGATTTCAGATCGTCCTTCGCATCGGGCTTCGATCCAGGCTTCGCTTCGGGAGCCTTGGGCTGGTCGTCATTGGGTATCATAATGGCTATCCTTTCTTTCCTCTCCCATAAAGGTTTGACTCCTTCACCCTTGGTTTTTATCAGAAGGACGGTTCACAAAGTCTTCGATTAAATGGCGCAAACGAATAATTTCTTCTTGAAGGTCTTGAAGCGATTTCTGACGCGCAATTTCGATCTTTGGATCTTTGGCGTCTCTATCAATAAGAAATGTTGCAAAGAGTGCGGTGAGATAGCCAAACATTGCGATCGCGTAGATTGAAATGGCAAGGCAGAGAATTCGCCCACCCGGAGTCTTTATTGAATAGGCAGTGCCAATGTTCGTCATCTGCATGGCTGTCCACCAAAGAGCTTTTGGATAAGTGTCAATGCTTTGTGGGTCATTGGGTATTCTCTCAAAATGGAGCATCCCCGCTGCACCAGCGAAAATCACCACAAAGGTGAATACGAGCGCATAACCGGCGCCGCGGCGACCAAGAGCGCGTCGAACAGAACGCATTCCCAGGTCCGCTGAAAGAAAAATCCAAATCACCTGCATTCCGAAAGTTGCAGTCAGTGCACGTACCAGCGGAAAGGTCTGCAAATAAGTAACAAATCGCAGCATAGAGACGAGAATGGCTAAAACAAAGAGCCAATTCCTTTTTAGAAAGGCAATTCGATTGACAACAGTCAACAGACGCATGATGAAGTAAACAATAAATAGAATCCAAATGCCTGTGCCTAGGTCAGATAGCACCGTATTCGTGCCATACGCGAGCTCGGTGATTAGAATACAGAGCCAGACGAAACTGAGAATGAGCATCGGCAGTTCGAGTTTTTTCTCCAGCTTTTTCTCCAGTTCCAAAAGCATCTCGTATTTGGGCGCATTGCGAGTCATCAGACCCCCAATTTACTTCGATAGGATTGTTCAACTTTCATGGCCACATGATAATCGCGACGGTTTCCTACCTATTGCTGTCGGCTCTCACATTTCTGGTTTGCCAATCCACCTCTCATTCATCCCCCGGGCGCACTCAGGAAACCTGCCCGCCACTCTATTGAACCTTCAGCCATTGCAATGCGGCTTCGTATTCCGATTCCGGGAAATGCTTAACTTCCGCGCGCACAAGATGGGCGGCGATCTTGGGCACTTCCGTGAGAATATGGTTGTCGCTCACTATGGCGAGTTTTTGGACCTTTTGGAGATGCCCTTCGATGAACCTTATATGCGCGAGAAACGCTTCGAGATTTTCCCAGCCAGGAAAGACTTTCGCGTGGATCATCAAACCCGGCAGTTTTCCATGTTTTGCGATGTAGGGATCGATCTCGTGGCTCACTACCTCAAAATCGGCCGTTTCGAGCGGAGATTCGGGCTGAAGAATGAGTATCCCTTCCGGCAAAAGCAGTTTGTGATTAAGCCTGTGTTGTCCTCTTGTATCGGATGAGGCCACTCCGGATTCGTCCAACCACATCCGCGCCTCGGCTGTGGCGTTGTGATCGAAGTATCGGATTGTTGCTTTTGTGAACGGCTTGCAGAACGTCGCCATGCCCTGCTGCCACTTCTTTTCCCCGACAATCGCGAGTCTCTCGATATCGGCGAAGTGTTTAATGGCAAACTTGGTGTCCTCCCACAGCGCGCCGGCTTCCCAGCCATGGAAACCGGTCATGTCGAACAACACACGCAACTTTCCGTGCTGCTGGACGAGGCGTTCGAACTCAGGCACAAATTGTTCGTAATCCGTCTTTACCAGCTTCCCTGTAACGTGAACGACGAGCATCGTCCCGTCGTTTTCTTCATTGAGTTGAATGGGCATTTTAGGCTCCTTTGTTTCGATTAGGGTTAGAACTAACCTCAGCTCTTTTCCATGGTTGCATTGTATTCGCCACGGCGCGCAGCCCGGTTGCAATAGGCTCGATGATACAAAGCTTGCTGTGCCGCCGACACGTTGGCCTCATTGCCGTGCCATATCTCCATTGCCGGTTGCTGGATGGCGCGGGCAAACGAAAATGTCAATGCCCAAGGCAGTCGAGACTTGAATCTGACATTCATGGCATTCAAACGCGCCGAGGCCAGTTCGCCGGATTGGCCGCCAGACAAGAAAGCAATCCCAGGAACGGCAGCCGGCACTGTTCGCAAAAGGCATCTCACCGTTGCATCAGCCACCTCGTCCACCGTTACGTGGTCGGGACAGGCCAACCCCGGAAGCACCATGTTTGGCTTCAGGATCATCCCCTCCAGCATCACCCGTTGCGTGTATAGCTGGTTGAAAACAGTTTGCAGGACTTCCTCTGTTACTTCATAACACCGCTCCAACGTATGCCCTCCGTCCATGAGCACTTCCGGCTCGACGATAGGGACCAGTCCAGCTTCCTGGCACATCGCGGCATAGCGGGCCAACACCTGTGCGTTGGCCTCGATGCAACCCCGGCTGGGAATGCCGTCGCCTATGGCAATCACTGCACGCCACTTGGCAAAACGGGCGCCCAATTGATAATATTCCTTGAGTCTGTCGCGCAACCCGTCCAGACCTTCGGTTATTTTCTCTCCCGGATGGCCTGCCATGTCCGTTGCGCCGGCGTCGACTTTGATGCCCGGAATGATCCCAACATCGTTGAGGGCTTTGACAAAAGAAGTGCCATCTTTTTTTTGTTGACGGATCGTCTCGTCGCAGAGGATCGCGCCACTAATGCTCTCGCCGAGACCGGGCGTCGTTACGATCAACTCCCGATAGGCGCGCCGGGCCTCCTCGGTCTGGGGAATCCCCAATGTTGCAAATCGTTTGTTGCAGGTTGGATTACTTTCATCCATCGCCAGCAGGCCCTTACTGTCGGCAACCAGGGTCTTGGCAGTTTCTATCAGCTCTTGCGTATTCATTTGGGGTTGCTCCATTTTCAGTTCCGGAATCCCGGCATGTCTTAAACGCTTGTCGATGTATTGCTTGTGCTTATTGCGGCGGGAGTGTGTTACACTCTCCCTAAAGGAGGCTGCCAACCATGTTCCACTGGATCCGCGACCATCACCGCGACGAGGTGCGGAAGCGCCCGTTCCCCCCCGAGTGGGACTCCTTCGTGCGCGCGAACGTGGCTCACTACAGCATGCTCGACGACGCCGAGCGCACCGAGCTGTGCGCGACAATGCAGGTCTTCCTGGAGGAGAAACACTGGGAGGGCTGCGGCAGCCTCGATCTCACCGACGAAATCCGCGTCACCATCGCAGCCCAGGCCTGTCTGCTGCAACTGGGACTCCCCCATGACTATTATCGCAACGTGGAGTCGATCCTCGTCTACCCATCCACCGTCGTTCCTCCCAAGTACCAGCCAGGCGTCTTCGAGCGTGTGGGAAGTCCGGTGGATGATGCCCCGACACCCATCCTGGGCCAGTCCTTCGCCCAAGGTCCGGTGATCCTGGTGTGGGACGCTGTCTTGCATGATGCGCGACACCCCGAGCAGGGTCATAACTTAGTCTACCACGAGTTCGCTCACAAGCTTGACCTGCTTGATGGGACCGCCGACGGCACCCCGCTCTTCGATGATCGCGACCAGTTTGCCGAATGGGTAGCCGTATGCTCCCGTGAATTTTTGCGACTGCGCGGCCTCGCCGAGAAGGGCCACAAAACCTTTCTCGACTCCTACGGCGCGAAGAACGAGGCCGAGTTCTTCGCCGTGGCCACCGAGGAATTCTTTGACCGCCCCATCGCTCTCCATGAGCATGCTCCCGACCTCTACGGCGTCCTCAGCGCCTACTACCGCCAGGATCCGGCAGGGCGCGTGAACCGTACCCGAAAACATTGATCAAAAACCAGCTTGCAGACCGTCTCTGTGACCCTGTCTGATTATATCTTGTCATCCAGGTAGTAGTGCCGTATCGGTTTCAGGTCAACGTCCAGTTCATATACCAGCGGGACTCCTGTAGGGATTTCGAGGCTGACGATCTCGTCATCCGAAACGTTATCGAGGAATTTGACCAAGGCCCGTATGCTGTTGCCATGGGCCGAAATCAGAACTCTCTTTCCATCCCGCAAATAGGGCACTATTGCTTCATGCCAGTATGGGATGACACGGCTGAGCGTATCCGCGAGAGATTCGGCAGATGGCAACTCGTCGTCTTTGAGATGCGCATACCGCAGATCTGATCTTTGGTTCAGCCAGTCCGAATTTGTCAAGGCAGGGGGACGTACGTCATAGCTACGCCGCCATTTTTGCACCTGCTCCAGACCGTATTTTTCAGCAGTGTCATGCTTATTGATCCCTTGCAACGCTCCGTAATGCCGCTCATTCAGTCGACAGGAGCAGTGCACTGGAAGCCACATCAGGTCCATTTCTTCGAGAACGATCCACAAGGTCCTGATGGCACGCTTGAGGACTGAGGTGTGGGCAACATCAAAGTAAAAGCCTTGTGCCTTCAGTATGCCGGCCGCACGCCATGCTTCCTGCCTGCCTTGCTCCGAGAGATCCACATCGGTCCAACCAGTAAACCTGTTTTCCTTGTTCCAAAGACTCTCGCCGTGGCGAAGCAGAACCAGTTTCAACATCGTTTTACTCTCCTGTTAATTACTCGTTCGTCATACTCGTTCATTACGACCTGTTTTTTGGACCTTGATGTCAAGCGCGGCTACGCCAGGCAAGATTTTGCCTTCCAGAAGCTCCAAGAAAGCTCCTCCACCGGTTGAAATGAAACTCATCTTGCCGGCAACGCCGGCCTTGCGTACGGCAGAGTCGGTATCACCGCCCCCGACTATGGTGGTAGCAAAGGCGTTACCTACTGCCTCGGCAACAACAAAGGTCCCGCGGGCAAAAGCATCCATCTCGAAAACACCCATGGGACCGTTCCAGATAACAGTCTTAGCATCCCTGAACGTTTCACTGAAAAGTGCCGCCGAAGCAGGACCGATATCGAGCGCCATCCACCCCTCGGGAATCTCCTGAACCGTCGTGACAAAATTGGTGGCACTCGCTTCAAAGGCGTTGGCCACGACACAATCCACCGGCAGGTAGAACCTTACCCCCTTCCTTTTTGCCTTGCTCATGATCTTTTTGGCGGTGGGTATCAGCTCATCATCCACCAGAGACATACCGACCGAGTACCCCATAGCCTTTAGAAAGGTGAACGCCATGCCCCCGCCGATCACAATTTTATCCACCTTGTTTATCAAAGCCTCCAGCACATCTAACTTGCTGGACACCTTGGCGCCTCCCAAAATAGCAACCAGCGGACGCACCGGATTGCGCATGGCCTTGTCGAAGAAGGTCATTTCGTTTTTCATCAAAAATCCGGCTGCAACGATGGGGATTATTCTGGTGATCGCTTCCACCGAGGCGTGGGCGCGGTGCGAGACAGCAAAGGCATCGTTGACGTAGATCTCGCAGCCATTAGCCAATTTGCGGGCGAAATCTGTGTCGTTTTTCTCCTCGCCGGGATAGAAACGGACGTTTTCCAGCATGATGACCTCGCCCGGCTTGAGTGCATCGATCATCTTAGTAACCTCGGGGCCGAAACAATCAGGCGCCTGTTTGACCTCTCTGTCGAGCAGTTCGGAAAGACGTTTGGAGGCAGGCGCTAAAGTGTATTTGGGGATTTTTTTGCCTTCGGGTCGACCCAAATGTGAAGCTAGTACCACTTTACCGCCATGTCCCAGGGCATATTTAATAGTCGGCACTGCTGATACTATACGGGTGTCATCGGTAATATTCCCTTTGTCATCCTGAGGAACATTGAAATCAACGCGGATAAAAATCTTTTTGTCCTTTAGATCCTTAATCTGATCGAAGTAGCGGATCGGCATATCAGCCTCCAGCAAACTGGAATGGGGTTATACAAAAAAAGAGGAAGGGCCGAAATCCCCTGATTGCGACCCGTACTGGCTCTTCGTCGCCGTGAATGGGTAATGGTATAATTTGCCCTCATTCCATTACCCGGAGGTTTACTGATTGATGCAAACTGAAGCCCTGTTTGGTATGGCCCTTGGCATTGTCCCTCCATGGGAAGT
>Ga0326728_10016903_pt1 | contig 14760 bp, 13 predicted proteins | sample MB3enrmetagenome_FD_207602 | JGI IMG/M metagenome (GOLD analysis project Ga0326728, IMG submission 207602) | Lab enriched peat soil microbial communities from McLean, Ithaca, NY, United States - MB31MN | ecosystem: Environmental > Terrestrial > Soil > Wetlands > Peat | place: USA: New York...
CAGTGCTGGTCGAGGAGGGCAAGTTCCGGCAGGACCTTTATTACAGACTGCGGGTAATTGAAATCGACCTCCCTCTGCTGCGCGAGCGCGTGGAGGACATCCCGTTGCTGGTGGAGCACTTTCTGAAGAAGTTCGGAGCCGAGCGAGGAAAACAATTCTCGATTTCTCCCTACGCGCTTTCCGCTTTGATGAGCTACGAATGGCCGGGCAACGTGCGCGAACTCGAGAATGCTCTGGAATCGGCGGCGGCGCTGAGCCGAACCGGCTTCATTGCACCGGAGAACCTGCCGCCCAAACTGGTCGGAAAGCCGCGCGAAGATAACCGCCTGGTAGACTTCTACACCGATTTGCCCACCCTTGCGGAGATGGAAAAACGCTATCTGGCCCATGTCCTGATGGTGACCGGCGGCAACAAGGTCAGAACCGCTTCCATCCTCGGTATGAATCGGAAGACTTTGTACAGGAAAATTGACGAGTACAAAATCAGGGAATAGGGAATAGGTGACAGGGAACAGGAAGAGGTTAAAGGATAAAGGGTGAAGGGTAAAGTGTAAAGGGCGAAGTGGACAGTGGCTGGAAGTATAGCCCTCTCCCTTGGGGAGAGGGTGGCCCGCAACGGCGCCTTCATCAGCCGTCGCGGGCCGGGTGAGGGGTCACCTGTACGGCCCGAACTCTTCCAGAGTTCGATGGAAGTGTGAGGTTGCGCTCGCGATGCTTGGCTCGACAATTACTGGTGTTGTGACGTTCGCAGTGGGACTCGCGATCCTTTGGTATGGTTTGTCGTTAATCCGCAGGTCTTTCGTCCTGTCACTGCTTGTCCTGGCCGGGGGCTGTGCGACAGTCAGCCTAAGTGCGCTGTCGGTTACCATGCTCGACGTTAGCGCCTTCCGCGGGGAAGAGGCTCTCAGGTACATGATTTTGCCCGCCTCAGTTTTCATGGGTGCTTGCTTATCTAAGTTCGGGCCTCACTCAGCCTCCGATACCACGGAACGAAGAGCCCTACGGTCTGCAATATTCGCTCTGGTGATAGCGCTCTTCGTCGGTACATCCCCTCAACCAACCCAGGGGATAGTGGGCGTTTTCCCGCTCTTGCTGTTTTGGCTTCCTCTGCTCAAATACCGGCCCGCTTCAGGTTGGAGAATGACGATTAGGAAGGCGGCATACTCTTCCCTCGTGTTGTACGCGATAGCAGCATACCTATCTCTACACAGCGCCATAGCCTGCGGAAAACGGGGCTGCTTTTGGATCGTGTGGCTACCGTTAGTATATACGCTCCGGCTCCCCCACCCGTTCGACTACTATGCGGGCCAACTCGTGAAATACGTGACGATTTTCTCTTTCCTCCTTACTGTGGCGTGCTCCCTTGCCTGTCTTTGCATATGGCTATTCGATAGATTCAGAGTAAAAGCCCTCCCAACCACCAGCCCACTCAGTCGATGAGGTCGACAGGGCCAACGGCGCTTATCGCACTTTTATTACCTGGACCACGGGACAAGCGGGAACAATTGAGGTATCCTGATTGAGGGGTTAGCTTAGGGCGTTACGATGAAGTATTCCTATATCGCCAAATGCGGGTTAAAGCACCTTGCTTCGGGGTTCAAACTCCCTTACATGGTGATGTTTGAAACCACGCTCATGTGCAACATGTTCTGCGAGTACTGCATTTTCGGCGAAGAGGGCAAATTCAACGACCTGCAAAGCCGCGCGGTGCGCGATCGCATCTTCAAGCGCATCGACGAGTTTTGCGAGATGGGCATCTTTGCGCTCAGCTTCTCGGGCGGCGAGCCGCTGCTGAACCCCAATACCTGCGATTACATCGCGTATGCCGAGGACAAGGGCATGTGGACCTCCATGCCCACTAACGGCCTGCTCATTCGCAAGTACGCCGACGGCGTGGCGCGGCTCGGCATGCTGGAAGTCTCGATTGATTCGCTCAACACGCAGCGCTTTGCCAAGCGGCGCGGCATCGATGCGCTTCCCAAGATTATCGCTAACCTGGAATTCGTGTTGACGAAGCGAAAGCCCTTCACCACCCAGATTAACGCCACGGTAAATCTCGAGAATCTCGAAGACCTTCCTGAGCTGGCGGAGTTTTGTAAGCAGCACAACCTGGTGTTACACCCGGAGGCCGTTCATAACGTCATGCGCGACGGCGAGCTGCTTCCTGATGCGGAATTGCACGGGGCAGAGATCGACAAAGTCGAGATGTTCTTGCGCGAATTGCGCGCCGCTTATCCCAAAAACGTTCGCTTCTATTCCCACTACTATGCGTTCTACCGCAACGGAGGCTTCGGTCCCCACTTCCCCTGCCGGCATCCTTCCAAGTTGATTTCGATGAAGCCGGATGGTTCCATCCATCTTCCGTGCGCTTTCAAGACGCTCCACAAGTCGCAGGCGCCTCTCAGGGAAATCTTCGCCTCCGAAGCCGCCCGCCAAATCATCGCCCAGGAAACCACGCTGTGGGACTTCTGCAACGGCTGCAAGATCGGCTGCCCCTACGAAGTCAGCGCCTTCACCAACAGCCCCATGCTGGCGTTAGAATCCGGACTGAATTTCCTGCGCCTAATCTGATCGGGGGCCCGTTGGCTGAGCCAGCGTTTCACCTACGGGTTCGGGTTGGGATAAGGGGGCGCCGCACCCTCACCCGCGACGGCTCGACGACTACCACACATCCTTCGAAGTTGCGAAGGTCTGCTCCGGCAACAAACTCCCTGATGAACTCGTTAACCGTGAGCGGCCCGAAGGTCCGCGGCCGAAAAAGTACAATGCCTGGGTGATTCCCCGGCGGGTGCTTCCGCAGGTCGCCAAACTCGACGTCTAGGGTCAAGAGCAAGCGAGATTCGGTCTTGGCGGCCAGGGCCACGGCAGTATCCGGCTGCGAGAGCAAGTTCTCTTCGGCGGCGGTTTTCACATCGTGCCCCAAACCGGCAAAGACCTGTTTCAGGTGGCGGGAGAGGTTCTCGTCCAGCTTTAATCTCACGAAGTGACCGGCACCTTCCACAGGTTCTCGCGCGCCAGCTCTGCTGCGTAGGCCAAGGCCCCACGGATATCATCTCGGCTCAATTGCGGATAGTGGTCAATGATCTCCTCAGGCGTTAGGCCCTCTGCCAGCCCATCAAGGATGATGGCGATGTAGATGCGCGTCCCCCGAATGCAAGGTTGCCCCCCGCAGACATTGGGATCAGTTACAACTCGGCTCATGAGTTCTTCCTGTGCCATACCCCTCTGCTGCCTCCTTGTCCCATCCTATGCCTTGGTGCTATCGCCTGCAAGTACCGTGTGTGCGGCTCTTGGAGCGCGGCTGCGTGGGCTGTCGGCGTGAGCGTGTTGCCGGACGCAAATCCTGCTAAGTACCCACCCGGCGAACTTCTCCCGGCTTGACCTCTGAAAGGACCGTTCTCAGTTCAGGCACCAACCAACGGCAGGAGGAACTCGGGTTTGTTCCGCTTGGCCACCAGCACGAGGACCGCTATCGGAAAAGACGACACGTTAAGCTGGTAGCTTAGGCGCTGGTCTGTAGTGACGAGAACGTCGAACTTACCGGAGGCGGCGAGAAGATTGCCATTCTTGAAGGATGCCCAGCCCATCTCTGGAGCCGTGCGGACCTCGTGTTCCGGGAACTGCCGTCGAAAGCGGCGGGGAACACATTCATCCAGCAGAATTCGCATGGGCCAGCACCGATTCCTTGGCCAACTCCAGAACGGCGAGCGCGTGCTCGCGACTCACCGTGGGGAAGTCCTCCAGGAAATGATCGAGCGTATCACCTTCTTCCAGATAGTCCAGAAGGGTCTGCACCGGAACGCGCGTGCCTCCAAACACCGCGGCGCCGCTCATGACTTCGTCCGACCGAGTAATGAGAGCCTTTGGTAGGGCCATATCATTGATCAGTTTACACCAACTCCCTCCCGGAAAGTCACCCTAAAGCACCTCTTGACGCGCGTCTCAACTACTTGCCCGGGCCAGCCTGCATCTCCCGGCGCAAAACCGCGTTCATGTAAGTCTGATACTTCTTACCCCTTGAACGAAACCATGCCAGAACGTCGGCATCGACGCGAAGAGTGATTTGCTGCTTTAGTGGCCTGTAGAATCGTCCTACATGAGCTTGGGTCGGAAGCGCCCTAGCCAACACGGATTTTGGTGTCCATGCTCTTGCCCTGGGCAGCGCGGTATAGCAACGGTTCGTCGCGGTTGCCGGCCCCAGAGCACCTGCCGAGACGCCCCACTGAAGACGACATAATGCCCGTTTTTGCGGCGGGCCTTTGTTTTCATAGACATTCCCGGATCGTTCGTCGAAAACAGCACAAGAACGGTTTCACGCCAAGGCGCAAAGCACGCAGAGACTGCAAAGCTTCACCACCCCCTACCCCCTCCTCATCTGAGGAGGGGAGCTGGCGAATTCCCCTCCTTGGATGAGGAGGGGTTGGAGGTGGTTGATTTTTGCACAGTTCCTTTGTTTTCATAGACATTCTCGCTTTGTTCCCTGGAATGTAGCGCCCACCTTCAGGTCGGCACCCTTGCTTTGCCCTAAATGCTGACCTGAAGGTCAGCGCTACGCGGGCGCGGCACATTCCATGACCCTCCTTTGCTTTCATAGACATTCCCGGATCGTTCGTAAGTTTTGAAATGCTTGCTGTGGTCACAGCGCGGGCTGGAATGACATATTGCCGCTGGAGAGAAAACCAGCGGAGTCACCGGCGAAGTCTCAAGGGTCGTGACCATGCAACCCACCAACTTTAGCTAGGCTATCATATTAAGCGTAGTTTGTCAAGAGCTTTTTGCTTGCTTTTTTGCTTGCCCGGGTTGCCTGGCGAGCATTTTTGCCGTTTTGTGTCGTGGCTAAGGTGGGGCCAGAACAGACCCCCGTCCCGCTACGGCTGATGAAATCGCCGGCAGCGGCCCCCCACGGGGGAGAGCAGGGTACTGATTGACACGGAGCGGGCAATTCATTGACTGAGAGGGACAGCGCGATCCGTTGACCAAAAGCCAGCGGGCGGCTCTTTGGCTGCGGCCGGGTGCGAACGACGGACTACGAGCCACGGACCACGGACACCTCCTGGTCCTTGTACTGAAGTTGATAGAGCTTGAAGTAGATTCCGCGTTTCTGAAGCAATTCCTGATGCGTCCCCACCTCGCGAACGCGTCCTTTGTGCATGACGACGATTTTGCTGGCGTTCTGAATAGTGGACAATCGGTGCGCAATGACCAGGGAGGTGCGGTTTTCAATCAGGCAGCGCAGGCCTTCGCGCAGCAGGTGCTCCGTCTCGGGATCGACGCTCGAGGTGGCTTCGTCGAGGATCAGGATGCGCGGGTTGTGAGCGAGCGCTCGCGCGAAGGAGAGCAGTTGCTTCTGGCCCACGGAAAGCGTGGCGCCGCGCTCCTTGACGGGTTCCTGGAAGCCTCCCGGCAGGCCCTCGATAAAATCGAGCAGGTTGACCTGGCGCGCCGCGTCGCGGACCTGACGGTCGGTGATCCAGGCGCTGCCCAGACGGATATTGCTCGAGATAGTTCCCGAAAAGAGGAAGGGGTCCTGGAGAACGATGCCGAAGTTTCTGCGCAGATCTCTCAGGCGTAAATGGCGGATGTCCACGCCGTTAAACAGCACCTGCCCGTCCTGCACGTCATAGAAGCGCAGCAGCAGATTGGTAAGCGTGGTCTTGCCAGCGCCGGTGTGCCCCACCACCGCCACCGTCTCCCCGGGACCGATTGAGAAGGAGACGTTTTCCAGCACGCGGTGGTCGTCCGTGTAGGCGAAGCCGACTTGGCGGAATTCGACCAGCAGAGCAGGACGTCCGTCGTCCGTCGGGACGACGGCTGGCGCAGAGCGAAGCTCTGCGATCAACGAACCTTCTGCCTCTCCAGACCGCAGAGCTTCGCTCCGCGCCAGCCCGGGAAGAATAGAGACCGGACCTTGCGGATCCGTGATCGTCACCGGCGTGTCCAGCAGTTTGAAAATGCGCTCCGAGCTTGCCATGGCGGCTTGCAGAAGGTTGTACTTATCGCTCAGATCCTGGATGGGGCGGAAAAAGCGCTGCGAATACTGGATGAAGGCGATGGCGGTGCCCACCGTAACCAGGTGGCGCAGCGTCATGCCGCCTCCCAAGTAGAGGATGATGCCCACCGCGACGGTGCCCAGAAGATCCACCGCCGGATAGAACAGGCCATAGGCCAGAATCGAGTCCTTGTAGGCCTCCATGTGAGCGCGGTTGATCTTCTCGAATTCCCGGAAGCTGCGCTCTTCACGGTTGAAGAGCTGCAAGACCGGCATTCCCGTGATGTGTTCCTGCAAGTAAGCATTGATGCGTGCAATGGCCACGCGAATGCGTCGGTAGGATTCGCGCACCGCCTTCCGGAAAGCGCCAGTGACCAGCACAATGACGGGCAGCACCGAGAAGGTGAGGAACGCCAGCTTCCAGTCCAGCTTCAGCATCACCACCACGATGCTGAAAAGCGAGAAGACGTCGCCGAAGAGGGCTACTACGCCGGAAGCGAAGAGGTCGTTCAACACGTCCACGTCGGTGGTCACGCGCGTCACCAGGCGGCCCACGGGGTTGCGGTCAAAGAAGCTCATCTGGAGGCGTTGCAGGTGCGCGAACAGTTGCTTGCGCATGTCGTACATGACCTGCTGCCCAACTATTTGCATCGCGAATGACTGCACCAACTCCAGGACGAAGGTCAGCACCACAGTGGGCAGCAGAAGCACGAATACGATTTGCGCGATGCCCAGGAGCGGATTCTGGCTGAGGAAACCCGCCAGGATTCCGGGAAGCTGCGCGCGCCCTGCCGGATCGAGATAGCGGTCCACTTCGACCTTAAGCAAATAGGGCGGGACCGCCTGCAAGACCCCAAACAGCAGGATCGCCACCAGGGCAAACAGCGTCATGCGCCAGTACGGGCGCAGGTAGACGAGCAGGCGCCGCATCAGGCGCGCGTCGTACGCCTTGCCGAGGATTTCTTCGTCGTGGAAAGAATCAGCCATGGTTAAAAAGGATTCAGGATTCAGGATTCGGGATTCAGGCCCCGTATCTTCTAATCCGTATTCCTAGCCTGCAGGGTCCTGAATCCCGGATGCTGAATCATGGATCCTAGCTTGTAAGCTGCGCCTTAGGCCCGCCAGCATCCGTCCCACCTCTCCCGCTTGATTGATAACTGATTCGTTCTCCGCGTTGAGATATCCGAGCCGCCGGGCAATCTCCAATTGGGTTTCCAGTTCCGTCAGCGATCCGTTTGCAATTGCCAAATGCCGCGCGTAGGCCTGCGTTTGCTTGAGACCGTGACCCTCGGCAATATTCGAGGGAACTGAGACGGCTGCTCGTTGAATCTGACTGGCTAGACCGTATGTCTCGGTCCTTGGGAATGTCTTGGTGATTCTGTAAACGGCCACCACCAAGTCCATCGCCTTCTGCCAAACAACTAATTCCTTGTGGCCCTGTATCATGTTCCGTCGCCTCGCCCGAACTCGTGCCTCCACAATTCCAACTTGCCAGATTGGCCCTGAATCCTGAATCCCGAATCCTGAATCCTAGCCTTCTCGCTCCAACTCCTCCTCAATCAACTGCTTGTTGTATAGATCCGTGTAATGCCCGTTGAGGGCCAGCAACTCGGCGTGGGTGCCGCGCTCGGCGATCTCGCCCTCGTGCAGGACCACGATTTCGTCGGCGTTCTGGATGGTGGACACCCGGTGGGAGATCAGAATGGTGGTCCGCCCCGCCATGACGCCAGTAAGCTGCCGCAGGATTTTCTCCTCCGTATAGGTATCGACGCTCGAAAGCGCGTCGTCGAGAATCAGGATGCGCGGATCGCGGATGACAGCCCGCGAAATTGCGGTGCGTTGTTTCTGCCCGCCCGAAAGCGTCAGGCCGCGCTCGCCCACCATGGTGTCAAAGCCTTTTGGGAAACCCTGGATTTCCGGCAGGATATTGGAAATCTCCGCCGCGCGTTCCACCTTCGAGTCGGTTGCCTCCGGCACTCCAAACTTGACGTTTTCGCGGATGCTTTCGCTGAACAGGAAAGTCTCCTGAGGCACAAATCCGATGTGGCGGCGCAGTGTCCGGAGCGGAATCTCCCGGATCGGCACGCCGTCAACGAGCAGCGCGCCCTCCGGCGCGTCGTAAAGCCGGGGGATCAGCCCCACCAAAGTAGACTTGCCCGAACCCGTCGCGCCCACGATGGCCACTGTCTTCCCTGCGGGGATCAGCAGGTTCAGGTTCTTCAAGACGGGCGTGCCGTTGTACGCAAACGTGAGGTTGCGGAACTCGATTTCTCCCCGCAACGAAGTCGGCGGGTGCTCGGGGACGGCGCGGTCATCAATATCCGGCTTCGCATCGAAGATCTGCATCAGGCGCCCCAGCGAAGCCAGTCCGCGCTGCACCAGGTTGGTGACCCAGCCCAGCGCGATCATGGGCCAGATGAGGTAAGTCAGGAAGACGTTGAACGCCGCGAATGTTCCCAGGCTGATCCTGTGGGTGAGCACGTGATGGCCGCCCACCACCATCAGCAGCAGGAAAGCCACCGCAAAGAGCAGTTCCATGCTGGGCCAGAGGAAACTGGAAATCCAGATCAGTCCCTGGTTTTTCGCCACGAAGTCCCGATTCATCGTGTCGAACTCCGCCATCTCCGCTTCCTCCTGGCAGAAGGCGCGGACGACCCGCACGCCCGAGAGGTTTTCGCGCACCCGCTCGGTGAGTTCCGAATAAAGCGCCTGGATCTTCTCAAAGCGTTCATGAATCTGCTGGCCGAGGAGCTTGACTCCAACCGACACCAGAGGCATGGGAAGCAGGCAATACAGCGTGAGGCGCCAGTCAAGATGCAACATCAGGGCAACCGTTGCCAGGCCCAATACCGCCGTGTTGGCGGAATACATGATGCCCGGTCCCACCATGTTGCGCACGGCGTTCAGATCGTTGGTGAGCTTGGCCATCAGGTCGCCGGTGCGGTTCTCGGTGTAGTAGCGCGGGGACAGGCGCATGAGATGCAGAAAACAATCGTTGCGTAAATCGTATTCAACATCCCTCGATATGCCGATCAGAATCCAGCGCACCCAGAATCCCAAAACGGATTTGCACACCGCCACTGCCACAAGAAGTCCGGCCACGCCAAGCAATTTTCGGACTGGGACTCCGTGGGTCAAATCATCGATGCCGGCCTTGATGATGAGTGGAACCAGCACACCCACCTGGGCGAACACCAGGCAGAAAAATCCAGCCAAATAACGCGCTTTGTAGCGCGCCAGATAGGGCCAGATTGGACGAAACGGACGCAGCATAGTCAGTGATTCACATGAAAGCCCGTAAGCCCGAACGTTCATTATAAAGGACGCAAAAGGAAGGCGGCAAGGTGACGAGCGGGAGTCAGAAGTCAGGAGTCAGAATGAGAGGCACAATCTCGAGTCTCGGAACCTGCGACTTTTGCGCGTCTTGGTCTTCTGATGCTTGGAACCACCTGGTAAGAACGTCTTAGGCGTAGAATAGGTCTGTGCGAACCAGCACTAACGTAGATGATCGCTTGCTGTCTCAGGCCCGCACATTGACGCGCTTGCGCACGAAGCGTGAGGTCGTGCAGCGGGCGTTAGAGGTTCTGGTGGAGACCGAGGCCCGCAAAGGCATCTTATGCTTTCGGGGCAGCGGCATCTGGGAAGGCGACCTGAAGAGATTACGATGGAACCGTCGTGATTCTAGTAAGTGACTTTATTCCTCGGAAACGGAAGGGCGGGGCTTTAGAGTCTGTGTGAGAACCCGGTTTGGCATGTCATTCCGAGCGAAGCGAGGAATCTCGCTCTGAATGTTTTCAAGGCAGTGCGAGATTCCTCGTCGCCTGTGGCTCCTCGGAATGACGGACTGATCGAGTTTTCACACAGACTCTTTAGCCCCTGAAGCGATTTGGTTTCAGGGCCTAGAGGCCCTTCTAACGCTGGGCCCAAGGCGGCGAGGCTGAAGCCCCGCCCTTCCGCGGGCTGTTTGAAATTGCGCTTATTAAACCAACTAAGCACTTGCGTCCTGGGAGGGAACAAACCAAAATGATGAGAAATCTCCTAATGCTCGCCCTGTTACTGCCCTTATGCTGCATCGCAGCCGCGGGCGCGGGGAATCTTCAAGTTGGCGCCGCGCGGGTGGATATTACGCCAGCGGCCGATCCTGCCAATCCGCCTTCCGGCAAGTACGCCCACGAACGTCTTTACGTGCGCGCCATTGTGCTGGACAACGGTTCGGCCCGCGCGGCTCTCATCGGAGCCGATCAGGCCATGCTCCCGGACAGCATCTGGGAGCCGGCGGCGAAGCAGCTCGCCGCCGAGCTGAACTGTCCCCTCGAGAACATCGTGATGTCGGTCACGCACACGCACAGCGGCTGGGGGCCCGGAGCGAATCCCTTTACTCGGCACGCCCAGCCTGGTCGTCCGGAGGCCGCGAGGCCGCCTGCTGCGGCCGACGTGCCCCCTCCACCCTTCGTCGGCCAGATGGTCGACGCGGTCCGGCAGGCGAAGGCCAGGCTCCAGCCGGCGCGCGTCGGATTCGGAACCGGTTTCTCCTATCTCAACGTGAACCGTGACGCGATCGACCCCGAAACACGCCTCTGGACGCAAGCCCCGAATCTGGATGGACCGTCGGACAAAACCGTCACCGTGCTTAAATTCGAGACGCCCGGAGGGGAACCCATCGCGGTCTACATGACCTATGCGATGCATCCCGTCAACGGCTTCCTCACCGGTCTCGTCAGCGCGGACTTTGCCGGTGCCGCTTCCCGCTACGTCGAGCAAGCCTATGACGACAAGGTCGTCGCCGTCTTTGCCCAGGGTGCTTCGGGCGATCAGAACCCCTTGTATCTCCGCGCCGCAACCAACGCCCTGGCATCGCGGAGCGGAGTGCCCATTACCGGAAACGTCCTGACCCGAGAAAAGATCGAGGCCCCCATTCGCGAGGGAAAGGTTCAGGCGGGGCCGCTCGACCCGAAAGTCCGCGACGCCCTGGAGCGCGTGATGGACAGCGAAGGCGTGCTGCTGGGCGAGGAAGTCATCCGTGTGATGACCAACACCAAACAAATGGGCGCCGGTCCGCGCATTTCGGCAGCCCAGAACACCATCACCTGCCCGGGTCGCCGCCGCACGGATAGCGGTCGCGAAGGCGCGCCGGGCACCTATGCAGATGGAGACCCGGTGAACATCCGGTTGGGCGTGCTGCGCATCGGTGATGTGGCCCTGGCATCCGTGGACGCGGAAATCTACAGCGTCATTGGCAGGGAATTCAAAGAACGGTCGCCTCTAGCCAACACCTTCGTAGTAACACTGGCTAATGGCATGGCCAACTCGGGTTACATCCCCAACGACGCCGCCTTCGGCGCCTACACGTTTCAAGTGCTCAGCTCGCGCCTGAAGGCCGGTTGCGCGGAAACAGGGATCGTGAATGGCTGGCTGGACTTGCTGCAAGCAGCATCACGATAGGGCCCTGCGGACATGACGGCGGCCGGGCGGGACGCCCGCGCTACGCGCCGTGACTTCCGAGAGAGTTTCCATGGGCCTTTGGCCCACCCCAGGCAATGAAAATCGGCGTCGCCGCACTCACGTAGGGGCACGCCATGGCGTGCCCTTACAATAGCCGGCGAGGGTGATTTTCAGGAGAGCGAAGCGAGGAATCTCGCCCTGAGTGTTTTCAAGGCAGTGCGAGATTCCTCGTCGCCTGTCGCTCCTCGGAATGACATGCAAAACGGTGTTATCACACAGACTCCAAGGTAGAGGGCAATCAAATTCGCATCTGCTCGGTGAGAAGAGGCCGCGCCGCAGAGGCAGGAGCCCAAAACATCTAACTCAATCGTCCTGGAAGATATTGGCGGAGAAAGCGCGCAGCTAGGATAAACCCGTCTTTGCGTTCCTGCGCCATTTCGGGGCCGTCGTCGCCGCGGGGGGCATCCCAGAAATCGTCTTCGTGTTCCACGGCCACGCCGCCCCGGAATCCCGCCTGCAAAAGCACGGTGATGAACTTGGGCCAGTCAATCAGCCCCTGTCCGGGAATGCGGTAACGCCACCAGCCTCGGCCGTGGATGCCGACTTTGGCGAGAACCGGCTGGATGATCTCCGTGTCCTTGGCATGCACTGCGAGTATCCTGTCGCGAAAGTCCCAGGCCGTCTGGACGGGATCGATGTATTGCCGCACCAAGTGGGATGGGTCGAATTCCAGCCCGAAGCGATGGTTCGGAACCAGGGCAAACACCTTTTCCCAGGTGGCGGGCACGGTGGCGAAGTTCTCATCGCAGGGATAGTTCTCAGGCCCGATCCCCACATCCAACTTCTCGCACACGGGCAGGTACTGCTCGTTGAGCACTTCCGCCAGTTCCTTCGCCTGCTCGTCCACCGACGCGCGCGGCTTGCCTCCGCTGAAAGTGCCGAGGAACTTGCACCCCAGACGGTGGGCCAACTCGATGCAGCGGACGAAGCGAGCGCGGATTTGGCGCCGCTCGGCAGGATCCGACACCAGATGGTTCACCATGCTTTCGATGCTGATGATACGCACTCCGGCATCCCTCGCGGTGGCCAGGACCTGATCAATCTGACTGTCCGTGAGCTTGTCGGGATCGAAGTATTCGTTGACGTCCACAATTACGCCTTCATAACCTGCCGAGGCCGCGAAGGCGAGCCTCTGGGGAGAGTACCGTGTTTTAATCGCCAGCTTCGGGAACTTGGTGTCGGCCGGGACTGACGCGGAAGGGCCGCTTTGCTCCGCATTTGCGACGATGGGCTTGCCCATGCTCGCCGCTGATACACCTGCCGCCTTAAGGAAATCGCGTCGTTGGATCATCGGATGTTGCCTCCCTGTAATCGCCTTTGCCAGGCAGCGCGGGAGCAAATGGTCATGCGCCCCTCCGCCACGGCGAGAAGCAGCTTATCAATTCCCCATCGTTCGCGCTAGTGCCTTGGCTCGTTCGATACTCCTAGGGTATGATTCTGGTCTGCCGTAAGGCCAAGATGCAAATTCAGGATGCAGGGGTGAGCCCTGTGGACGCCTGAAGGCAGCCACGAGGGCTCCCCCACAAGCCTAGAGGATAAACATATGGACACCATTTCCGAACAAGATCGCGCCATGGCCCAGAAGTGCGTTGAGTGCCCGGTGTGTGGCCGCGCGCGCAAGAATCAAAGGGGGCTGGCGTTCTGGTTCGTTAAACGAATCGAAGGCGGTCTTTGCCCCTACTGCAAAGCTTACGAACGGGTGTACGGCCGCAAAGCGCACGAACCGGTAGAGCAGTCAGGAGGAACGAAGTGAGAAAACACCCGCACCAACAGGCTTTGAAAGTGCTTGTAGTGCTGGCAGTCATGATTTGTGTTTGCCTGCGTGCGGAGGGTGCTGAGTCTCGCCGCGGCCGTAGAACTCCGAGCCGGGCTGATTCCCGCGGCCCATCCAATGTCGTGTGGCGGATTGGCACCTTTAACCAATCCCCGAGCGAATTCAACACCGGCAAACAAGGTCCGCCGCTGTTCGGCTCTCGCTACCCATCCGGGGAGTTGCTTTACGTTGTGGGAAGGAGCAGGCCGGAGACCGATTGGCCTGCTTATCAGGAGGGTGCAGAAATCGAAAGGCCGGGGAGCCACCCTCACCCCTATACCATTCAGTTCAATCTGCCCGCAGAACCCAGCGGCGTTTACACGCTCAAGGCAGGGCTACTGTCAGAGACGGCGCGCGTGGCCCGGTTGGAAGTGGAAATCAACGGGCACAAGGGCCTCTTTTACCAACATCCCACGCTGAGCTACACGGGGGGCGATCGGGAAATGGTCGTCAGCCCGATCGCCGCTGCCGATACGATCACCTGCAATTTCCCGGCGCATTTCTTGCGGAAGGGGACCAACCGGCTCGTCTTAACGGCCACTGACGCGTCCTCCGCCAGCGACGTCGAACTCCACTCCGTCGTCACTTACGATGCCTTGGAGCTTGATCAGAATTCCCCTCGAGGACATCACGCCGAGGTGACGGTCGAAGTGGCGCCCACAGTTTTTTACATGCACCAAGGCAACGACCTCGTGGAATTGGTGGACATTTACGTGCGCCACGACCTGCCGGTACGACAAGGAGAGGTGAGCCTGCTGGTAGGCACGAACAAATACAGCGTGGAACTGGCCAAGCGGGAATATGGCGAGCAGATGGTGGAGTTCTCGATCACCGAATGCACCAGGCCGGAGAAGGGCGAGGTCACGGTCAAAATCAACGGGCGCTCGCGCCGCTTCAAGGTAATGGTGAATCCCGCGAAGCGGTGGAACCTGCTGGTCGTCCCTCACGTGCATGTCGATGTGGGATATTCCGACTACCAGGAAAAGGTGGCTGAAATTCAGAGCCGTGAACTCGATGAAGCGATGGATTTGATCCGCGCGCATCCGGACTTCCGCTTCAGCCCGGACGGCTACTGGAGCGTGCGGCAGTATCTGGCGGGACGCAGCGAAGAACAACAGAAGCAACTATTCGAGATGGTAAGAGATAAGAAGATTTTTGTGCCGACGGTCGAGGCAAGCCTTCTCACGGGCTTCCCAGCTCTCGAGACCCTTATCCGCTCTCTTTATCCCGCCTTCGAGTTTAATCAAAAACATGAGGGAGACGCCAACTACGCCAACATCACGGATGTGCCGTCCTACTCCTGGTCCTACGCTTCGGTCTTGTCAGCAGCCGGCCTGAAGTATTTCGTTTCCGGCTGCGACAATGACAATGGGCCGATCCTGCTTAACGGCCGCCTGAATGAGCGATCGCCTTTTTGGTGGGAGGGCCCCGATGGCGGCAGGATCCTGATGTGGTA
>Ga0326728_10016904_pt1 | contig 14760 bp, 13 predicted proteins | sample MB3enrmetagenome_FD_207602 | JGI IMG/M metagenome (GOLD analysis project Ga0326728, IMG submission 207602) | Lab enriched peat soil microbial communities from McLean, Ithaca, NY, United States - MB31MN | ecosystem: Environmental > Terrestrial > Soil > Wetlands > Peat | place: USA: New York...
GGCGCGGACGCCGGCCGCGCTTGATCGGCGGTCACTTTTGAAGTTATAAGATGGGGAAGACATGGATGGATTGACGCTTTTTGGATTATTTGCGGTCACGGCGATGCTGGTCTTTTACGCACTGGAGACTCGCAGCCGGTGGTTCATCCTGGCCTTTGCCGCGGCTTGCGTGCTGGGATCAATCTATGGTTTTCTTCAAGGAGCCTGGCCGTTCGGGGTCGTGGAAGCCATTTGGTCTGGCGTCGCGCTGCGCCGGTGGCGGCTGCGCGCTCCCTCCAAAGTCGGCCGGCCTCCGCCAATTTCAAAATAGGTCAGACGTTTTCTTTCCCAGACCGGCGAATGGGAAACAAAAAGGCCGGACTTTCGTCCGGCCTCTTCGCACACATCAACAAAACTTAAATTACAGGCTGCCAAGCGGCTGTCCAAACCAGCCATCAACCATGAGAGGAACATACCGGAACGGCAGGGAGCCGCCAGTCACCAGTACTGGTGACGCCGAATCACGGGCCGCCGCGCCATCAATCAGGCCCCGGCGGATGCAAGAAAAAGGGGCCGGGCTTTGGTTCGCCTATCGCCATCGGAATGCGCTCGCCAACAACTGTCCCCCTCTCCAGACCCGTGGACAATTATCTCATGGCCAGCGAACTTTTCGTGTCAGGCCGCAGCAAAGCAAGACACATCACGGCGTTTCCGATGAGCGGTCCTCTGCCGGTTCCACGAGTTTGATTTGCTGCGCGTTGAGGATTTTGAAATGTCCTCCCTCATCGTAAAGAACGACCGTCTGACGGTCAGGACTGACCATCAGATAATCAGTGTGGGCAACAACGAACGATTGCTGACTGCCCAGCACAATCCGAACCGGTTGAAAAGGGTCGGCCCGCATCCGTTCTTTGATCTCATCCGTGATCATATATTGGAGTTTAGTCGCCGACCGTGCAAAATGCAACCGCCGAAGTTGCCAGTTTTGCGCCGGTGTTGGCATATCAAAGGTCAAAGGGGTCAAACCATACTTTTGCCCAATTCCGTGAACTTTTCACGCGGCAGATGTCAGAGGATAAAAAAGGATGGCCGCCGATGATGCCTTCGGGGGCGATACCGCCGTCGTCATTGTCGGCCTGCCGGATGCACCGACTCTGACCTGAAATCAGGTCAATTCGGCGTTGACCGTGCGGCCACGGGCAGGCTTTATGTTCTGACGAGTTGGCCTCCCGTTCCTTTGGCGGGGAGGGCTATGGTTTCTTTTCCGCCATCCTTTTTTCCAACTCACGGACGCGGCGAATCAGGGCGGGAAGTTGCTGGAGGGCGATGACCTGGCGCTTGGCCTGGCGGTCGGGTTGCGCCGGGGCGCCGAACCATTTGCCGCCATCCGGGATGTCGTTCATGACCCCGGATTGGGCGGCCACGACGACGTTGTCGCCGATCTTCAGGTGTCCGGCGATGCCCACCTGCCCCGCCAGGGTGGTGTGGCGGCCGATATGGGTGCTGCCGGCGATGCCCACTTGCGCGACGATCAGGCAATGCTCCCCAATGGTGACGTTGTGGCCGATCTGCACCAGGTTGTCTATCTTGGTTCCGCGACCGATGGTGGTCGGGCCGAGGGCGCCCCGGTCAATGGTGACATTGGCGCCGATTTCCACGTCGTCGTGGATGATGACCCGGCCGACTTGCGGGACTTTGCGATGGATGCCCGCGTCGAACACGTAGCCGAATCCATCCGAGCCGATGACAGCGCCGGCATGAATGCGGACGCGCTGGCCGATCTGGGTCAGGGGATAAAGAATGACGCCGGGAAAGAGATGGGTGTCGGCGCCGATGACGCAATCTTCGCCGACGTGGTTGCCGCCCTGCAAAACGGCGCGCGGGCCGATTTGAACATTCTCGCCGATGTGACAAAAGGGGCCGACATGGGCGGCGGGGTCAATTTGCGCCGAAGGGGCGAGGAGGGCGGTCGCGTGGACGCCGGCTGGAAATGTTTGCTCCGGGAAGAACAGGGGCACCACGCGGGCAAAGGCAATCCGCGCGTTGGGGACGCGAATGAGGACTTTGCGGGCCGAGGTGAAGGGGCCGTCCACCAGAATGGCGGCCGCCGCGCTTTGCTCGGCCTTGGCGAAAAAGGCCTCGTTTTCGGCGAAGGTCAGATCGCCGGCCTGGGCGGTGACGGCCGGGGCGAAACCGGTCAGGAGGATGGAGCCATCGCCCAGGACTTCTCCCTGGAGTTCCCGGGCCAGTTGGGCGGCGGTGAACATTAGAATGGAAGAGGAATGGAAAGTTTGAGGTTCACAGTCCGCGTTCGTGGAGGATGGCGTTCCGCTCGCCCAGAACCAGGATGCGGGGATGCCAATGTTGGGCCTCCGCCGCGTCCAGCCAGGCAAAGCTCATGATGGTGAGGCGGTCGCCGGGCTTGCCCAGGAAGGAGGTGGCGCCGTTGAGGATGATGGCGCCGGAACCCGCCGGGCCGGGAATGGCGTAGGTCTCAAAACGGTGGCCGTTGGCCAGATTGCTGGCCAGGATTTTTTCGTGGGGCCGCAGCCCGGCCTTCTCCATCAAGGCCCGGTCAATGGTCAGGCTGCCCTCGTAATCGAGGTCGCCCCCGGTGATGGTGGCCCGATGAATTTTCGATTTTAACAGTTGCACCAGCATAATTGGATCATTTCCGCCCCTTCTCCGGCGTTCGGGCGCAGGGCGGCCAGTCGCGGGTTGACGCGAAATTCGCCGTTCAGTATAAAGGAGGGGCCAGCCGGAATTCAAGACCGAGTTTTTGCTGGCATGCAGACGCCGAAACGGTGATACTCAAACAAGCAAAAGAATTATGTCAAACAAACCTCTTAACGTCGGATTGGTGGGCGGCGGACGCGGCGCGTTCATTGTCCATCCGCATCAGAAGGCAATTCACTTTGACGGCACCCGCCGGGTGGTGGCGGGCGCGTTGTTTCCCGATCCAAAGATCGCGCTGGAAGAAGCCGCCAACTGGCCCTATCCCATCAAGGGCTACGGCTCGTATGATGAGATGATCGCGGCCAATCGGACCTTGCCGGAAGATCAAAGGCTGGATTACATCCTCATTGTCACGCCGAACTTTGTCCACTACGACCCGGCGATGAAGGCCATGAAGGCGGGCATCGCGGTCTTTTGCGAAAAGCCCCTTTGCCTGAACCTGAAGGAAGCAAACGACCTGGTCAAGACCGCGCGGAAATTGGGCGTTCCTTTCGGCGTGGCCCACACCTACCTGGGCCACTGGACCACCCGGTTGAGCCGTTACATCGTTCGGAGCGGCCTGCTGGGCGAGGTGCGGTGGGTGGACAGCTACTACATTCAAGGCTGGCTGGCGACCAAGCTGGAAGCCAGCGGCCAGCAACAGGCGGCGTGGCGCGTGGACCCCAAACGCGCCGGAGGCTCCGGCTGCGGCGGCGACATCGGCACCCACGCGCTGATGCAACTGCGCTACGTCACCGGCCTGGACGTCGCGGCCGTCTCGGCGCAACTGGAAACGTTCGTCGAAGGCCGCCAACTGGACGACCATTTCACCATCTATTGCAAACTGAGCAACGGCGGCAGGGCCTTGGTGCGCGCCTCGCAAGTTTGCATCGGGCACAAGAATGACCTGGGCATCCTCATCGCCGGGACCAAAGGCACCCTCCGCTGGCGCCAGGAAGACCCGGAGTGCCTCACGATCTGTCTGCCCAACCAGCCGGACCGCACTTATTGGCGCGGCGCCGTCGCCCCGGGGGACGGCTTCCTGCCCAAAGACATGCCGGCCGATCTGATGGCCGAGCCAACGATCCCGAGCGGGCACCCGGAAGCGTTCCACGACGCGTTCGCGCGGCTGCACCGCTGTTTCGAGGCCGACGTGCGCCAGTGGAAGGCGGGCGGGAAATTTGCCGGCGACGGCAGCAAGTACGCGAACATTGAGGACGGCTGGATGGGCATCGCCTTCATCGAAACGTGCGTCAAGAGCAGCGCCAAGAAGGGCGCCTGGACCGCGATGCCCAAGAAAATTGGATGACCGACGCCGATTTTTTTCATGAGGAACCGCCCGGTTACGGGGGCGGCGGCAGGCCCGCGCCGCTCACGGAATATCTGCGCAAACTCGAACGCGCTCTCCAACGCGGCGACGCCACCGAACACACCCACCGCCCGGCGCTCAAGGGGTTGATCGAAGCCCTCGACGAAAACGTCCTCTGCACCAACGAACCCAAGCGCTCTGCCTGCGGCGCGCCGGATTATGTCGTTTCCCGCCGGCGCGACCAACTTACCATCGGCTACATCGAGGCCAAGGACATCGGGGCGGACCTCGATCCATTTGAGCGCGGCAAGCAACTCGAACGCTATCTCCCCGCGTTGCCCAATCTGCTGTTCACCGACTATCTGGAATTCCGCTGGTTTGTGGACGGCGAGAAGCGGGAAACCTTCCGCCTCGCCAACCCCGCCCCCGGTGGCAGGCTCGTTCCGGTTGCGGCGGGGGAAATGGAACGCGCCCGCCGTCTCCTCCTTGATTTTACGTCGCAACAGCCGGTGGACATTGCCACCGCACATGACTTGGCCAGCCGCCTGGCCAATCTCACCCACCTAATCCGCGACATCCTCATCTGCGCGTTTCTGACCGGGCAGGCCTCGCAGCAACTCTGCGACTGGCGCAATGCCTTTGCCGCCACGCTTCTGCCCGAACTCGCGCCGCACGCCGAGGCCGGAAAGGAAGCGAAAGCCGTGAGCGAGTTCGCCGACATGTTTGCGCAGACGCTGGCCTATGGTTTGTTCAGCGCCCGGGCCAGCAGCGGCAGCAGCAAGTTCACCCGCGACACAGCGCAAAAGCTCATTCCGCGCGCCAATCCTTTTCTCCGCGCCTTCTTCGAGCAGATCACCGGCGCGGCGCTGGATGACGAACCGTTCGCCGGGTTCGTTGGGGATTTGATCCAGATCCTCGACCACTCGGACATGGCGCGGGTGATGGAGGACTTTGGCAAACACGGCCCCCACCGCGATCCGGTCGTTCACTTCTACGAGACTTTTCTGCAAGCCTACGATCCCAAGCTGCGCGAACTGCGGGGCGTTTATTACACGCCCGAGCCGGTGGTCCAATACATCGTCCAGAGCATTGACCGCCTGCTCAAGGACAAGTTCGGCATCAAGGCCGGACTGGCCGACCACTCCAAAATCACCGTCCAGCGCAAGGAAGGCGAACGCGAGGTCACTGACGAAACGCATCGCGTGCTCATTCTTGACCCCGCCACCGGCACCGCCACATTTCTCTACACCGTGCTGGATTTCATCCGCTCGCAATTCAAGACCCGAAAAAATGCCGGGCAGTGGGGCGGCTACGTTCACGAACATTTGCTGCCGCGGCTGTTTGGTTTTGAACTGCTCATGGCGCCCTACGCGGTGGCCCATTTCAAGATCGGCCTGGCGCTGGCGGCGATGGATGAGGAACCGCTCTTCCGCCAGCAATGGAGCTACGAGCCGCAGGGCAACGAGCGGGTGAACATTTTCCTCACCAACACACTGGAGGACTTGGAACACACCGCCGAACAGCTTGGCCCGTTGCGCGCCTTGAGCAACGAGGCCAACTCCGCCTACGAGATCAAGAAACACAAGCCTGTCCTGGTGGTACTGGGCAATCCGCCTTATTCCGGCCATAGCGCGAACAAGGGCGAATGGATTTCCAAGCTCGTCCGCGATTACTATTTCTGCGACGGCAAGCCGCTGGGCGAGCGCAATCCCAAATGGTTGCAGGATGACTACGTGAAATTCCTCCGCTGGGGGCAATGGCGCATCGAACAGACCGGACAGGGCGTGCTGGCCTTCATCACCAACCACGGCTATCTCGACAACCCGACTTTTCGCGGCATGAGGCAGAACCTCATGCAAACCTTCGATGAGATTTACCTCCTCGATTTGCACGGCAACTCCAAGAAGAAGGAAACCGTCCCGGGCACCGGCGAAGCGGACCAGAATGTTTTCGACATCCGGCAGGGCGTGGCGATTGGCATTTTTGTGAAACTGCCGCCCGATGCGCGGGGGAGGAAAAAGGAGAAGACGCCGGCGGTGGTTCATCACTGCCATCTTTGGGGCGCGCAACGGCAGAGGAAATACGATTGGCTGTCCCGGCATCATGTGGAGAATTCCAAGTGGACGAAACTCGAACCCGCGTCGCCGCATTATCTATTCATCCCGCTGGACACCCGGCGGCGCAAGGAATACGAAGGCGGTTGGAGGCTCGCCAGAATGATGCCGGTGAACGTGCTTGGATTTCAAAGCCACCGCGATAAGTTTGCCGTCGCGATGGACAAGCATGAAATTGAATCAAGACTCACTGCGCTGAGGTCTGCGCAATTTAGCGAGGCTGACTTGCGGCGAGAGTTCTCATTGTCCGACAATCGTGATTGGAAGCTCGCGGAGGCACGAAGGGAACTGCTCGAAAGAGAAGACTGGCGCAGGCCGATTATTCGCTGTCTATATCGTCCGTTTGATGAACGGTGGTGCTATTTTGACGAGATTGCGATGGATTATCCGCGGCGTGAATTGAAGACGCACGTTCTCAATAGGGAAAATCTCTGCCTCGGGATCGGGCGTCAGGGTTTGGCCGTGAACGATCCTCAATGGAATCTCGTCATGGCTTCCGTTCATCCTGTTGACGCAAATATCTTCAGGCGTGGCGGCATTAACCTGGCGCCACTTTATCTCTACCCAAACGGCAAACTGCCGGAGGAAGGCTTGTTCTCGCACGACAACGGCCGCCGCCCGAACCTCAGCGCCGCGTTCATCAAAGAACTTTGTGAGAAATTGCAGGTCAAATTCGTGCCGGACGGTTTGGGCCGTCCGGGCAAAAGCACGGTCGGGCCGGAGACTGTTTTCAATTATGCCTACGCCGTGTTCCACAGCCCCAAGTATCGCGGGCGTTACGCGCAGTTCCTGCGGGCGGATTTCCCGCGTTTGCCCATCACGAGCGACTTTGAGTTGTTCCGCAAGCTCGCCGATTTCGGCGGTCAATTGGTGGATTTGCACGCGCGCGGCGGGGGTGGAGGCCAGGGGCCGGGCTTCCCTATGGCCGGCGATAACCTGGTATGCGGCGTGCGCTATCAGCCGCCGCAAGGCAGGGACTCAGGGCGTGTCTGGATCAACGACAGGCAGTACTTCGACGGTGTTTCGGAATCCGCCTGGAGATTTCCCGTCGGCGGTTATCTGCCGGCGCAGCGCTGGTTGAAGGATCGGAAGGAACGCAAACTTACCTATGAAGACATCACCGGGTATGCGCGAATCGTCTTCGCGCTTTCGGAGACGCGCGCTCTCATGGCGCAAATTGACGAAACCATTGAAAATCACGGCGGCTGGCCGCTAAAATAAATGCCCAAAAATCACGCCGCGTTGCGTTTTTGCGTTTGACCGCCGGGCCGCGGCCCGGCTATTTTGGCGGCTGGCGATATTTTGAAGCAATAAACAACATCGTATGACCAATGCATTTCGGCGGCATCACAAGACGATCATGTGGATCATCATCGTCGGGACCATCCTTTCCTTTGTTTACTACCTGACGCCCAACGCCACCAGGGGCGGCGGCGGCGGCGCTCCCATCCGGTCCGCTCCCGCGGGTTCCATTGATGGCGAGCCGATCACGCAGTTCCAATTCGAGTTGGCGTTGCGGGAAGCCAAAGTGGCCGTGCGCATGAGGGCGGGACACTGGCCGAATTCCCAGGAGATTTCGCGGTCATTGCCCGACCTCGCCTTCCAGCAACTCTTCATCGCCGCCAAGATGAAAGAATTGAACCTGGACGTGCCGGTGGAGGCGACCGCCCTTTTCACCCGGAAACTCTTCGGCGTCCCGCCGGGCCAGGCATTTCCCAAGGACAAGTTTGATGAGTTTGTGAAAAATGTGCTCAACGAGGAGGGCAAAGTGGACGTGGAGGACTTCTATCACTGGGTGCGCGATCAAGTGGGCGCGGAGCTTTTGGTCAAGCTCTACGGGATGAACGGGGATCTGATCACGGCCAAGGAAGCGGAATTTTTCTTCCGCCGCGACCATGAGCTGATGTCCGTCGAACTGGTGCGTTTTCCCCTCACCAATTACACCGCCCAAATTGCCCCCACCGCGCAGGAGATCGGGGAATTCTACACCAACCGGCAGGCCGACTACAGCCTGCCCGACCGCGAACAGATCAATTACATCCATTTTGATCTCACCAATTACCTGGCCGCCGCCGACAAAATTCTGGCGGGAATGTCCAATCTGGACGCGCAGCTTGACCAGGCCTACCTGAGCAAGGACGCGTCTTCTTACAAGGACGAGGCGGGCAATGTGCTCACCGCCGAGGCGGAAAAAGCAAAAATGAAGGAGGATTACCGCACGCAGTTTGTGGCCCGGAGCGCCGCCCAAACCAACGCCTACCAACTGGCCAAACTGTTTTTTGACGGGCGCAAGAAGGATCAGCCCATCAGCCGGGACGAACTGGCGCAATTCGCCTCCAGCAACGGGTTGAGCGTCGTCACCACACCGCCCTTCGACAGGCTGAACCCGCCCAAGGAGCTGCAACTCCCCCCGCAGTATCTGGACATGATCTTCCATTTGGACGCCAGCGATCCCGAAGACCAATACAAGCTGGTTCCGGCCACCAACGGCTTTTTCCTGCTCGGCCTGGAGCGCAAATTGCCCAGCGAAATCCAGCCGCTCGAAGTCGTGCGCGCCAAGGTCGCCGAGGATTGCCGCGACAGCAAAGCCCTGGAACTGGCCATCCAGGCCGGCACCAATTTCGAAGCCGCCGCCCAGGCCGGCCTGGCCAAGGGCCAGAGTTTCGACGACATTTGCGCGGAGCAGAAGATCAAGCCGCAAGTCCTGACGCCTTTTGATATTGAAACCAAGTCCATTCCCGAGGTCGAAGACCAGAATGAATTCGAATATCTCATCAAGCGCGCCGCCTATCAAATGCCCGTGGGCCAGATCACGACTCTGGAAAAAACCCTCACCGGCGGTTTCCTCATGTTTCTCAAGGCGCGGACCCAGGTGGACGATGCCATCGTGCAGCGGGATTTGCCCGCCTTCCTGGCCACTCAGAGGGAACAACGCCAAATGGCTGCCTTTAGCATCTGGATTAGCCGGGAAATGCAAATGCATCTTGTCCGGCCCGCCGCCAAGCCCGCCGCTGGAGAAGCCCCGCCACCCTCCAGTTAGCGTGGGCCAGTCCGTCAAACTTTCCTCGCCGGAAACCGGGCAATTCTGGGAGATTCCCGTCCTCTGGGAAGACGATCTGATGCTGGCGCTGAACAAACCCGCCGGCCTGCTCGTTTCCCCCGACCGTGACCAACCGGCCCGGCCCAACCTGATGCAGTTGCTGCACCGCGGCATCGAGCGGGGCGCGCCGTGGGCCAGGAATCGCGGCCTGGCCTGGTTGAGGAACGCCCACCGCCTGGATTCCGCCGCCACCGGCGTCATCCTCCTGGCCAAAAACAGGCCCGCGCTGGTGGCCCTGGCCAATCAATTTGGCGCGGCCAAACCGCACACCACCTGCCTCGCGCTGGTGCGCGGCTCCAAAACGGAAGACTTTTTCGCCACCGACGCCGGCCTCGCGCCCCACCCGCTGCAAACCGGAGCCATGCGCGTGGACGTGAAAAACGGCAAACCCTCGCGCACCGAGTTCACCGTGCGCGAAAGATTTCCCGCCGCCGGCTGCCTCTTGCTGGAATGCCGCCCGTTTTCCACCCGCGCTCATCAAATCCGCGTCCATCTCAAGCACCTGCGCCTGCCCATCATTGGCGACGACCTCTATGGCGGCCCTCCCCTGCTCCTCTCCAGTCTCAAGCCCGGCTACCGCCTCAAACCCGGCCGCACCGAACGTCCGCTGATTTCCGACGCCGCCTTCCACTGCGAACAACTCATCATCACCCATCCCGCCAGCGGGGCCGAAATGAAAATCATCGCACCCTGGCCCAAAGACCTGGCCGTCGCCATAAAGTACCTGCGCCGCTACGCCCAGCCCGCGCAAGTGACAGCCCCAAGATAAAGATTTCCCAAGAAACCAAGAAATGATAAATAAGACCCTATGAGCCAAGAGCGATTCGCCGAACGAAAAGCTGAAGTATCCAATGCCGCCGCGCGCCTGCGCGAAGCGGTAACGCAGCCGGAAACCGATCTGGTGCGTGATGCGGTCCTTCAGCGTTTTGAGTTCACCTTCGAGCTTGCCTGGAAAAGTCTGAAATTGTATCTGGAGCGGCAGGGGTTGGACTGCGGCGGCCCGCGTTCCACCCTCAAAAGAGCTTTCGCCGAAGGGCTGATTAGTTCGAGCGCGGAGGCTGATGTTTGGCTCCAGATGCTTGAAGACCGAAATCTGACGAGCCACGCTTACGATGAGGCTCTGGCCATTCGCATTTACCGCCATGTGGTTCAGGATTACGCCACGCTCTTGCAGCAGATGGCCGAAAAGATTCAGACTCTTTCCTGGGAATGAACACGAAACTTCTGGCGCTCCGGGACAAAGATCTGGCGGCCTTGCGCGCGGCCTTCCACCGTTTCCCGGCGGTGCGCGAAGTGCGCGTTTTTGGCTCTCGCGCCACCGGCCATGCCCGCCGCGCTTCCGACATAGACCTCGCCATTTTTGCGCCGGAGGCAACACCTCTCGAATGGGCCGATCTGTGCGATGCGCTCGAAAACGCGCCGATTATTTATGAACTGGATCTTGTGCGGGCGGAACAAGCAATCAGCCAACGGCTGAAAGAAGAAATCGAGCGCGAAGGGATTGTCATCTACGGCGGGGAAACGCCGTCAGGATGCGGCGGCTCGTAATTCCTGCTCGGTTTTCAGCCGGAGTTGCCCGCAGGCCGCGTCAATGTCGCGGCCCTTCTCGCGGCGCAGGGTGGCGGGGACCTTCTCGCGCTCCAGTGCGGCCAGAAATCGGTCCTGCGCGGCCTCTTCCGGCCGCGCCCACGGCAACCCCTCCACCGGGTTGCAGGGAATGAGATTGACCTTGGCGCCCAGACGCCGGGCCAGCGCGGCCAGCGGCTTGATTTGGTCCAGGCCGTCGTTCACCCCGGCGATGAGAATGTATTCCAGCGTGAGCAGGCCGCCTTTTTTTTCCTGGTAATACCGGGCGGCGGCGGCCAGTTCGGCCAGGGGATATTTCTTATTGATGGGCATGATGCGCCCCCGGGTCTCATCGGTCGCGCCGTGCAGGGAAATGGCCAGGCGGAATTGCGGCGGCTCCTCCGCCAGCCGCCGGATTTGCGGGACCAGGCCGCTGGTGGAGATGGTGATTTTGCGGGCGCCGATTCCCCCGCCCCACGGCGCGTTGAGGATGCGCAAAGCCCGCAGCAGGTTTTCATAATTGGCCAGCGGCTCGCCCATGCCCATGATGACCAAATTGTTGACGAGTCGCGGGCCGGGCGGCGCCGTCCCCGATCCGGAGGGCGAAGGCGGCAGGGCGGCATGCCAGCGCTCGACGCCGAGCACTTGCTCCACGATTTCATGGGGGCGCAGGTTGCGTTTCCAGCCTTCCAGCCCGCTGGCGCAGAAACGGCAGCCGTAAGCGCAACCGACTTGCGTGGACACACACAGCGTGTGGCGGTCGCTCCCCTCCCCATACAGGCCGGGACTGGCGGGAATCAGGACCGTTTCGATCAAGGCGCCGTCGGCCAGCCGCCACAAGAACTTTTGCGTGGAGTCGCGCGCTCCCTGGAGCCGCGCCATCTCCACGGAATCGAACGAGTAGGCCAGATGCAGCCGCCGGCGGAGCGCCGCGGGCAGATTGGTCATGGCGTCCCAACGGGTGACGCGGTGGGTGTAAAGCCATTCCAGCAATTGCGCAACCCGGTAGGCAGGCTCGTTCCAAGCGGCAAACTGCCCGCGCAAATCTTCCAGCGTTTGCGAGCGGATGTCGGCGATCTTCCCCGGATCCGGCGGGGAAGGCATGGGGACGGCCGGGAAACTGCTCACGGCTGGGCGCGCAACACCTTGAATAGCTCAGGCTCGGAGCCATCCCTGCGCTTCAACTCCAGCGTCAACTGATCGCCCAGCGTGACGGATTTGAGAGCCTGGTTAAAGTCCTCGAGGTTGGAGATGGCCCGGTTGTGCATCTTGACAATGATGTCGCCCGGCCGGATGTCATCCATGTCGGCTGGGCCGCCCTGCGCCACTGCGGTCACAATCACGCCCGAGTCGCTCACCACCCCGTATCGCGCCGCCAGATCCGCGGTCAGCGCCCTGGCTGTAAAACCATAGTCGGATTCCGAAGTGTGCCCCGCCGCGCCGGGGCGGCCGGAGGAGATGGACACCAGGGCTTCTTCCGAAGGCGCAGGCTCCGCTTCGGTGATGACCTTGATGGGGAGCGGTTTGCCGCTCTTGTCGCGCTGCACACTGATGGTGATGGTTTGACCCGGCTTTTTGAGCGAGACTTGATTGCGCAGGTCCCGCGAGGTTTTCACCGGCATTCCGTCCACCGCGACAATCAGGTCGTTGGTCTTCAAACCGGCTTTTTCGGCGGGACCGTTGTGCGTCAGTTCAGCCACACTCACGCCATCGAGACCTAAAATATTGAGCGCATCCCTGGATTGCTGGGCCATGACGATCCCGATGATGGACCGGGTGAACTTGCCGTCCTTAATCAAACGGTCCTGGACGATGCGGGCCTCGTTGATGGGGATGGCCAGGCCGATGCCGCGGTTTTGGGTGAAACCGTTAATCGGGTCAACGGAACCCTCCATCATGGCGTTGACGGCGACGACCTCGCCGTTGAGGTTGATCAACGGCCCGCCGCTGTTGCCGGGATTGATGACGGCGTCGGTTTGAATGTACTCCTGGTCGTCCGTCATGCTCGCGTAGGAGTCGGTGGGAAGCTGCCGCGCAATGGCGCTGACATGGCCGACCGTCACGCTGTAGGTCAGCTCCAGCGGGTGGCCAATGGCCACCACAAATTCCCCCACCCGCAATTTGTCCGAATCGCCCAGGGTGGCCACCGGCAATTCTTTGCCCTCCGTATTGATCTTGACCACCGCGATGTCCGTTTTGGGGTCCGTTCCCCTGACTTCGCCGATAAAACTTCGTCCATCTTTGAGATACACTACGATCTTTTCGGCGTTATCCACGATGTGATGGTTGGTCAATATATAGCCGTCCTTCGTCACAATGATGCCCGACCCCTCCCCCATGGCCCGCCTCTGAAAGCCCCCCCGCCGCCCCCGCGCCGGCTTTTCCGTCACCTCCAACACCACCACCGAAGGCGACACTTTCTCGGCGACCGAGACAAAGGCTTCATTGAGCTGGCGGGCCAAATCCAGACCGGGCGGTCCCGCCGGCTGGGACTGGGCGGGCGGATCGGCCTTCCGGTTCGGCGTGATGCAGCCGGCGATGAAGGCGGCAACCACGGCCAAAATAATCGCAGCTTTGGATCGGTTCATAATTATCACAGCCACCCGTTTTCACTGGTTCCACCGCGGTGAAAACGTTGAAAAAATCGCGTCTTCATTGACTTGCGTTCGAGCGGCGGCTAACGTTTTCCTTCGAGACGAACGGATAAGCCATGTATGACATTATAGGAAAACTGCTGATTTTGCAAGACCGGGATCAGAGAATTCTACTGGTCCGGGAGCAATTGGCGCGCCTCGGGCCGGAGCGCGAGACGCTCCGCTCCCAAACCAGCGCCCTCCTGGATGCGCTCGACGCCGCCAAGGCGCGCGGCAAACAGATCGAAAGCGACCGCAAACAACTCGAACTGGAGGTGGATGCCAAAAAGAAGCAGATCGCCCGGTATTCCCTCCAACAATTTCAAACCAAGAAAAACGAGGAATACCGCGCCCTGGCCCACGAAATCCAGACCTGCAACGACGACATCGTCAAACTCGAAGACGCCCAGTTGGATTTGATGGAACAGGCCGAAGCCACCCAGCGCGAAATCCTGGCGGTCAGCCGCCAGGCGGAGGACCTGAAAAGGCTGGCCGACGGCCAGATCCAGGAGTTGTTGGCCCGCGAGCAATCCCTCACCGCCGAACTGGCTGGCTTGGAAAGCCATCGCGAGCAGCTCAAAAGCGCCGTGGAAGATCGCGCTTTGCAACGGTACGAGCGCCTTCTGAAAATGAAGGGCGCGACCGTGGTGGCCGGCATCCAGCACGGCGTGTGCGGCGGGTGCCACATGAAGTTTCCCGTGCAACTGGTTGTCACCTGCCAGGCCGGCCGCGAATTGGTCACCTGCCCCAATTGCGGACGCATCCTCTATCATACCAGCGACATGGACCTCACCCCGATTGACTGAGCGGCCTCCCGCCGTGCCAGGCATCGTAAGGCGCCTTCTTCCCATTCGTCCCATTCCTCCCATTCGTCCCATCCCCCGATTGACTGAGCGGCGGCGCGCTGTTATATTAAGGAAGATTTTGGAAGGGCGGAGAGTCGCTTCCGTCCCGCGCAGGCGGGACGGGGGAGGAAAGTCCGAACACCAGAGGGCGCGATGCCGCGTAACCCCCGCCGCGTGCGGCGGGCGGATAGACGCGGGAGAAATGCTTCAAGGCATTTCGACGGAAAGTGCCACAGAAAATTAAACCGCCACGTTCGCAAGAGCGGGGCAAGGGTGAAAAGGTGAGGCAAGAGCTTACCGCCTGCCGGGCAACCGGCAGGGCACGGAAAACCCCATCGGGTGCAAGGCCAAATAGGAGACCCTGGAGCGGCCCGCTCCGCGTCCCGCCTCGGCGGGACAGGTTTCGGGTATCGGCTGCTGAGACAAATGATTCTCTCCCCCGATTTTTTCGGGGCAGACAAAATTCGGCTTACAGCCCTTCCAAAATCCTCAATTCACG
>Ga0326728_10016905_pt1 | contig 14760 bp, 8 predicted proteins | sample MB3enrmetagenome_FD_207602 | JGI IMG/M metagenome (GOLD analysis project Ga0326728, IMG submission 207602) | Lab enriched peat soil microbial communities from McLean, Ithaca, NY, United States - MB31MN | ecosystem: Environmental > Terrestrial > Soil > Wetlands > Peat | place: USA: New York...
GGCATCGCTTGACCACACCCGAATGCTGCTGCCGGCGCCACCGCACCTATCTCCGGCGAAGTTGGTGCAATACCTAAAAGGGAGGTCGTCACGGCGGCTGCAATCGGAGCTCTTGCGGACATTCCCGGCTTCGAGCATTCGCCTCTGCTCCCGCGCTTGGCAGAGGCGTTCACCCATTGCATGTCGGTCAATCCTATTTCGAAGCCCCGTTGCAAGGTTACTTTGATCGAACGACGAAGAACACAAAACACACGAAATTCCTTTTATCCATTTTGGTGTTTCTTAGGTGTTTTGTGGTTAAATGCTCTTGGCAACACTCACATCAAATCATGAGTCTCGGCGAAATGCGCTCGCGAGTTTCATCGAGCACTTCTGGTGAAAGGGAACGGGTATGGCAGGCGAAAAACTTGGAATGGTTTTTAGAAATCCTTTGCCGCCCGAACAAGGCGGGTGTCCCAAACTGAATCCGCACACGGAAAAAGCCGCGGGGATGATCATCGAGCACGATGTCGCGGTCCCGATGCGTGACGGGGCAAAAATCTACATCGACGTCTATCGTCCGCAGACGGAGGGGAAATACCCCGTGCTTCTTGGTTGGGGCCCTTATGGCAAATTCGGCCGCGTGAAATATTCGATGCTGGGAAACACCGGCTTGAATGACGAAGATTTCAACGAGTACACCAAATTTGAAGCTGCGGATCCGGTTTATTGGTGCCGGAATGGCTATATCGTCATCAACGCAGATCAGCGGGGTTCCTGGTATTCAGAAGGCGATCTGACGTTCATGAGCCCTCAGGAGGTGGACGACTGCTACGATCTCATCGAATGGGCGGGCACCCGGGAGTGGAGCAATGGCAAAGTCGGGATGCACGGCGTCTCTTATCTTGCCTGGACTCAGTGGAAAGTGGCCGCGGCCAATCCGCCTCATCTTGCGGCCATCAACCCGTGGGAGGGCGTGAGTGATTTTTATCGCGAATTGGGAACTCACGGCGGCATTCCTGAAACACTCTTTGGCCCCATGTGGCAGAACAGCGTGTGCTTTTCGACTACTCGGGTCGAAGATTACGTTGAATCGGCAAAACAGCACCCGCTGTTTGACGCTTACTGGGCCAGCAAGAACGCCGATTTATCAAAAATAACCGTACCGGCATTTGTCGTCGCAAGTTGGACGGACCACGGCCTGCACAATCGCGGGACGATTGAAGGCTTCAGAAAAATCGCTTCGAAGGACAAGTGGCTGATAGTCCACGGGCGGAAGAAATGGTGGTACTTTTATCAGAAGGAAAACGTTGAAAAACAGAGGCAGTTTTTCAACAGGTTCCTGAAAGGAATTGACAACCACGTAAAGGATTGGCCGAGGGTAACGCTGGAGATCAGAGAAAAATATTACGTGGGGAATTGCCGGACCGAAAGAGAATGGCCTCTGGCTCGGACTCAATATTTAAGGCTCTTCTTAAACGCCAGTGCCGGAAAGATGCGCAAATCTCCGGTCAAAAAGGGCGCCCGCGTTCAGTACGACGTAAACGACATCAACGATAAGACTCAGAATGCCCGGTTTGAATTCGAGTTCGACAAGCGGACCGAACTGACGGGCTATATGAAGCTGAAGCTTTGGGTGCAGGCAGACGGCAGCGACGATATGGACTTGTTCATCGCCTTGCAGAAAATTGATCGGACCGGGTATGTCGTCCCATTCCCGTTTTTCGGCAACCACGACGACGGGCCGGTCGCTCTAGGCTGGCTGCGGGTTTCCCACCGCGAACTCGATAAAGCGAAATCGACCGTCTACCAGCCCTACCACAAGCACGAGAGAGAGATGAAGCTCAAACCCGGCGAAGTCGTCCCGGTAGAAATTGAAATCTGGCCTTCGAGCACCCTGTTTGAACAAGGCGAAAAACTGCGTCTTGTTGTGCAGGGCAGCGACATCCACTTCTATCCCGAAGAAATGCACACAAACGGCCACACGGCAACTGTCAACAAGGGACGGCATATCATCCATGCCGGGGGCAAATGCGATTCGCACCTTCTCGTGCCGGTCATCCCGAAGTCGTCTCAATGACTTTGTTCTTGCAACTCCGCGGCCCCGGAACGATCATCCAAGGATCCTTATGAGTGCCGGGTTCTTTTGTTCTGTCGTGACCGTCAGTGCCTGATCGAAAGGAGTCAATGCCATGGAACTTTCAGACGCTATCCAAAAGAGAGTAACGATACGCAGGTGGAAGCAGAAACCGGTGGAGAAGGGAAAGATTGTGCGGGTGCTGGAGGCGGGCAGAAGAGCGCCCTCCTGGGGAAATGTTCAACCCTGGCGCTACGTTGTAGTCCAAAACGGGGCCAAAATTGAAGAATTGGCAAGGTCCGCCGGGGGACAACCTCAAATCAGTACGGCTCCTGTCGTTATTGTCTGCTGTGGTGTGGTAGAAGCCTTCTCACGCAAGATGCATCGGGATTCCCTGAAACAGCTCATCGAGGCAGGCGTGATGGACTGGCCGGACGAGCTGTTGGACAATGTGGTCCTGGAAAGCGATCTATTCGCGCCCTATCGGCTTGGAGAGCAAGCCATGACCATAAAAGCAAGCGAACAGATCATGATTTCTATCGCGTACATGGGCCTTGAGGCTTTGAATCAGGGATTAGGGAGTTGCTGGGCGGGAGCCATATCGCCCAAAGATGCTCATGCAGTTTTGAATCTGCCGGACAATTGGTTCGCCCATGACTTCTTTCTTCTGGGGTACCCCGATGAGGATCCGAAGCCAAGGCCGCGTAAGCCCTTTGACGAAATCGTCTTCTGGGAGAAGGTGGAACTGACGTCCAAGGCATAAATGAAACCGTGTTTTGGAGTGCGACAGGGAGTGCTGCAGCGCGTGGTCGCACTCCAAAGTTATTTGCTTTTGGCGATGGACTTATAGTACTCCTCCACCAGTTTCTGGTAATTGCCCGGCACCTCGTTGTCCTCGGCGAAAAAGTATTTCTCAGTCTGGTTCAGGCGTTCCAGATCCCGGGCGAGATCGAATTCAACAATCCGCATATAGTCGATGGCGCTCTTCAAACGAGCCACTTGCTCCGGATTGCTGTCTTTCACAAAGTCGCCGGCCCGGCGCAGCGACTCAATCACTCGGTCCAGGTTTTGCAACTGAGTCGAGTTGCGATCAAGCAGAGGCCGAAGTTCCTGCGCATCCGCGAGGCGTTGCTGCAACTCCCGGTTCAGCTGGCGCTCCTGTTCATTCCTCTGTATGCCGATCCCTGCCGGCACACCCGACGGATCCCCCGAAAGGTTCCGCGCATCCGCATCCGAACTGGGCCTTCCATCCCGCGTGTTCGGTTGCGCCATGCCTCGCGCCGTCTGGCCGTTCTGCATTTGTCCTCCGGGCTGGCCTTGAGTCGATTGAGATTGGCCCTGCTGGTTCTGGCCCCGGCCCTGTTGCCCCGGCTGCCGGCCCGACCGGTCCCCCGGGCCGCGTTGAGCCTGACTCAAGCGCTGTTGCATCGATTCCAGCCCTTCGGAGAGCTGCCTTGCTCTATTGGCAGCCTCTTCGAGTTTCCCCTCTTTTGTCTGCCCGATGCTGCCTCGTGCCGATTCCAGCTGTTTGCTCAGTCCTTCCAGACTGTTGCGGATAGAACCTTCGCGACCTATCTGGGATTCGTAATACCCATTCTGAATGAGGGCGTTCCCGCTCATGATGCGCTCGGGAAGCTTGTTTTCCTGGATCGCACCCGCCGCTTCGTCCAGCTTGCCACTGGCTTCTTTTTGCGTTTTGCGCGCCTGACGGGACAGATCCTGGATATGGCTTCCCAGGTTTCGGAGCCGGTCGGCAAGCGATGTCTTGCGGGATACCAGATCTTCCCGCATCTGCTTTGCCGCTTCCGATGAGCCGGCCGCCACCTCGTCCTTTGAGAGCCGCTCGAGCCCCTCCTGAATTCGTTTCTGTTCATCCACCAGCTTTTTGGATTCATTCACGGCCTGGTCCAAACCCTGGCGGAGATCGGAATCCTGGCCACGTGCAAGCTTGCGCGCGGCATCGTCCAGCTGCTGAAGAGCCCGCATTCCCTGAGCACCGGCTTCGGCCTCAACCCCCCTTTGAGAACTGTTGAGCGCTTTCTTCATTTCTTCGAGGGCTTTTTGCAGCTGGCTGCTCGCCTCGTTCAGCTGGGGAGAACTCCGCTCTCGCGACAATCGCTGCAGCTGCCTCTTCAGCTGTTCCGCCTCTTGCATCAACTGCTGTTGACTCTGAGATCCGCTTGCTCCGCTGGAGGAAGACGGGGCTCTTCCCTGGGCCAGCCGGCGTTCGTTGAGCTGCTGCTGCCGCTTGGCCAGTTCCTTCAGCTTTTCCAGGGCCTCGTCCACCTTCTGGTCGCGCGACTGCTGTTCTCCGCGCTCGACCGTCTCGTATTGATTTTTGAGCTTGTTCATCTCCAGCTCAAACAGATCTGCCAGATCCTCGGCGCTCGCCTGCGACCCACCGCCGCTGGAACTCTGGTTCGAGAAGGATACCTGGATCTCCTTGAAAAGACTCTCGGCCCGCATCAACTGCTGGAGAGATTTCTGTTCCTGCGGCATGGCAGTTTCCGGTTTCTGGGCGCCAAGATCGACGGCCGCTGCTCCCATATCCCCGATGGCATTTTTGAGATAATCCGAGAGCTTGCGGAAGCTCTCGTCCACTTGCGCGGCGCCGCGCCGCTGCATCCGGTCGACCAAATTTTGAGCCTGCCCCGCCAACCGGCTCTGCACAAGCGCCAGGGACTTCAGGCCGTCCAGGACTTCTTTGGCGGGCATCTTGCCTTGGTCCCGGATCACTTTGAATGTCGCACTGATAATGTCCTTCTGCTGTTTGCTGAGAGCCTCCTCCCGCTCCCCATCCCCACCCTGCATCCCGCCTTGCTGGTTTTGCGTATATTTCTGCTCGAAAGGACGGATCTGGATGAAATAGATATCGGAGCTTGCGACTCCGGGACCCGTGACGTTGTTGTTGTCCCAGCCCTTCCCGTAATAGGAAATCACATCGCCGGGCTGCAGTCCGAACTCTTCAAGAAAGAACGTGTGGGAAGCGGTCACGGCAGGCTGCGGAGGTTTTCCGTCATACAAGTTCACAACCTTCTCCGGGCCGCCGTTCACCGAGTAGTGGAGCTCCAACTTGCCCATTCCAATATCGTCTTCCGCTTTGATCTCCGAAAAGACCTCTTCCACGCTCGTGGCGCGCACATCCCTCATTGGCCGAGTGACGGTAACTTTTGGTGCCGAATCTTCGAGCGCCTCTATCTCATATTCCGGCGAACCCGGATATTTTTTCCCGCGCGATTCCGTAATCTGGACTAGATAGGACCCCGAACGCTGCAGAGAGAAATTTCCCGTAAAATCCTGCAGGCCGGATCGAGCCAGGTCCAAAGTAGATTGATTGTCGAAAAGGAGGCGAGCCGATTCCGCCGGCCGGTTCAGATGGATCTTGAGATCAACCTTCGTTCCCTTCAGCGCCGATATATCCCCCTCATTCTGCACGGCCTGCGGGGCCATTCTTGTGTAGGCGGGAAAATTATACGTGAGATCGATAGTCTCAACCCTTGCGAGATCCAGGACTTTTACGGAGTAAATTCGAGACTGCACGCCCTTCGATTCCACATAGTAGCGCAGCGACGAACGGACATCGATCAGCAGATACTGAAAAGTGCTGCCGCGCGGGTCCGGCTCCATGGGAGATGAGCTCCAGGAATTGGATTCTTCGGGCTGCACGTACAAGCGCACCTCAGGGGAATCAAACCCCACCAGCTGCGCCCGGAGTTGCTGATCGGAACCTTTGGCAATTTCAATATCCCCGGGAGTGATTTTGATCATCATCGATGAGCCGAGCGAGGCTTCGGTCCACGGGACATACAAGTGGCTGAACCCGTATGGGAAAAACGAGGGCCCCCAATTCAAGAGAACAAAAAGAGCCAGGCAGGCGGCGATTCCAAGAGAGCCGAAGGAGAGCAGCCGCTTCCGGTCGAGGAAAACCGACAGGTCCACACGGCTGGCATTATCCAGGGCATCTTTGATCAGGAGATCGATCATTCCGGATGCTGTTGTATCCGGGCTGCCGAATTCCATCGCGGTAACAAGCCGGTCCTCCATCTGCGGGTAATTTTCTTCGATATACTGCGCAATCCGCACATTGCTCACCCGGGCGCGCAGCGGTGCGCACAAAAAATGCCAGCCAACGAAAAAAACGGTTGCGCCGGTCAGCAGCCGCATGACCCAGACTGCGGCCGGCCTGAATCCAAAGACATCCGCTCCCCAAACGCCCAGAATCAGAAGGGCGATCGCCGAGGCCAGAAAAAGAGAGATCCCGTTGACCAGCACCTGGAAGCGCCACCGTCTGCGCACCTGCCGAACTCTTGCCAAGAGACTCTCATAGGAATTCATATTCCCCCCTAATCAATTAACGCTTGACGGTCGACGATGGCTCACGCGGCTGTTTCGGATTGACGGTCATGCGTAAATTGGACAAAAGCAATTCGGATATTAAAAAGAGGGCGCCGAGGATCAAAACAAGACTCCACAGTCGCTGGCGCCTGTCCTGCTCCTCGGGGGTGGGGCGTTCATCCTGGGAAAAACCGGATGACTGTGAAGAGATCCACCCGGCCGTCATCTCTTCGGCGTTACCGTGGGTCAGATCCGACTCCCTGGGAATCGGATTCACGGCCACAAACGCATTCACATTCATACTTCGGATTTCGTAAAACCCAGCCTTATCGACTACGATGCTGTCAGCGCCGGGCGCCATGGAAAGTCTCTGTCTCGCTGGATCGAGGACGGCAACCGATTCAGCCTGATCCAGATTCGCCTTCGCCTGATGCAGAGCCGTGTCCAACAGCAGTCTTTTCGGCGCCAGGGTGTCTCCTACATCCAACCAATGCCGCCGTTCCTGGAAGTTTTCGAGATAATGCAGCATCTGCTGCCAGAATGGCGCATACACCGCCTTGAGCGGAAGGTCGTTGCAGGAGTCGTCCGCAGATGAGGCAAAAATCAGCACGCGTCCTTTGTCCAGATGAATCGAGACGAGCGCCGGATCCCCATTGTCGAACCGCGCCGGGATTTCGGCGCCGGAACCCACGGACATTCTAGCGTGCCTGAAGAATCTGGCACTCGAAAAAGAACCGGAATGCGGCCGGCTGAAGGGCTGGAATATCGGATGATCCATGCGCACGTCGGTCATCAGAACATAGTTCTCGACGGGACGATTTCCAAAGCTCTCCGGAATGGCGGGTCCTTCAACTCTGACAGGCAGCCACGAGCCAAAGCTTCTGTTGAAATCCGCCGCGTGTACCGCGTCCGCCAATACCACGGCGAGGCCGCCTCCCGCCCTGACAAAATCCTGCAATTTCTTCTGCGTCGCCGCCGTTCCCCCGGAAGCATTGTTCCAGATCAGCAGCCCTCCCGAGACCACAAAGTTCTGCGGCGAGACGGTGGTTAGCTTATAGGGAGAAAGGGCGTCGATATTCAGCGCCTTGGATAAAAAGAAACTGGACGGGCGCTGCCCTCCGGGCTCGCCGTTTTCAACCAGCAGCACGGGCGTTCTCCCGCGCGCCTCAATGGTCATGTAAAATCGGTTGTCCCGGGTGAGATTGCGATCCTCGACCTCGATCACGGCCGGGTGGGAACCCGACATAAGGCCGGGCAACTGGAACTCGACTCCCTGCGACCCTCCTTTGGCGACATCAATCCTTTTCTCAGCCACAGACCGGCTATCGACAGAAAGGGTGACCTGGACATTCTTTCGGTCGAGGTTTCCAAAATTCGCAATGGACGCTTTGATGCCGACCCCGTTTTCCACACCTTGATCCGACTCCGAAATATGAACATCACGAATCGAAAGATTGCTGAAATCATCCGATCCGACATCCACGTGCTCGAGATCGATTCCTGCGCCGAGACGAAAATCCTGGTCTTCCGCCGTCCACCCATTTTTCTGGAAATCAGAAATCAGGTGGATGGTCCGCTTGCCCGTCCCGGCCTCGAGGGCAAACTTCTCAGCAGTCCTGAGCGCCTGCCCAAACCGTGTTGACCTGTCGCTCAACTCCAGGCTATTGATCTGGCTCAGTGCATCTGAAGGGTCGTTGCCGAGCTGCGTGCGCGAGAGCGTCAGGTCTGAAAACTCCAGTATCGCGAACTTGTCGTCAGGCCCCGCTTTCCGGATGATCTCGGCAGCAGCCTTCTTTGCCCGGTCCAACCGGTCCTGGTAGCCCATGCTCAGAGAATTGTCGAAGACAATAATGTGCGCATTCGTAATTCTGCCCACCGTCACGGCTGCCTGCGCCTTCTCGCGATACGGGCGCATAAAAGCGAAGACAATCAGCAACAACGCCAGCACGCGCAACAGGAGCAGCAGCAGATGGCGCAGTTTTTGATATCGAATGGTCCTTTTGCTGATCCTTCGAAGGAACATCAGTGTGGGAAATTCGATTTTTCGCGCGTGCTCCCGCTTAATCAGGTGCAGCAGGATTGGCACCGCAACAGCCAACCCGCCGATCAGGAATAATGGAGTTACAAAGCTCATATCTTTAATCGTCAGCCGACAGCGGTGCCGCCGACTAATATAGTTGTTCTCGACGAACCAGGTAACTGAACAACGCGCTGTCAAGCGGCTGAGAAATGTCGATCAGTGAGAAATCCATTCGGTCTTTCCTGCACTCCTTCTCGTACTCGTCAATCTGCTTCCGAAGCAGTTTCCGGTATTCCTGGCGAATGTACTCCGGGATTACATGCATCTCCTGGCGCGTTTCCATGTCAACGAACTGGGCAGCGTCCGGGAAATCGAAGCGAAGCTCGGCAGGGTCCAGAATTTGAAATACGATCACGTCATTGCCGCGAAAAGCGAGATGCCTCAAACCGTTCATCACATTCGCGGGTTCATCATAAAGATCGGAGATCACAACGACGATGCCCCGTCGCCGGAGCCTTTCCGAGACCCGCACCAGCGGCTTGACAAAATCTGTTTTCTCTCCCGGCTGTGCCTTCTCGATCGCGTGCAACACGGCATTCAAATGCCCGACACTCCCGCGCGCCGGAACATAGTTCACGACATCCTCGTCGTAGGATACAAATCCGACAGCATCCCGCTGCTTGAAAGCAAAGTAGCCCAGGGAGGCTGCCAGGAATTGCCCATATTCCAGCTTTGTAATGCCCTGGCTTCCATAAGACATGGAGCGGCTGCAGTCCAAGATCAGTTGAATGCTGGTGTTGGTTTCTCCTTCATATTCCTTGATATACAACCGATCCGTGCGCCCGTACACCTTCCAATCGATTTTCCGGATATCGTCCCCCGGGCGATAAGGGCTATATTCCGCAAAATTCACGCTGAAACCGAGGTGAGGCGATCGGTGCAGACCCGAGATAAAGCCCTCCACCACGGTCCGGGCAATAAGCTCCAGCGACGCGATACGAGTCAACGCCTGCGGATCCAGGAAGCGAGTGGGTTGAGGCAAAGACGTCTGAAATTCACTCATCGATAGCCACATTTCCATTGACGATTTGAAGCCACCGTCAATTGGTTAACCCGGATTTCGGCACGGGGACCGCCTCCAACAGCCGACGGATGATTTCCTCGGTCGTGATCCGCTGCGATTCGGCGTGAAAATTCATGAGAATTCTGTGCCGCAACACGGGGTAGGCCAGCGCCTGGACATCTTCAATGGAGACATTGAATCGGCCATGGAGCAGTGCGCGCGCTTTGCCCGCCAGCATCAAGTATTGAGCGGCCCTCGGACTTGCGCCCCAGTTTACGTACTCCTTGGTGAAATCCAATCCGCCGTTCTGCCCAGGGCGGCTGGCCCGTACCAGAGCCACTGCGTAGCGGGAGACCGATTCCGGAACGGGAACCCGGCGCACCAGTTTCTGGAACTCTACGATATCGGCGCCCGTCACTGTCCTTTCGAGTCGAATGTCCTGCTGCACCGTTGTCGCGGTCACCACCTGATGCTCATCATCCTCGCCGAGATAGTCGATCACGATATTGAACATGAACCGATCCAACTGTGCTTCCGGAAGCGGATAGGTCCCTTCCAGCTCGATCGGGTTCTGGGTGGCCAACACAAAAAAGGGCCGTTCCATCGTATAGGTCACGCCTTGGACGGTCACCTGCAGTTCCTCCATCGCTTCAAGAAGCGCGGCCTGCGTTTTGGGAGGGGTCCGGTTGATCTCGTCCGCAAGCAGGATATTGGCGAAGATGGGCCCTTTAACAAAGACCAGTTCGCGCTTTCCCGTGCTCATGTCCTCCTGAATGATGTCCGTGCCGGTAATGTCCGCGGGCATCAGGTCGGGCGTGAATTGAATCCGTTTGAAGCTCAGATCGAGAATTTGGGCGAGAGTTTTGATCAGGAGCGTTTTCGCCAGCCCCGGAACCCCCGTAATCATGGAATGCGCCCCCACCAGCAGCGATATCAGTGCCTGATCTACGACGGCATCTTGGGCAATAATGACTTTACGCAGTTCCTTCAGGATATTGCGGTGCCCAACCCGGAGTTTTTCGACCAATTCAGAATCATCAACCACCATCGGCTGAACGTCCATCGTCATTCCCTTTCATGAGGCAGGATCCTGCATCCTAATGCGTCAATGCGTACATCACGTAATTGACCCCGTACTTATAGGCCTCGTTCGATTGGTCTATAGGAAAGAGAGAATCATCCGACCATTCCCAATACTCGCTGATGTCGTTGTTGTAGTCGACGACCATCATCAGCCTCCCCGTATCATCACTCATGCCATAGTACTGCGGCCTATACCATTTCATATAGGGAGGCTCGATATCCGATTTGGAGATATCGTAGAAGCAGTTCCAGATCTGGTGCGTTTTGGGCAACACCTCCAGGGAGCGATTCGGGAAGACCAGCTTCATCTGGTTGACGAAGTTGGCCATTTCATACTCCCCGCGGAAATCATCCACAATGAGGAATCCTCCCCTGAGGAGATACTCGGCCATCCTGTGGGCCTCTTCTTTTGACAGAGTAATGTAGCCGACCTCACAGAGGTAGGCGATAGGATATTTGAAACAGTCGTCTGTCTGGAAGGACGTAATATGCCCTCCCGGGTTCACATCGAGCTTGGTTAACTCGGCCATGATCTTCATGAAATGCTCTTCGGATCTCGGCCAGTCATGGCTCCAGGCCGGTCCATTCCCAGCCCCGGTCGGCCCCATGAATTTCCGCAGCATCGGGAAATTGAAGAAGATCCTTCCCATGGTGAACTTGCTTTCCTTGCGCGGGAGTTCCGGAATACCCTGTATTCCAAACGTCAAAATTCCTATCGTGAGAACCGCAACACACACAAAGGACGATCGACGAATGAAAGACTTTCCGTCCCATTGGCCTTTCCAACCGACAGCCGGCAATCGCAAACCGCCAATGTTCATTTTGAATCTCCAGTCAATTTCAGAAGCAATTCCTGAGCTGCGCGATACGAGGGAGCGATTTCAAGCGACCGCAGAACTTCCCGCTTAGCCTCCTGTTTATTCCCGGCCGCCAACAGCGCCCGGGCAAGTTCGTAGAAAGCCCCGGCCTGGTTCGAGGTACTCAAGCCGACCATGGTACGGTAGGCTGTTATCGCAGCGGGCCACTTCCCCGATTCCATGGCCGCTTCCCCCAGTTTCCCCAGGACGTCCTCATCATACGGATTGATGAAGACAGAAAGATTCAACATATTCGCGGCGGATGCCCAATCTTTGCGGTTGCGGTAGATCTCGGCTGCCTTCAGCAGAGGATCTCTTGCGCTTCCATCCAACTGGCTCCAGGCCTTGAACTGGGCGAGTGCCTCTTCATCGCGCTTCTGTTCCAGATAGATCTGCCCCAGAATCCCGTAGGGATTGCCGGCTTCGACGTATTGAGGGAACAGCTGCTCGGCTTTCTTCAGGCGGACTTCCGCTTCAGAGGTGGCGCCTTCTTTCCGAAGGAGCGCTCCCAACCTCAAATTCGCCCAGAAGTCATCTGGAGTATTCTCGAGTTTCCGGACCAGGGCGCTTTTGTCCAGGGCGGCGGAAGCTTCCGCTGCGTCTTGCCCCTCTGTTTTCGGAACCGTGATATGCGCTGCGATATCTTTGAAACGTGAATCGAGGTACTTCGCATATTCCGCGTCCATTTGCGCGGCATTCAAACCCAGCGTCCGGCGGAACACTTCTTCGGCGGGCTTGTTCTCCGAAAAGAGCAGGAGGGATTGCCGTATCTTGTCGAAGCCGTGCTTCTCTTCGATCATCTCGCAGACCAGCGCCGCCTGGTAATAGGCAAACATGACCTGCTCGGGACTTTTCGGACGCACGAAGCCCGCGTTCAACTCGCTGGCCTTCATCAGTTTCCCGGACTTGTAGGCCTGGAGAAAAGCGTTGGTGAGATTATCACCCCAACCAGGACGGGAGCGGTGCTCCTCGTAAACTGAAATCCCCTCGGAATACCAGCGGGGAATATTGTAATTCGTCATCTGCAGTGTAATGACGTGAGTGAATTCATGCCACAACGTGGTTCCCCAGTTGAACGCTCCTGTTTCCCGCGCTCTGGGCGAATCCATTGCAACCACTTTACCGAAGCAGACCCCCAGAGCCCCCGACAAGCCCGGCAGTCCGAGGGTTCGGACCGCGAACCCTCCATGATCAGGGAATATTTCGACCTGCAGAGGTCCATTCGGCTTGAAACCGTATCGCTGGGTGAGTTTGGCGTAGACTTCTTCGGCCAATTCGGGCGCATAGGCGGAAAGGGCCGCCGCATCCTCTTTGGACATACGGAAAAGGAAGTGTTCGCTTTGGATCCCTGTGAACGTGTCCATCTGGTCAAACAGATCGAGCGTATTCAAAGCCCAGCGATTCGTTTGATCGCCGTCAAAAGCTTTCTGGATCGCCTTGCGTCCTTCCTCGAGGTCGCCGATTCGCATCAGATTCATGCCGAGCGTCGCATAAGCCGGCCAGAGTTCGGGATCTAAAGTCACCGCCTTGCGGCTATAATCCACAGCCTCCTGGTATTTTCTGCGCGAGACGAGATTATCAGCCAAAATGTAGTAGAACTTGCCGCAAGAGGGATTGATTTCCATTACCCGCTTTTCAATTCCGTCAAAGCCGGATCTGTCGCCTTGAGCGTAACGACAGAAAGCCAGCAACGCCATAGAATCGAGGTTTGCGGGATTGACGCTCAATGCCAGGCTGATCTCTTTGAGCGCTGCGGCATAATCTTCTTCTTCGATTGCCAGCCCGGCCAGCGCGTTTAATGCCCCCACGAGATTCGGATTCACCTTCAGCGCCGCCCTGGAATAAGCCTCGGCTTCGATATCGTTGTCGTATTTTTTTGCCAGAGCCAGCCCAAACAAAGCCTGGGGGTATGATTGGTTGATTTTCAGGCAGTCGCGGAAAACTCCGATGGCTTCCGGGACGTAATATTTCTCCAAGAAAAAATAGCCGAAATTCGCCAGAGCCTCCAGGGACACCTCTCCCATCTTCGGGTCGGTCGCATCGATAAAGATGTTGTTGGCATCCGTCACGTACCCGCGGCGCCATGCAGCCAAAGCGACATCGCCCAGCGCTTGGCTGCCTCTCACCACCCCGGCGCGATAATTGTCGAGGAGTTGCTCCCAAAGAACATGGGCGTCGTTCCGGCGGCCGATTTCCTCAAGCAATTCGCCAAGTTCGGCGATGGCATCCATGTGCAGGCTTGATTGGGCTGGAGCCGAAGCTATGGACTGACGGAAGTGCTTCTCTGCGTTTGGATACTCGCCCGTTTGCTCCAATAGCCGGCCCAGCTCCAGTTCCAGAACTGCCGAGTTGCTTCTTGTTGCAAGAAACAGAGGGGCGCGCTCGAGCGCCTCCTGGTAGGCTCCGGTTTCGCGGAGGGCACGAAGCAGACCCGCCTGGCTTTCCTCCCGGTTGCTCTTACCGTTCAACGCGGCCTCAAAGTATTGGATGGCCTCTGCATAATGGCCGGAGCGGAGCGCCGCTTTCCCCTGCAAGTATTCGTCAGCGCCCGCCGCCTTAAAGGCGGAGAAATTCCCCACCATTGTCGGCACAATGATAGCGATAATGAAAGCGGTCCTTAGACTACTTCGGCAGCTTTGCATTGATTTGAGCCAGCCTCAGCAATAAGGCTTCAAGCTGTTTTTCGTACTCGGCTTCGACCATTTCCCTTTTCGCATACTTCAAAGCGTCGATCTGCATCTCTATTCCCCTGGCTTCGCGTGCCAGTTCCTGTTGTTCCGGCGTCAGGGTCGATCGAGCATCCAAGGAAATTCCACTATCCAGGAATGTGATGCGGGCAAGAAGGCCTTCTCCATTCTCAGGCGTCGGACTACCCTGCGCCTGACCGTCGCCGTTGTCATCCAGAACCGGGTGTTCGGTCTGAATACTCCCTTCATTTTTGTAGTACTCTTCGACTTTCCTGCTTGCATAGGAAAAGGCTTCAATCATCGAAACGCGGCCATTCTTGTCGGAGTCGGCTGCATTATTCTTGAAGGCATCAACGAAATACTGGCCAAAGTGGGTTTGATTCGTTTCCATCCCGCTTTTCGTCGAAGCGACGACCACTTTCCCAGGTTTGGAGAGCGCAGCGATACTTCCTCCGCTGCAGTTTGTGGCATTCACGACGACGAAACGTTGGGCCGGGATGGAGTACAACATAGCCGCCAGCTCATCCGCCGTAGGATCCGGGCCGACCAGATTGAGCTTATAGTTTTTTCCATCGTAGCTCCCGTGCCCCTCGATGAACACGAACACCAGGTCCTCTTTTTTCACTCGACCTGCAAGATCCCTACAAACAGCCCGTAGA
>Ga0326728_10016906_pt1 | contig 14759 bp, 15 predicted proteins | sample MB3enrmetagenome_FD_207602 | JGI IMG/M metagenome (GOLD analysis project Ga0326728, IMG submission 207602) | Lab enriched peat soil microbial communities from McLean, Ithaca, NY, United States - MB31MN | ecosystem: Environmental > Terrestrial > Soil > Wetlands > Peat | place: USA: New York...
CATGGGCGAGACCAGCACAAGCCGGCCGGGAAGCCAACCCCCGGTATTGACCACGAGGTAGCGGACGGCCCAGGTCTCATCGTCGAAATAGAACTGCTCTACCGTTCCAATCTCCCCATCCGTGGCTTGGATCGCAAAACCCTTTAGATGGTTGACATTTCTTAACATCGTTTTATCCTCGTTGGCATACTGTGGGCATCCGGGAATCAGCTTGCCGCTCGCGTGGCATCTGCTCCGGCCACCTTGCTATGGGCAACAACCATGGTCCCCGCTCCGACTCTCATTTTCACGCGGTCGGGGGGTACCTACGCTGAGTCTTATGAGTTGTTACCTTCTCGCGGTTGCCGATTGAACCTCACCGGGACAGATGGAATCCGCCAAACAGGTACAAGAGCACCAGAACGATCAGGACCACCCCCACGATCCCGATGCCTCCGCCCGAACCCCATCTCCGATATCCGTAATAGCCTCCGCCGCCGCCGAACAAGAGCAGCAGAACGACAATCAGCAAAATCAGTCCCATGGGAACCTCCTCTCAGTTAGTAAACTGCTTCGACCGGAATTTCTGTTCTGACTTCGCGGCCAAGCCATAACGTCCGCCTGTTCGTCTTCAGGATGCCGCGCTCGAGCCTGATTCTGGTTTCGAGTCCAAAGTCTTTTCGCGCCGGCCGCCAGAGAATCCGAAGAGCCCCAAACTAACGCCTTTCCACAGCCAATTCGTTGGACTCTTGTGCCGTGGCAAGGGACTAGCGCGATTGCCGGTTCCTCCCTTGGCCTCGCGCGTCTCGGTGTTTCGCCGGACAGACGAGACTCTGGCCAAATCAACTACTGCGGGTTGTTCGGTTTCTCAGCCTACTGCTTCTTTTCAGGGTCACTGCTGTCGCTGTGGGGAGAGACAGCTTTTTTGACTCCCTTACCGACTTTCTTGCCCCCCTTGCCCACACCCTCACCCAAATCCTTGCCTGCCGCGATGGGTTTACCTTGCTTCATCTCGTGGCCGACTCCTTCGCCGCCTCTTCCCACATCTTTGCCGGCGGCTTTGAAATCGCCTCCGACCGACTCCGGCCCCACTCCCAGTTTGCCTGCTGTTTGGGCATCAAGGTGCCCCGTGACCGGCAGGTTCTCTGCCTTTTGATATTGGCTGATCGCCTCTCGGGTTTGAGAACCCATGACGCCATCGATAGGTCCGGGGTCGTAGCCCTTGTCGCGCAGAGTCTCCTGCACCTTCTTAATGTTGTCCTGATCGGCTGCGGAAGCCCGGGGCATCAGGATCAGTCCTAACATCGCAGTCATCAGAAGGATGAAGATAGCCCTGGTCCGTACTGCTTTCCTGTTTAGAGACATATTGCACCTCCATTTTGAACATGATTGCTTGTTTGCCATTCCCTGGAGCAGGTAGCTCACTTCGACGAGGTGGCCTTTGGGTTCTTAGGGCTTTCCCGTCGGAGGACGACCTTACCTCTTGGACGGCTCCCGGTTCGCTGGTTGCTGTTTCTGCTGCAACTTCTGTTGCTCCTGTTGGTGTTTTTGCTGCAATTGCTGCGTCTGTTGCTGGTGCCGCTGCTCCACCTGCTGCTTTTTCCCTTCATCGGCCTTCTGTTTCGCCAGCACCTGGTGCTCCTGGTCCTGCTGCTTCTGGAGTTTGTCTCGTTCCAGTTGCTGCTTCGCGATTAGCTTACCCTGCTGCTGCTGGTACTTCCTGTCCTGCTTCGGGTTGCCCGTGCTTGGAGCGCTTGGCGGCGCCAAGGGGGGAAGGTCGTGAGGATGGACGGCCGTGCTGGGTCCAGCAGGGTTGTTCTCTGAACGCTCCTTATTTCCTCCACGATTGGCTGGAGTATAGGGCCCTCCTGCCTCTTTGGCCGGCACAGCGCCACGATCATTAAAATCTCCTGGCCTGGGTGTCGCTGCGACGCCTGGCTTGCCCATGCTCGCTGACGCGCGTTGCTGCGGGTTGGCTCGGGCCGCCTGCGCATGTTGAGTTTGAGCCGCTACAGGCGGGATATGTCTCTCACGCGCCGCAGCCTCGTCTTCAGGTCTTGGACGCGCGATGATTCCACCGTTGCCACCGTTGTAGCTGACGTGGTTCACCGTGGTGGTATTGATGGTTGTGTTGTAAACGTTATGAATTTCATTGATGTTCACGTTGTTCACGGAACGGTTGTAGAAAAAGTGTCCGTTATCCCAACGCCCGCCTTCGTAACCCTCACCGAAATATCCGAACCCGTAATTGATCCCGCCGTAGAAGCCTACGTGTGGACCCCAGTAGCCGTCATAGAAAACAAATCCGTCGCCGCCCCAACCCCAATAGGCTGGAGTCCACAGGAAACCGGGTTCCGGCGCCATCACCCATGTGCCCGGCACCCAATAGTAATCGTTGGCGTCGTAATCGTAGGCCCAGTAGCCAGGGGTCCAGAGATAATCGTCGCCTGGACAGAGAGGCTGCTCATAAACAGGCAGCGGGGGCGGGCCGATCGTAATGGCCACGCCAACTTGCGCAAACGATGCTGCCGACATCGATAGCAGGACGAGCCCGAACAACAGCGTACGAATGAAACGAATATGCATTGTGATTCCTCTGGCCCATCATCCCTCGCTTGCTCGGTTATGCTCTGCCGACCCGGGTTGCGTGGATTGTGGGCCGATTTTCGGACGAAAGCTACTGCAGCCTTCGTCTCGCTCGCAAATGGTTCTGGTAGAACTTTCTCATTCCAGAGATATCGCAGTCTGTTCAATAAAGCTCAGTTCCACGCATGCGCCACATCCTGGAATTTCCATTTTCAATTTGGCCTTTTTTGCTAACATGGCGTTTCCTTCCTTCTCAGTGGCCGTTGTACACCGACGAAGACCCTACCAGGAGCATACATTAGCAAGGCGGGTTCTGGCCTGTCTGTTCAACAAAGCACAGTTGTTTGTTCGGAATTGCTCATCCCAGTTAACAAGGGAAAACTACAGGGCGGGGTCCGTGAGGATTTGCCGAGGATTTGACATGGAAGGGGCTTCATTCAATAACAGGGTGGACAATGAGGTGGCTCGCCTTCTGAGCCTGAGCGAAGGCTGGCACTCCACCCAAACCAAATGCTTTCCTCCGCGCTCCACCACTCAGCATGGCAGTCAAGCGCTCCGGTAATACGTATGGATCCAGTCACGCATACGATTTTCTCTGAGAAAGGAGCCCACCCTTGCGCTTTGAAGGCAAAAGTCGACTCGGCTTCTACCCGCTGCCCTTGTCCGAAGCCCAGCGAATTCACAGGTTTCTCCTGTTTCCGGACCAGCACTCGTCGGCACTTGATCCCTGCATTGGCGATGGCGTGGCGTTCGAGGTAATCACCAGCGGCGCTGAGGTGCTTCGTTATGGCATCGAGCTTGATGCCTACCGGGCCGAGCAAGCCAGGCAGCGGATTCCCAACTTAATCCAAGGCAACACACTGGAAGTGCAGTGTGGTGTTGAGTCGTTCGGTCTCCTGTACTTGAATCCGCCTTACGACTGGACACTGGGGCCGGCTGACAGCCGTCGCACAGAGCAGGCATTCCTGAGCCATACGTATCGCTGGCTGAAGCCCGGCGGCGTACTGATATTCGTTATCCCTGGCGACCGGCTGGCCGACTGTAGTCAGATTCTCTCCACGCATTTCCGTGACGTCCGGGTGTACCGTCTGCAATCACCTGAGTGTGTGCGCTATAAGCAGGTGGTGGTCATCGGAGCACGACGAAGCCGACGTGAGAAAGAACGTCTTACGGACAGCGACATTACCAGGGCACGGCTTTACTACGCTAGCCTCGCCAGGAACCCCTCGCAAATCCCGGTCCTGCCATCTGAGCCCGAAGCCCGATACGACGTCCCCATAAGTGGACCGGCTCAACTGGTCTACGGTGGCCTGCCCCTGGATGAGGTCGAGGATCTCCTGCCCCAATCAGCAGCCTATCGGCAAGCGGGACGCATTCTCTTTGCTGAGCCCATGTCTGCCACAGGTCGGCCCCTCACACCCCTGCACACCGGTCACGTCGGCCTCCTGGCTTGTTCAGGACTTCTTAATGGTATCTTCGGACATAATGATGATCGTCATATATCCTTCTGGCAGGCAGTGAAGGTGGTGGACAAAACAGAAGAAGAAGAGGATGGCGTAATCACAGTGAGAGAAAAGGAAAGATTCTCGAACGAGCTGACAGTCGTCTTCAGCACGGGCCAGGTCGCGATACTGAAGTAGTCCTGCCCGTCTCACTTTAGCTCCCCCGCAGCCAAATCTCACGAATCCCAAGAGGAAAATCATCATGAAGAATGCCCACGAGCGCTTCGGAGTGTTGGAATACACGAAACGGATGAAAGACACCACCACGCGTATCCGGCTGCGGCTCGATCGATTTATTGGAGAGGTTGACAACGAGGGGAACTGTAACGCCCACCTCATCTCTGTCTTGGGTGGGGACTCCGACGTTGGCGCCATCTGGGCAGCCGTCATCGAGCAGAACTTCTTTACCGTGGAAGCTCCAGGATTCGATCTGCTCACCGCTAGCCTGGGTGAGGACGCCCAATGCTTCCGCGAGACTATCACTATCGCCGGCCGCAAACTAATCCGTCACCTGGTGGCGATCTCGGCTGAGCCGGCCAAAACTCGACCGGGAGCAGACCGACAAGGCAGGCGCACCGTCCTTTGTGGCAACGGCCCGACCTTCGTACTGTATCGGATCGCCCAGCGGTTTGGGTTGCCGGTCGTGCCGGAGTGGGCCGGCTGGTTCAATGAGGAACTCAACCACTGCGTAGCGATCAAACCGCTTATCGGCCTGGGATGCTCTCCGGCGCTTATCAGCGGCACGAAGAAGTTGTTCCTGAAATGGATTCGACGCGTCCTGCGGCAGAAGCGAATTGAAGTTCCTGACCGCAATGGGCCGGTATGCTGGAACTTGGACCACAGTTTCTTCCGAGTTGGCGAGACTGACTTGGAGGAGGAGAGTCAGCAGGAGACATGCAATGAGGGTTCCGCCACCCTGGCAGAGGAGGAGGACAAACAGCCTTGCGAATCGCATTAAAGGTGACAAGCAACAACGAGTATTGCCATGGGGGATGTGAACTGTCAGCACCCGCTTAAGAGGGAGCCAATTTCATCAGTGTACAGGGAGCCGGGTTTTGAGGGCCTCATCGGCGGGGACGCCGTAGAAAACTCTATACTAGTTTCTATAGCGGGCCACGGCTAGCTCGAACTCCTTGGTGAACTGCCGTCGAGACACGCAGGCATGTTCTCTCTTCATTGGATTGTCACGATCATTTCTTTCTCTCGGTGGGATGCTAGGTGCGGACATTCTGAGTTTTATTTCAGAGGTTGTTATTGTTCCTCTTAATACGGGTCGAGGCGAACATCACCCCGCACCCCTGCCCCTCTGGCGACCGCCGGCTTTCTCAAGCTGGCGGTCGCGCACGGGGACAACAAACGCCGAAGTCCCTGACTACCGCACTACGAGGTTGAAAGGCTGCTCGCTGCGTTGCTGAAAGTGTTGCTGAGTGCTGACGCCAGGGTCTTCATCGTCGCAATCGCAGCCAGCGCAACCAAAACCAGGAGCAGTCCGTATTCCGTCAGGTCCTGGCCTTCCTCGTCTTGCCACAGATGCCGTAACATGTTCCTCATGTCTCTCTCCCCTCCTCAAACAATCATTGTATTGTGCTTGTGCTTCTACGTTAACAAGCCGTTATAACTATTATGGAACATAATTCAGACTACCTCTTCCGACGAAGGGAACTCGCCACACGATGACCACTGTAAACGCCTATTGTGAGGTAGAAGCCAGCATCCATATTAGCGGATGGCGGGGAAGGGTTGCAAGCGAAAAAAGACTGGGGTTACTCCGATAGGTACACCCACACTTTGTTTACCAGACGGATAGCCTTGCCTCGGGAAGGAAAGACCGTGCGGCATGGTTACACCCGGCTAGCCATGATCGAGCCCCTGGGTTCTCTGGAAATCTATCGCTGGAACTTACTTCACCATGGCGGATTGGGAGCGGACGGCCACCCACTTGCCGTCGCGCTTCACGAAGACATCCATCCAGACCCTTCTTGCGCAAGCTCTGAGCCATCCGTTCTCTGCGGCTCCCGTCGATTCTCAGGGGATGACTTCACTTGTCGTCCGCTCTTTTTGTGTGGCAACGGACGCAAAGAAACCCGTTTCAAATGAGGTGTTTCGTGAACCATGACAACATAACTGACATCGCCACATATTTGCGTGCTCACGCCCAAGAGTTAGGGGACCGAATCCTTCAATCTTACCCACCCTTGCATTCCATCGACGACCCACCGTCACCGATAATCAGCAAGCTCCTGCGGAAGCCCTACCCGGCTCAGACCCTCGCCATCATGGGTCTGGTCCGGCGTTGGCAGCAGGCCCGTGCAGGAGCGGTGATTGCAGAGTGCGGTACGGGCAAGACCCTGATCTCGCTGGGAGCCGTTTTCACCCACGCGGAAGGCCGACACTTTACGGCTATCGCCATGGTCCCGCCACAACTAGTCGAGAAGTGGTGTCGAGAAACATTCCTCACACTGCCCCGTGTCCGCGTCTTCATCATCGATAGGCTGCGGACGCCCACCAACTCTAACAGTCACCACGGCGTGAACGAAGTCAAGCTGCGCAACAAACGCATTGTGCGCGAGGGATTGCGGACCAGCTTGAGTGAGTTGCGTCTACGCAGGACCTCACCTTCAGCCCGCAAGCGCTGGGATTCAATTTGCTCTTCTCCGGCACTGTTTGTTGTCGGCCGGGATCGCGCCAAGCTCGGGTACTTCTGGAAGCATGCCTACCAAGTCGCCCAGTGCGGGCGTTATCAGGGCGGCGTGGTCAATCCCGACAGCGGGGCTCCGGTCTACCTCGGCACGGAGGGCGAGCGATTGCTGGCGATGGACTTCAAGAAGGTGAAGCTCAGCGAAATGCTGGGCCAAGGTGATGGAACCAACCATGCCCGCCGTCCTCTCTACAGCGCTCTTTGGCAGGCAGATGGGAAGAAGATTCGACGCTTTGCTCCGGTCGACTTCATCGGCCGGTACTTGAGTGACGGATTCTTTGATTACGCCATAGCTGATGAAGTTCATGAGCTGAAGGGAGGAGATACAGCTCAAGGCAATGCTCTGGGCACACTGGCTTCGTCCGCCCGCCACATTGCGGTCCTGACTGGCACGCTCCTCGCGGGCTACGCAGATGAACTCTTCAATATCCTGTTTCGTCTGGAATCGTCCAGGATGTTGGGTGGGGGCTTTGAGTACGGAGAAGCCGGTGTTCGAGCCTTTACCGAAGCTTATGGCCTGCTGGAGAAGATCACGGTGATTGAGCCCGCCGACAACGCCTGTTCTCAGGCGCGGGTCACCACCCGGCTCCGCCATCGGCCAGGAGCCTCACCCCTGCTGTTCGGCCGCTTCCTGATGAGTCTTGGTGCCTTCGTGTCGCTGGAGGACATCTCCGGTGCTCTTCCTCCGTACCGGGAGGAAGTCGTCAGCGTGGAGATGGACCAACCCCTGCAGAAGGCATACGAGGACCTGGAGGAGGACATCAAGAAGGCCCTCCGCGAGCATCGCGGCAACCAGTCCGTCGCAAGTGTGGCCTTGAATGCTCTCCTTGCTTATCCTGACCGGCCCTTCGGCTTCGGGGACCTGATAGGGCGTGAGTTCAATCCCGAAACCCAGCGTCGTGAGCCCTTCCTGATCGCGGCTACGCGTGACCTGGATGAGGACTTTGTCTATGCCAAGGAGCGGCGGCTGGTGGAGGAAATCAAATCATCGCTTGAGCGCGGGAGGAAGGTGCAGGTCTACGCGGCGTACACACAAAAGCGTGATGTGACACGCCGCCTGGAGAGGATCCTGGCCAAGGAAGAGATCAGGGTTGCCGTGCTGACAACGAAGATTGCCCCGGAGCAGCGGGAGTCCTGGTACGAGAGGCAACTGCGGGCAGGCGTGCAGGTCGTGATTGCACACCTGCGGTTGGTCCAGACGGGGCTCGACCTGTGGTCTTTCCCAGACATCTTCTTCTATGAGACCGGCTATTCCATTTACACCTTGCGGCAGGCCAGCCGGCGCTCCTGGAGGATTGGACAGTGGTCGAACGTCAACGTCAAGTTCTTCTACTACGCCGGCACCATGCAGGAAGCGTGCCTCCGGCTGATGGGGAAGAAGTTGTTGGTTTCACTGGCGATGGGAGGGAAGTTTGCAACGGACGGCCTGCAAGCTATCGACGAAGGTGATGACATCCTGATGGCGATGGCGTGGGAGTTGGTGACGGAGAAAGGCATCGGGGAGAATGCGGATGCGGTCTGGAAGCTCGTGGAGAAGCAGGCGGAAGTATTCGGAGCTCGTACTGTGGAGACACCACCATCGGAAATGCAAGCAGAACCTCCGGAGAGGGATGTACGAGAAGTCATCATTCCGCCGCCAGCACCGATCCCGGCAGTGGTCACGAAACTCCTCATGTTCGGCATGTCAGTTGAAAGTGTGCCCAGGCGTAAAGCCTCGCGCAAGCCATCGAGTGCCGCCACAACCTCAGACCACCTCGGATTGCTCCATACCTGAGGGTGAGACGAGGGTTGACCGGCGATCTCATTTTCCAATCGATTAGACTTGGTGAAGGGTTCTCCAGGGAAAGCCCTAACAGTAAGAAATCCCCCATCTTGATGCCGATCAATTCGGACACGATATCGTGTCGAATTTACCTTGCATGCGTAAGTTTTGCGAAGCCATAATGCCATTGGAGTTCTCAATAAATCCATAAATAACAGAATCAAATAGTATTAGACTTTAACCGGATTGGCCCCAGGCGTGCCTATACTTCTAGCCGGGAAGCGAATGGCACGCAGCTTGTCACGCTTCCCAAAGCAAGTTCCGAAGAAGAAGGAGAAACTAACATGGCGATCGACGACCGGACGGGACAGCAAGTTGTGCCCGTGCCGCCTTCTAAAGAGTCGGGGCACGGTATCAAGTTTATTGTGATTTTCCTCGTCCTCGCAGTTTTGGCCGGCGGGGAATTCTACGCACTCAACAGAACGAACACCACGCGCAGTGACCTAGTGGCGCAGCAGAACCATCTGCGAAAAGATTTGACGGCGCAAATCCAGGATCAGCTTTCAACTCGTCTGGCCGCCATGGAGCAGCAGACCTCACAACAACTGGAAGCGGTGAAGACGGAGCTCGACAGGTCCGCCCAGCATCTAGGTGCGCAGCGCGGTGAGTTGAAGCGTGCCCGCACGATGGTGACCGAAATTCAGGATCAACAGCGCAAGCAGTCCGAGGAGTTCCAAACGCAACTCTCTCAAAAAGCCGATGAGCAGCAAGTCGGCGCACTCACCCAGGATGTTTCGCTGACCAGGACCGACCTTGACACGACCAAGAAGAACGTCAGCTCCCTGGCGTCTGACTTGGGCATGGCCCGCAGTGAACTGGGCACGCTGATTGCCCGGAACCATGACGACATCGAGTACCTGCGGAAGATGGGTGAGCGTGAATACTTTGAATTCACGCTCGACAAAGGTAAGCCCGCTCGCGTTGCTAACGTGGGCCTGAACCTGAAGAAAACGAATGTCAAGCGCTATCGCTTTACTTTAGCCATGACCGTTGACGACGCACAGGTTGAAAAGAAGGACCGCAGCATGAACGAGCCAGTTATCTTCTACGTTAACGGATCGAAGAAGGCCTATGAATTAGTTGTGAATCAGGTGGGACCCAACCAGGTGAAAGGTTATATCAGCACTCCGAATGGTGTCAGCGAGGTTGCCGCCCGTTAAGAGGGAGCGCACTAACCCTTCCCAAGGGGAGACCCGGTCATCCTGATTGGGTCTCCCGCTCGCCTTTAGCCCCACGCTCGCAGCTCGAATCGAACTGGACAAAGCGTCAGGATCGGGCGATGTTTTACCCTTCAGGAGCTTCAAAGGCGAAAGCCAACAGTCCGCAGATGAAGTTGGCCGGAATGGACATTATCGAGTTCCATCCGACCGATAACCTCCGCATGACCACCGCTGAACACAATTGCCAGTCGGGTCGGCAGTACTGGGTGCTTCCATAAGCCACGGAACGGGCCAGGTTTGCCTCTCCTGAGAATGCCAATGTCCGAAACTGCCGCTTTTCCGAGTGATGACTCCGACACTCTTCCATATTCTAGCTTCCGCGAATTTGTGGAACACTATCATCGCGAGCGCAACCACCCAGGGCTGGGCAACCGGCTGATCACAGAGGATGAGTCAGGCGTTGGTCGCACTGGAGCCATCCACTGCCGCCAGCGGCTGGGTGCGCGGACCGTTCGTGGGCTGGTTGCAGGCGGTCGTCCCGAGCCGTGAAGCGCGTCGACCCGGAAGGACAAAACAAGAAGCGATTCTTGATCCGGCGAAAACTCGCGCCCTCGGACATTGCTAGGGAAAGGAGTTGCACTAAGTTGAGTTTTTGGTCCGTATCGGATGAGCATTCTTGACCTAATACGTGAGCCCTAATGAACTGACACCCATGCGCACACGCGGTATAAGTAGGGGTGCCTCGAGTGTCCCTTGAGAGGCAAATGTGACACAGGTTGGGAGGCAACACCTATGAAATACAATCGAGTAATCAGCATAGCAGTTCTGTTTTTACTTCTCGGAATGACTATTCCCACATTCGCACAAAAGGACGATGAGAAAAAGGGCGGAGGCGGAGGAAAACCTCAGGCGGCGCAACACGAGCAACAACCTCAGCACGCCCAGAAAGCGCAGCCGCAGCAGCACGCGCAGAAAGCCGCGGAACCACAGCGGGCCGAGAGAGCGCAGCCGCAGCGCGCCGAGCGAGCGCAGCCGCAGCGCGCCGAGAAAGCACAGCCACAACGCGCCGAGCGAGCGCAGCCGCAGCAGCACGCGCAGAAAGCCGCGCAACCACAACGCGCCGAGAGAGCACAGCCGCAGCGCGCCCAGAAAGCCCAGTCACAACGCGCCGAGCGAGCGCAGCCGCAGCGCGCCGAGAGAGCACAGCCGCAGCGCGCCGAGCGAGCGCAGCAGGTGCAACGCCAGGCACAGCCGTCCAGAGGGCAGCAGAGACAGTCCGTTGCTAGCAACGGCGGCGGCCAATATGGCGGCATTTCTAACGCCAATTACAGTGCCCATTTCGGCCGGGGACACTCCTTCCATATGGGGCGTCCGCAGATGATCGGCGGGTATAACCGCTTCCAGTACGGCGGCTACTCGTTCGGGTACAATGAAGGATGGCCAGTAGGCTGGGACTACAACGACGACTGTTATGTCGAATACGTCGATGGCGCCTATTACATGTACAACCTTAGGCATCCCGGCATGCACATTTCCCTCAACATCTTCGGCGGCGGCAGTTACGGCAACCGTTATGGCCGCATTTCTGAAGTTAGTTACCGTTCCCATTTCGGTCATGACCACTGGTTCCGCATGGGGCGTCCCAGGATGATCGGCGGGTATAGCCGCTTCCACTACGGCGGCTACTGGTTCGGGTACAATGAAGGATGGCCAGTAGGCTGGGACTACAACGACCACTATTATGTCGCATACGTTGATGGCGCCTATTACATGTACAACCTTAGGCATCCCGGCATGCACATTACTCTTCGCATGTTCTCTTGATTTATCCGGCGCACCTCCGGGGAGGATTCCCTCGGCACGGGGCGGACGGGCCGCCCCGAGGGGGGAATGAGTCTTTTGGCTTGCGAACTCCCCAGGCGGCAGGAATTCTGAGCTACTATTATCGTCAGGCAGCCAGCCTGAGGGAGGAGCAAGCTGGCTCCGAGGGAGTGACCGCCAGTAGGTGCGTCGGCCCTCTTCCACAGGGCCGTGCGTGGACCGTTCTTGGGCTGGTTGCAGGCGGCTGTCCCGAGCCGTAAGGCGTGTCGACCCGGAAATGCCCCTAAACGCGAAGCGATCCTTGATCTAACGGGAACTTGTGCCCACCGGACATTGCTGGGGAAGGGAGCTGCCCTGAGTTGAGTTTCTGGACGATACGGGGGTGGGTGCAGTTCGGCCACGACGCGGCGGAGCTGGGTGATGCTGCCGAGGTAGGGGTACGACTTACGGTACCCTCACAGTTTCCGCGGGTGGCGCAAAAGGTTCCGCAAGGTGCAGACGTCGCTCCAAGGTGACTTGCGGCCGACGGCGGTCCGAATGGGCCGTGCTGAAGCTCTCACTACGGATTCTGCAGTTTCGGGCGGACTGCCCAAACATCCTTCAACCTGGCGTTTGAAGCGAAACGATGAAGACTGGGTTTCGCGAATGTGACGACGGTTCACCTCCGCTCATCCAGGATTTTCATCAACAAGGGATAGGGATTGATCGCCGTTCCTACCCACCACTGCTTCTCAGGACCAAGGCGAAAGATAGCTAGATGCAGGTGAGGCGCATCCGGAGAGGCGTCGCCGGTCGAGCCAACATAGCCGAGAACGTCGCCTTTATGAACCGACTTTCCCTCACGGGCTCCTGGTGCGTAGCGATCCAGGTGGGCGTAGTAGTAGCAGTAGGTCTGCAGCGGGTCGAACTCGTAGACGGTGTTGCCGCCAAAACGGCTGTAGAACAACTTGGTGACTGTGCCGTCGCCGATTGCCAGCACCGGCGTACCGCGCGGCGCCATGATGTCGATCGCCTCATGCGGCCTGCCATTGGCACGGCCCTCGTCGAAAGTGTCATGTGGTATAGCAGCGCGCTTAAGGTTCGGAAGCGGCAGACCCAAGTTTCGGGACGCGAGCACTGCGAAATCGTCGGAAACCTGGGAACCAACCGCAGTCGCAAGGACGAGGCCCACTAAGGCGAATCCCGCGGCGATTCCTATCATGAACGGCCGAAGGGGGGCGCGTCTCATTCAGATGCTCCTACTGCGGGGTGCTGGACCGTTTCGCCGCACTTCGATTCGCTCGTAAATCCGCAGTAGACTCTACACTACTTGCTTTCCCGCGATTTTTCGCCTGACGCGCCCCTGGACTTCCAAGGCCTTTCTTCATGATCACGGGCGTGTTCACCTCAACCAGTTTAGCCAGTTCGAGCGCGTCCCAGTTCGTCATGCGAACGCAACCGTCGGAATGCGCGCGGCCGATCAACTCGGGATCCGCGGCGCCATGCATTCCGTAATGCGGCTTGCTGATCCCGATCCACACCACTCCCACCGGACCGTTGGGCCCGGGAGGGATCTTCGCCGTCGTATTCGGGTCTTCGGGGTCCCAGAAGAGATCGGGGTTATAGTTGTACCAGGGGTTGTGCACGATATCCGTGACCTTCCACTCGCCAACCGGCAGTGGATCATGGGGGCCGCCAATATTGGCAGGCGCGTAGAAGAGAACCCTGCCGGTGGAATCAAGCGCTTCAACCGATGCTGCGCGAACTGGGTCTTTGGTATCGAGGCCCGTCACGACCACGGATGACGCCCTCCCCGGAGTCGGGGTTTCTACATTCGGAACGAGTATCTCCTGGCCGACGCGGTCGAACGACTGCCCGGGATTTAGACGTTGCAAAAGCGCTGCACTCGCGTGGTACTTCCCCGTGAACTCCTGTAACGGCGACTCGTAGTACATGCCCTTCAGCTTGGACTTAGCCACCATGTCTTGGGGGATCTTGTCGACGAAAGGACCAGCGAGATCCCGGCGGGAAATCCTGTGTTCTATCACCGCCTCGGCCGAGTCCTGATTGAGGAGCTTCCACATGGACCGGCCCACGACGCCGTCCACCCTTAACTGGTGGGCGGACTGATAAGCCTCGATGGCATTCTTGAGATTTTGGCTATAGCGGCCGTCAATCTGGCCGCACGAGAAGTGGACGCGGTCAAGCAGGATTTCAGCCCTGAGCACGGCGGGGCCGCTCGATCCCGGCCCGACGCGAGCGGTCGTGGCGCGATTGATGGACGCGGCAGTAAGTGCACTCGCGATGGCGGCCGTTGGCTCACGTTGAACACGGGCCTGACTTGTGCCGGACAACAGCGACAAAAACAGAAATACTGTGATGAGGCGTTCCATTCTAGTCTCCCTTAAGGCCGATCCAGCGGGAAAAACGGCTCGTGGACCCACTGCGATACCTGAGCCATTCGAGATCGAGCCTTGAATCGGGATTTCAATTTTCGGTCTCCGAGTGGCTGTCGGTCACCTGGAATTGCTATCGTTGAAGTCCCAGACACCACTTAAGCATGCTCGCCAGCGGCGTGTCTGTGCAAAATCGCTCACGTCTCACGGGCCGGAAACGGCGACTCCGGCCAGAGAGGCGGCGAGAGTCGGGTAAAGGACAGTGGAAACTGTGCAAGGATGGGTAATTCCTGAAGGTTGGCCAGGCCGTCCACTCCCGAGACGGTTCAAGCACTGTGCACTTCGTCTTCCGCAATCAGGGTGCCCAAGGCCTGTCCGTCCTTACAGTTTCAGCAATCTGTCAAAAAAGGAACGATAGCGCTGTAGGGCAACCCGCAGGTCCTCGGTGGACACATTGTCGCCGCGGTCCCACTGCTTTTCCAAGCCCGACCGCTCGTTGGCGAAACCTTCCGCCAGTCGCTGCATCACCGAAGCTACCAGCTTGTCTGCTTCTGCGACCGTCTGGCGTGGCTCGTCCACGAAACCGGTCTGTACCCTGCTCCACTGCGATCGGAAATTTGCCATCTCTGATTCAGAAAACAAGGGCATCGGCTCTGAGACTGCAGCCGCTCTATCCAGAGTTTTCGATCCTTGACCTTTCACCAGCTTGGGTCCCTCGGGCTGCTTTTGCGCAACGCCGGAGCTCGCCAGGTCAGCCGTCGTAAGCTCCCCTTCTTTTCTCTTCAGTTCAGCCATTACGCCACCTGTCTTTGCTCA
>Ga0326728_10016907_pt1 | contig 14756 bp, 8 predicted proteins | sample MB3enrmetagenome_FD_207602 | JGI IMG/M metagenome (GOLD analysis project Ga0326728, IMG submission 207602) | Lab enriched peat soil microbial communities from McLean, Ithaca, NY, United States - MB31MN | ecosystem: Environmental > Terrestrial > Soil > Wetlands > Peat | place: USA: New York...
CTACCATCCCGCCACTGGAACCTGGACCGCCACCGCGGCCAGCATGGTGACGGCCCGCGCCTATTTCTCTGCCACCCTGCTGCAGGACGGCACGGTGCTGGCGGCGGGTGGCTATGGCAATGCCGGCTTCCTCGCGGGCGCCGAGATCTACAATCCTGCCACTGGTTCCTGGACCGCCACCGCCGGCACTCTGGGGACGGCCCGGTACCAGCCGAACGCCGCCCTCCTCCCGGACGGGACCGTCCTGGTCGTGGGCGGAGGCGCCGCCAGCGGCATCATCGCCAGTCCCGAACTGTACAACCCAGTGACGCAGACCTGGGGTATCCCGATCCAGGGCCTGGGAACCCTGCGCGGCTGGCACACCGCCAACCTGCTCCAGGACGGCACCGTGCTCGCATCCGGGGGCCAGGACAACCTGGGGAACCCTCTGGGCACCTCGGAGGTCTATTCCCCTGTGACGAGAACCTGGACGGCCACTGCGGGCAGTCTGAACACGCCGCGCTACTTCGACACTTCCAATCTGCTCCAGGACGGCACGGTCCTGGTGGCGGGCGGGTTTGGACCCTATGCCCCGCTGGCCAGTTCGGAAATCTACACTCCGGCCACCGGAACCTGGAACATCACCGCTGGCCCGCTCACCACTGCGCGCTACAACCATACGGCCACCCTGCTCCAGGACGGGACCGTCCTGGCGGCCGGCGGCTACGGCCCCAGCACGCTCCTGGCCAGTTCCGAAGTCTACAACCCAGCCACGGGGACCTGGACGCTCACCACCGGCACCCTGGCCACGGCGCGATATTTCCATACCGCGACCCTGCTCCAGGACGGGACCGTGCTGGTGGCCGGAGGCTTCGGCATGGCCGGGGTGCTCGCCTCATGCGAAATCTACCACCCCGCGACCGGGACCTGGACCAGCACCAATGGCCCGCTCGGAACCGGCCGCTTCAACCATACGGCCACCCTGCTTCCGGACGGGACCGTGCTGGTGGCCGGTGGCGAGGACTACTATGGGAACACGCTGGGCTCTTCGGAGATCTACCAGCCCGCGACCGGAACCTGGACGCCGGCCCCAGGCACTCTGAACAATCCGCGCTTCAACCATGATGCCACCCTGTTGCCGGACGGCATGGTCCTGGTGGTGGGCGGGCAGAACCCCTCGGGCCTTCTCGCTTCGGCTGAGATCTACAATCCGCCCACCGGAACCTGGACGGTGACCGGCAGCCTCAATGTGGTGCGCCGGGGCTTCGCCACCACCCTCCTGGGCGACGGCACCGTCATGGCGTCGTTCGGGTATGGTGCCGAGACGGTGACGGAGATCTTCCTGCCGCCGCCGCCGCCGCCACCAGCCAACCTTTCCTACGTCACCAGCAATCCGGTCTACACCGCTGGCGTGGCCATCACTCCTGATGATCCCAGCGAGACCGGCGGGGAAGCGACTTCCTACAGCATCAGCTCGGACCTGCCCCCAGGCCTGGTCTTCGACACCACCGACGGCGTCATCAGCGGGACCCCCACCGGGCCGGCCTTCTCCGGCACCTTCATCATCACCGCGTCCAACGCTTCCGGCAGTACCCAGACCACCATCACCATCACCACCTTGGGCGGAACCCCTCCGGCCACGCCGGTGGTGAGCCTCACCCCCATGGTGACCGCGGGAACGGCCGGATGGACCGCCAGCACCCAGAACCAGGGTGCCGGTGCGGCCTATCTGTGGACTCTGGCCGACGGGACCATCGTCTCGGGCCAGGGCACCCCGGCCATCCTATACACCGCCGGGACCACAGGGACCCTGACCGCATCCGTCACCGTGACCAACGCCGGCGGCAGCGCTTCCGGGAGCGCCAGCGCCACCGTATTCCCTGCACCCAGTGCCGAACTGGTCATGCCCATCTCGGTCCACCCTGGGGATTCATGGATGCAGGCGAGCGTGCCGAACCAGCCGGGCATGACCTACCTCTGGAACGTCCTGTCCGGTTCCACCACCGCCACCCTCAACGGGGGGCAGGGGACCGCTGTCATCGATTATTCCGCGGGCACCACGACCGGAACCTTCCAGGTCCAGGCCGATGTCCAGAATGCCCTTGGCGCCAATGCTTCCGCCATCAGGACCGTCAATGTCCAGACCGGGACCTGGCTGGTGGAGAATGGCAGCCTGCCAACTCCCGGCGCGTATGCCACCGGGACCCTCCTCCCGAGCGGCCGGGTTCTGGTCGCGGGGGGACAGGATCTCGTTGGAAACCATCTTGCCAATTCGAATATCTATGACCCCGGAACAGGAACCTGGGAACCCGCAGGCAATCTGGTAACCGGCCGCGCCTATTTCACGGCCACCTTGCTCCAGGACGGGACTGTGATGGCCGCGGGGGGCTGGGCGGATTCCGGTTTCATCGCCAGTTCAGAGATCTACAACCCTGCCACGGGGAGCTGGACTTCGACCACGGGCAGCATGAGTACAGCCCGCTACTGGCACACCGCAACCTTGCTCCGGGACGGGACGGTGCTGGTGGCTGGGGGCTCCGGGAATTCCGGATGCCTTGCCAGCTCTGAAATCTACAACCCCGCGACTGGAGCCTGGACCCTGACCACCGGCCCCCTGAACACGGCACGCCAATACCAGACCGCCACTCTGCTTCCCAACGGATCGGTGCTTGTGGTGGGGGGAAGCGGAGCTTCCGGAAATCCGATCGCGAGTTCCGAGATCTACAACCCCGCGACCGGAACCTGGACCCCCACCACGGCTCCTCCGGCCACCGCGCGCGCCTGGGCCACGGCCACCCTGCTTCAGGATGGGACCGTGCTGGTCGCCGGCGGACTGGACGCCAACAGGAATGCCCAGACCAGTTCCGAAATATACAACCCTGCGACGGGGACCTGGACCACAGTCCCAGGGAGCCTCACCACGGGGCGCTATCTGCAGTCGGCAAACCTGCTCCAGGACGGGACGGTGCTGGTGGCCGGGGGCCAGGACATCAATGGAAATTTAATCGCCAGTTCCGAGGTCTTCACGCCCTCCACGGGATCCTGGAATCCGACCACGGGCAGTCTGGCGACGGCGCGCGCCTACCACACCTCGGCCCTCCTCCAGGATGGCACGGTCCTGGTGGCCGGAGGCCTTGCCGTGTTCCCCCTGGCCAGTGCGGAAATCTACAATCCAGGCACTGGGACCTGGGCCCTCACCCCAGGCAGCCAGGGGTCCGAGCACGCCGGCCCCACCGCCACCCTGCTCCAGGACGGCACGGTCCTGGCGGCCGGGGGCTCCGCGAGCAATGACAACGCCAGCGCCCTGGCCAGTTCCGAGCGGTTCAACCCGGCCGCCGGGACCTGGGGCCCCACCGGCAGCCTGAACACCGCACGTTTCAACCACACGGCCACCCTTCTCCAGGATGGAACGGTCCTGGCGGCGGGAGGTTCAGGGTATCCGGACTACCTGGCCGGCGCGGAGACCTACAGCCCCGCGACGGGCACCTGGACCCCCACGGGCAGTTTGAATTTCGCGCGCACTTTGCACACCGCGACCCTGCTGGCCAACGGCACCGTGCTGGTGGCGGGCGGAGCGGGGGGTACCGGCCTGGTGGCCACCGCCGAAATCTACAATCCGGCGGCCGGCGCCTGGACCCTAACGGGCAACCTGAACACCTCACGTTCCTACGCAACAGCTACCCTGCTCCAGGACGGCACGGTCCTGGTGGCCGGAGGCTATGACATCGGGTACAACTTCATTGCCAGTGCTGAGATCTACAACCCCGCTACGGGAGTCTGGACCCTGTTGGCGAGCGGCATGAACACGGCGCGAGCCGGACAGACCGCCACCCTGCTGCAGGACGGGACCGTACTGGTGGCGGGCGGTTTCAACCGTTCCGGTCCCCTCGCCAGTTCAGAGATCTACAACCCGGTGACGGGCGCCTGGACCCCCACCGCGGGCAGCCTGGGAACAGCCCGTGAACACCATACAGCCACTCTGCTGCAGAACGGCACGGTGCTGGCGGCGGGAGGCCAGGGAAATACTGCTTACTACATGGCCAGTTCAGAACTCTACGACCCGGCCACGGGCATCTGGACTCCCACCGGCGATCTGGTGGCGGCGCGCTCTTACCACACGGCCACCCTGCTGAATGACGGGACCGTCATGGCGGCCTTCGGCTATGGGCCCGATGTGATCACCGAAATATACATGCCGCCCCCGCCTCTGCCGCCGACCAGTCTCTCCTATCCGGCCGGCACCGCCACTTACACCAGCGGCACGGCCATCACCCCCGACACCCCCACCGAAACCGGCGGCGAGGCGACCTCCTACAGCATCAGCTCGGACCTGCCCCCAGGCCTGGTCTTCGACACCACCGACGGCGTCATCAGCGGGACCCCCACCGGGCCGGCCTTCTCCGGCAGCTTCACGGTCACCGCGTCCAACGCCTCGGGCAGTACCCAGACCACCATCACCATCACCGTGCTGGGCACCGTCCAGGGCACCGCCCTGATCACCTACCTGCCCTTCGACGCCACCACGGGCGTCATCACCCCGGCCGCGCCGGTGCCCTGGGGGATCGGTACCACCGCCATCAAGGCCATCCTGGCAGACGGCACCAGCCTGCCCGGCACCTACAACCCGGCCACGGGAGCCTACTCCATCCCCAATGTCCCGCCCGGCTACTTCTGGCTCAAGGCCAAGGGCAACTACACCTGGACCGACCTCAGCACGGTCGACCTGGGCCAAGTCGTGCCGGGGCGGCCCAACCTCGTCGCCGCTTCCACCGCCACCGATGTAGTCTTCAACACCACCGGCATGGTCCCGTGGAATGACAGCGACTATCTGGTGTTCTACGACTTCAACAGCTCCAACTACTTGCACCCGGACGCCGACGCCTTCTCGGGCTATCCCAACCCTGGCGACACCAGCCTCTACGCCCTGACCATGGACTGGGACGGGCTGGACCTGGTGGACACCACCCAGGGGGACGCCCCGCTGCTGGAGCAGGTGGCCGTCACCAACATCGCCGGGACCGAGAACCTGTGGTCGGCGCAGGCGGTCTACAGCCCGGCGCCCCTTACCCTGGTCAATGGCGCGGAATCGATCATTGGCGGCAGCTTTGCCAGTTTCCCGCAGACTTCGGTCTTCGTGAACTACAGCCGTTCGCAGTTCTCCGCCTACCGCTCCCTGTACAACCCGAACGGATCCAAGCCGTGGGGTGCCTTCATCGAGTTCGATTCGCAGCCAGGAGCTTCGGCTTACGGTAATGCGTCCAACTGGCTGGACGGGCTCTGGGTACAGAACAGCGACCCCAGTGTGACCGCTGACCTGAACCTGGGACCGATGGCCGCGCCCGCGCCGCCGCTTGGATTCGAGACCATCGCCTACGGCGGGGACACCTATTACATGGACTACACCGCGCCGGGAGCCACCATTCCCACCCAGCAGTCGATTCCGGCGCTGCGCTACTACACCCTCGCGCTTCCGGACGCCACCCATCCCATCCAGCCGGTGGTGAGCCCGGTCAAGAACCCGACCATCAACGGCGCCTCCCTCTTCACCGACCAGGCCGGGGTCGGCCTGACCCCGACCATCGCCTGGACCGCGCCGGATCTGGGCACCCCCACGGTCTCCGCCCTGTTCGTCTACCAGTTGGGAGTGAGCGGCGTCACCACCACCAGCACCCTGGTGGCCAAGATCCGCATGGAGGGCACGCTGACGTCTACCACCCTCCCCGATGGTCTGCTGACGCCCGGGAACTACTACTGGTTCCTGATCCGGGTGGTCGCCGATCCTTCCCACGATCCCAAGGCGGCCCCGTTCCTTCCCAACCGTTTCCCGTACGGGCACGCGAATGTAGCCACCAACATGATCACGCCATAGGACATCACAAGAATCCATCGGCCTGGAAGTTGGCTGCCGCCATTCCGCGCGTCCTGGAGCGAGCCAGGCGGTCCCGGCTTCGCCCGTCCCTTCTCTGGCCGCCTTCACCCCCGGCTTCACCTTCTTCCCGGCCATCGCCGCCGCGATCCTGTCCGCCGCCGCCGGTGAGCAACAGAAAGAGCATCGTGGTGAAGGCGTAACCGGCCTCCACGGTATGGGCAAACCAACCGGGAATCTTCATACCGCACCTCCTTCCGATCCATGTTTTGGATAGGCTATTGAATAATTAATATCAAAGCGCCCCCTCCGCCTGGAAGTCCTTGACCATGTTCAGCACCAGGCCCTCCACCACCTTCTCGAAGGCGAGTTGGGTAGTCATGGGTTCCAGCCCTTCTGGTCCCTTCTTGTTGCCGATGGTGGTGTGGATGGCGTGGTTGTAGATCTTCTGCAGGTCCGGCTGCCCGGGCCGCTTCAGGATGGCGGTGAACACGTAGCCGTCCGTCACCCTGGAGCCCACCAGGCCGAAGGTGAGGCCGGTGCCGATGCCCTTGCCCACGGCCGCACCCGTGTCGCCGACGTTGTTCAGCTCCACGTGCAGCAGAGGAAGGGCGGGATCGGGTCTGGCCAGGACTTCCTTCACCGCCCCCGAGGCCAGGAGCTGAGTGCGCACTTGGTTCTGGACCTGGGCGTCGGCCTTCGGCAGACGCTTGCCCTGGCGGAAGAACTGCGCCTCCAGCGCCACGATCTTGGGGTCGTCCCGGTTTATGCTCGCCGCCTCCACCTTCGGAAGGGCGGGGTCCACGTAGCTCTTGGGGGAGATGCATCCCAGCCCGAGCAACAGGAGGGAAAGGGTGAACAGACCAAGACCAGCACGCCGCTTGAACATGGGTCACCTCATGGAAGGTTATGGTTGAGATATTTATTAAAATATGAACTATCCTGGGATTTCCGCCGAGCTGCCCTGCTTCCCCTCGGGTCACCGGATCCGGATCACGGGAAGGCGATGCGGCAGGGGGCCGGGCCAGGGGCGGATTCAGCCCTTGTTGGGATCGTAGCCAGCCTCCCCGGCGGGAATCCCGTCCCTGTCCACCAGGCGCACGTCCTTGCGCCGCCCCTGGAGCACTTCTTCCCGGAAGGTGGCCACCGCCTGGTCCAGATTCGCGGACAGGGCGTCCATGGCCAGGGCGAAGCCTTCTGCGGACTTCTTCTGGAGCTTCTCGTCGCGCTGGGCCCAGGTGCTGCTGCCCTTGACCAGGCTGGTCCCCGCGGCCCGGAACAGCATGTTGTGGCTGGGCACGTGGAAGACCGCGGCATCGACGAAGGAGCTGGTGTCGTTCTTGTCGCCCTTGACCGTGTAGGCCCCCACCATGGTCCAGTAGGACCAGGAGTACCACTTGGGGTTGGAGAACTGGACCTGGTTCAGGGAGACCAGGACCATGATGTCCACCTTGTTGAGGGCGGCGACCTTGTCCAGGTCCTGGAAGCCGCCCCTGGTGCTGAGGTAGTTGGAGGGGATCACCTTGAAGCTGCTGATCCAGGACTTCTGGGCGAACCGGGCCTTGACCTGGTCGGCCATCCGCTGTTCGCCCTCGGGGGTGAGGAAGACCACCACGTCCTTGGGCCCCTTCCAGGCGAGGTTGGAGGTCTCGGCGTTGCCGGCCGGCAGGAAGGCGATGCCCACCGCCAGGGGCAGCTGCACGGTGGCAGGGCCGGCCTGGGCCGGGGCGGCGTTCCCGCCGGGGGCGAGGTAGTCCACGAGGCTGCTCTGTCGTCGGGTGGTGACCGGGTTGGTGCAGCCCGCGAGGAGGCAGACGGCCGCAGCCAGGCACATGGCGGCGGCGGTGCGGGAACGGAGCGGGAGGGTGGGATGGGGGGTCATGGCGGTCTCCTTTCGCTGGGGACGGCCCAATCTGGGTTGCCCCTCCCCGCGGCAGCCAGCGGCAAAGCGCGGCACGGTGCCGGCGCCGCGGATTGCCGGTCCCAGCCCACTGCCTGGCCGCCGGGTGGTAGAGTGGTCGCCATCACCCCCGGCCCTACCATGAGCGACGCCCTGGAAACCTCCAGGCCCAACGATGGGCAACTGGATTCCTGGAAAGAGATCGCGGCCCACCTGGGCCGTGACGTGCGTACGGTCCAGCGTTGGGAGAAGGGCGAAGGCTTGCCGGTTCACCGGCACCTTCACGACAAATTGGGCAGCGTCTATGCTTTCCGTTCGGAACTGGACGCCTGGCTGGCGGGGCGCGAAGCCGCCCTGGACTCCGGCCAGGCAACGGTACAAACGGAAGCGCCAGCGCCCGATCCGGCCAGGAGGCGCCTCCGGTTCTGGCTCCTGTCCCTGGCGGCGGCCCTGGTCCTGGCGGCCGCGGGCGCCTGGGCGGTGCTGGGCCGGAAGGCCGCACCGCCCCAGGGGCCCTTCTCGGTGGCGGTGCTGCCCTTCGCCAACCTCAGCGGCGATCCCGCCCAGGAATACTTCAGTGACGGCATCACCGAGGAGCTGATCACCCAGCTGGGCCGGCTCCAGGAGGGCAACGCCCCCATCGTCGCCCTGGGGTCCACCCTGGCCTACAAGCGCAATCCCAGGCCGCCCCGCCAGGTGGCGGCGGAACTGGGGGTCGCCTACGTGATGGAAGGCTCGGTACGCCGCTCCGGGGACCGGGCGCGGATCAACGTGCACCTGGTGCGCGGCCGGGACGAGGCCCACCTCTGGGACCAGAGCTACGACTGCGACGTGGGCGACATCCTTGCGCTCCAGAACGTGGTGGCGGGAGCCATCACCACCGCCCTCAGGGAGCGCCTGAGGCGTCCTCCGGCCCCCGCCGCCGCGGGGGCCCGGCCCGAGACCCTGGAAGCCTACCTCAAGGGCCGCTTCTTCTGGAACAAGCGCACCCCGGCCGACCTGCTCCGCGCCATGGAGTTCTACCGCCGGGCCATTGCCCTGGAAGACGGCTTCGCGCCGGCCTATGCCGGCCTGGCGGAATGCCTCGTGCTCCTGGGCTCGGCCGAGATGGGCGCCATGGCCCCGGCGGACGCCATGCCCAAGGCCCGGGAGGCGGCCGCCAAGGCCCTGGCCCTGGACCCCGGGCTGGCGGAAGCCCATGCCGCCCTGGCCCTGGTCAAGCTGGCCTACGACTGGGACTGGGCCGGAGCGGAGCAGTCCTTCCGCAAGGCGACCCTGCTGAACCCCGACTGCGTCACCGCCCACCAGTGGTTCGCCCTCTACTTCAACGCCCTGGGCCGGACCAACGAAGCCCTGGCGGAGGTGCGCAAGGCCGGCCAGCTGGACCCCCTCTCACCCACGGTCAAGACCGCCCTGGCGGAGACCTACTACTTCGCCCGCCGCTTCCCCGAGGCCGAAGCCGCCTCCCGGGCCGCCCTGGAGATGGACCCTGGTTTCCTCCTGGGCTGGGTCAACCTGGGCCGGGCGCTGGAGTACGAGGGCCGCTACGACGAGGCCGCCGCCGGTCTGGAGAAGGCCTGGCTGGCCTCGGGCAAGGCCCCGGGGCTGGCCATGCTTCTGGGTCACGTCCAGGCCCGCAAAGGTGACCTGGCCAAGGCGCGCAGGATGCTGGCGGAGCTCAAGGCGCCGCCAGCCTTCCACGGCAAGCCAGCCTACGTGCCGGCCATCTTCTTCGCCGCCCTGCACAGCGCCCTGGGGGACCGGGCCGCGGCCCTGGCCAGCCTGCGCAAGGCGGTGGAGGAGCGCTGCGAGTACCTCATCTATCTGGACTGGGACCCCATGTCCGATGGCATGCGCAACGACCCGGAGGTCAAGGCCATCCTGCGCCTGCCGGCCAAGGATGGCTGACCAAGGCCAAGTGTCCTAGGGTGTCTGAAAAGCCGGTTTAAAGCTGAAGCGAGGCCAATTTCTCTCCGGGCCTCCGGGTTGAGCTTTTTGCCACGGTCATGGGCCCGGTCCCTGATGGCACGACAACGGCAAGGAGCGGCGAAGGGCGGCACCCACGCGGAAAGGATGGTGACGTATCTGTTCGGCTTATGGGCATGGACGCAACCTTCAGGCGCACCAAACCGCTGCACAGCGACGTGTACAACACGTTCCGCGGGGTGGGGCGGGGTAGCCGGCTACGTTGCCATGGCTGCCGCCGCCCCGCCCGTCCAAGCGCCTGCTAGGCGGGCCCGTTCTGCTGCGCCGTGCACGGCTTCAAGGGCATCCTGCTCAAGGAGGCGGGATTCGCCGCGGTGCTGCCGGACATCCTGTCCCTGCTGGCCATCGGCGCGGTGGCGCTGGCCCTGGCCATAAGGCTGTTCAAGCGCACCCTGTGAGCCGGCGCAGATGGCGATGAAACTCTCCGCGAATGTTATCCAAGTGCAGGTCTTTTCGGGAAGATAGGCACCCAGGAGGGCACCGCAAGGTCAGCGGAAACCCGCGCCAAATCTGGCGGTGGCGGCCGGAGGGCGGCCTGGCGGGCATGAGGCCACTGCCAGCTCTTCAGGATGAAGCTCTTCCCTCGGCAAGCAAGTGCTGCAGCATACCCAGGACCAGCATCGATCATCATCATGGCCAGGCCGCCGGCCATCTCCGCGTGCTCTGCCACCTCCAGGAGGACCATGCCCTCCGGCCCAGCCAGCGATGGGCCGAGCCCCAGGCCCACTGCCTTGGCGCAAGCCTCCTGGACCGTCCATGCCGAATGAAATGCTGCAACCTTTTCCGCGCTCGGGGAAGCCATCAAGCGTGACCGTGCCGCGGGCAGCAGGATCCATGCGGCCATCCGTTCCGGGTCCAGGTTCGAGTCGATGAACTCGACATCAACCCCTACTGCACCCAGGCGGGAGAAGGCGAAGAGGGACAATCCCCGGGTATGCGACAGGCTGAAATGAAGCGGTTCGGAACGCCCGGATGAAATCAGCTCCGGCTTGCCGTGGGGTCCACGCTGGATCTGCACGGAGGCTGGGTCCATGCGCAAGTATCGACCGAGCAGGCACCTCAACAGGCCTCGATGGGCCGCAAAGGACCGCCGGCTGGAGCCGCACAGGAACCGCCGCTGTACCATCCTCTCTTCGGGAGACAGGAGCCGCTCGAGGTTCGCATCGCCCTCGATATCCTCTGGAAATACCCGCCAGACATGGATCTCCCCGGATCCCAGATCCAGGCAGCGGGTGGGTTGGCTCCATTGGAGCGCTTCGGGCATCAGGAAACCTCCTCCGTGAGCCCATCGGTCTTCTGCAGGTAATACCGGATGTTCTCAGCCAGCGCGCCTGCATGTTCTGATATGCATGTCAGGTGGTTGCCCGGAATGGTCCGGGTTTCCACCTCGGCTGCCACACGGTCCCAGCCGGTTGCCGGGTCGTTGGGGAAAAGTCGTTTCATGTGGGACGAACTCAGGACCACCACCTTCCCTCGGTACTTCCCTGGGGAATAGTCCCGCACCATTCCGCGGTAGACGATCCTCAGGTATTGCTCCCGGTATTCTGGACTTGTGCGGTCCGCGATGCCCTGGGATGCCGTGATCCTGAGACCTTCCTTCCTCAGCCACCTCCTGATCCGGTTGATTCGGTACATGCGCTGGAAAAGTGCAATGACACGAGCCCCCCACCCGGGAATCTGCCTCAACGGAAGCCAGGTCCCGGCCAACTCACGGCTGCTCACTTCCAACCGGGCGCGGAGGCCGAGGAGCCGCCTTTCCTCCCCGTTCAATCCCCGGAGGAGGCCATACCCGCGAAACAGCATCTGGATGACTCTGTGCTGAGACCTGGTTCCCCACATTGCATCGGCATCGATCACGAGCACCAGACCGACCTCGAGACCGCGCTGCTGCAACTGACGCGCCATCTCGAAGGCGATAAGACCGCCGTTGCAGTACCCCCCGAGCAGGAACGGACCCGCCTTCTGGTTGGCAAGAACCGCCTCGAGATTTTTTGCGGCCATCGTTTCGATGGTCCGGGGCAGCTCGCCCACCAATCCATGGGTGGGCAGCACGAAGAACGGCCGGTCCGGTTCGAGATGCTGCACCATTTCCCTACAGTAGAACCCGCATCCAGAATAGTCACCGTGAAGAAAATAAAACGGCGGTTTGCTCCCTTCTTTCCTCATCGCGATCAGCGGCTCGCTCATTTGCGCCAGCTCGCTGGCGATGATGGCCTGGGCCAGCTCTTTGATGGTGGCGGTGTGCAGCAAGGCGGAGGCCGGAAGGCGGACACCGGTCTCCTGCTCGACCTTGTCCAGCATCCGGATAGCCAGCAGGGAATGACCGCCGAGACCGAAAAAGTCGCTCTGGACGCCGACTGGACTCATATCAAGCAGTTCCTCCCATATCCTTACCAGCTTCCCTTCCAGAGGATTGGCGGGAGGTGCACAGGGCGCTTCCGTCTCCGTCCAGGTGGAGGCCAATGCCTGGAGGGCAGGCCGATCCACTTTGCCATTGGGGGTCCTCGGAAGCTCCGGCAACAGGATGATGCGACAGGGGACCATGTGGTCCGGGAGGTGCCCGGACAATGCGGTCCTTAGGTCCGCGGCCGTCGAGGCGTAACCGCTGGAAAGCACGACACACCCCACCAGCCGCTTGTGGCCAGCCTGGCCCATGACTGGAACAACCACCGCCCGCCGCACTTGAGGCAGGGTCATCAATGCGCCTTCAACACTGGAACAGTCGACGGTGAAGCCACGAATCTTCACGCGAAGGTCGTTCCGGCCGAGAAAGACGAGTTCCCCATCGGGCCGGAAATAGCCCAGGTCTCCGGTGCAGTAAATCCTTCGCCCCGGAGCCATGGGATCGGGCAGGAACCTTCTTGAGCTCAACTCCGGAAGCCCCCAGTAGCCCGGAAATTCAACTTCCGAGCGGATGGCGATCTGGCCGGGCGCTCCGTCGGGCACTGGCTTCCCGCCAGGGTCGAGGATAAGAATTTCCCTTCCCGGCACGGGGCGGCCGACCGGGATAATGTCGCTTTCGACGGAGCGATCGGGGCTGAGGATGGTACGCGCCAACAGTCCGCACTCGCTCGAGCTCAGGAAATGCGCAATTTTCGCATTGCTTGGGACATGCCGGCTCAGCCGCTCCAGGTCTTGGCGGAACAGCACATCGCCACTCAACAGCCATGCGCGGATGGAATCGAAACGCGTTCCCGCTTCCAGTGAATCCAGGAAATGCCGCAGGAACTCGAGGGGAGGCGAGAAGATCGTGATCTGCTCAGCGCGGATCAGATCCGCCAGAGGCGTGATTCCAGCTTCGTCGGCATCATACAGCACGAGCGTCGCCCCGTTCAGCAGGGTATTGAAGAGGTTGCTCAGGGACACCGTGACATCGAAGCGATACATGAACAGCAGCCGGTCCCCGGGCCCGAATCCGTATTCCTGGAGATCCACCCATAGCCGGTGCATGACATAGGCATGGGTCCTCAAGACGCCTTTGGGCTCACCGGTCGAACCGGAGGTGTAGAACACTCCCAGCAGCGCGTCCGGGCCGAGGGCGGCGGGAAGCGGCGTCCGGTCGGATTCGGGCAGGTCCGAGAGGAGCAACAGCTGGCAACCCGCGGGGACAATCTGCCGGGCCAGTTCAAGCGACCGTCGATCCGTGACCAGCAGAGGCGCCTCGAGATCACGCAGGACCTTCACCAGGCGTGCTGCGGGGTCCTTGTGCGTCAGTGCGCAGTAGAAATGGCCTGCCCGGATCACTCCCATCAGGCTGGTGATGACCTGCACCTTATCCTCGAGGAGCAAAGCCACTGGTCGAGGCTCCTTCCCGAGGATGCGGCAGAGGCACCCTGCAAGGCGCGAGCTCTGCCGGTCCAATTCCGCGTAGCTGCATCGGCTCCGCGGCGACCGGATCGCCTCCCAGCCTGCATGGCGCCGGGCGATTTCCTCGAAGCGTCCGGGGAGAGCCACATAGGTGCCTCCACCCTGGACCACGCTCTGGTTTTCTTGTCCCGTCATGTGGCGCCTACCTGAGTCTGATTGCGAGCCCCGCCCGCTTAAGATCATCAAGAATGCTCACATCAACGATGTCTTGGGGTTTGACCCGTGCGGCGCCCGGATTGTCCTTGGCGGCCATGTCGATGATGATCTGGAGTCCTGGGATGGTAGGATAGGGCACTTCCGCGAGTTCCTCCAGGAGGGTGGAATCGTAAGATTGCTGCAAAGTCCCGGCATCAGCAGCCGGGTCGAGAACCATGTACTGCGCCATGACCGCCTTGCTTCCCTGCGGGTCATGCTTGATGCGGACAATCGCTTCCTGGATGGCCGTCATGAAGCTGGTTACCGCCGCCCGATGGGATGTGAGGTATTTGCGGGTCGTGGCGATGCAGGTGGACTGGTAGGGGATTTTCGCGCGATCCGCATCGTATAGATTCACAAAACCTTTCTTCTGCAATTCGAAGGTGTGGGGAGGAGTTACCAAGGTGGCGTCGACCTGCCGTGCTTCCAGGGCTGCAGCCCGCTCTGGATCACCGCCGATGTTCAGCATCTTCACGTCCCGGCCGGGATCCAGCTGGTGTTTGCGCAGGATGAGACGCAATACGGAATCCGTGTTCGAGCCATCGTTGGTGCCGACGGTTTTCCCCACCAGCATGGCCATGCTGCTGATCCGTGGCTGAGCCATCAAGGACCCGGAGGCCACATTGATCAGCCCGGCGATGATCACAATATCTTTGCGGGCAGCGGCGGCATTGACAACCGGAGGAGCACCGATCTGGCTGATGTCCATATCGCCGCTGATCAGGGTTGTGGCGGCCCTGGCTCCTCCAGGTATGAAAACCAGCTTGACCTGCAAGCCATATTTCTGGAACAGGCCCTTCTCATAGGCATACCAGACCGTGGCCTGGGTCGCTGTCAAAGCGCTGTAGCACACATTGACCGGAGTCAGCGTTCCAGCAGTCGCACCCGCCCCGGCTGCAGCCAGGATGATCCCTGCGATCCTCAGGCCACGCTGCCATCCTCCTTTCATTTCTGCACCCTCCA